>Ga0210044_10002060_pt1 | contig 30346 bp, 29 predicted proteins | sample CryGey13umfilter_2_FD_183959 | JGI IMG/M metagenome (GOLD analysis project Ga0210044, IMG submission 183959) | Groundwater microbial communities from aquifer in Utah, USA - Crystal Geyser 4/9/14 3 um filter (SPAdes) (version 2) | ecosystem: Environmental > Aquatic > Deep subsurface >... | reverse complement strand
AATACCTCCAGATCCTTTCTTGTCAGCTGAGATACACTTAATCACATCAACAAATATACCATAAGTTGAAAATCCCACTGATTTCTATATAACACATTAATCTAAATTGGCAAGGGGAAATTCAATAAATATGAAGGGTTATCGTCTCAGAAGTGGGTAATTATTGAGCAAGCAAAAGGGCGAGTTTGAATAAACTCGCCCTTAGTAATGATCTGTATCGGGGTGATTATTTAATCAGCGACATTCTCTTGGTGATAGAGAGCTCGCCCGCCGTCAGTTTATAGAAATAGATGCCTGAGGAATAATTGGCGGCATCCCAATTCAATGTATGGGGGCCAGCATCCAATTGGCCATCAATCAGAGTGGCGATTTTTTGGCCCAAGATGTTATAAATCTCAAGAGTAGCTTTGCCGGACGTCGGCAGGTCGATACTGATGTTTGTTTGGGCATTGAAAGGATTGGGCACATTATCCTCCAAAACTGCCTTCGCAGGAACTGCGGCGACAGAGCCATCAAACCAACTGTCAAGATTCCAACTGTCAGCGCCGCCATTTATAGGCGCTATTACTGAAAATGGGAATGATGCTTGAGAGATAATGTTATTGGTCTGGTAATCACCGCAGTAAGCCAGATATTGATAGAGGCCTACAGGAGCATAAACCGGTACTTGCTGGGCGATGTTGGTTACGGTTAGGACCTGGAGCGGTTGAAGCACTACATTATTATATAGCATTATTGGGCCATAAATGCCATACCCGGGAACATTGAGCTTTACCCAGACATCAACGGTTTGAACTTGATTGGTAGTGTTCGTAAGTACTCCCGTATATCTGAACGTGCCTCCGCGAACAACAACCACCGGGTTGGTATTGGGAACCATGTTAATGAGGACACTGCCAAGAGCATCGATTGCCGCATTGACATTAATAATTCCCCTACCGTAGGTATTATCATCACCGGCGGAGCCAAGGTCAGATGCGGTCGCCAACAATGCTTCCTTAAGCTGGGTTACTGTCGCATTGGGTGCGGCTTGGCGGAGAATGGCAAATGCGCCCGCTACATGAGGAGTAGCCATAGAGGTTCCCGACATAGTCGTATAACCGCCAGGGGCATACGCGGAGCGGACATTAACGCCAGGGGCAACCACTTCCGGCTTCGTGGTGTACGGATTGCAGGGGGAAGGTCCTCTCGAGGAGAAGTCGGCAATTGGATAGCTCGGATTGTAACCATCAATCGCTCCCACGGCGAAACTGTTGTATGGAGTGGTGCCGCGATCTGCAGGAGTGCGCAGGGTGTTTGATCCGGGACCTTCATTGCCGGCGGCAAATACCACCGCAACGCCAGCGGCTTCGCAATTGTCGATAACTGTCCAGAAGAATGGATCGCATGCATAAGTGTATTGGGAATGGTAAATCGGAGAGAGGCCCCAGGAATTCGAGCAAGCATCGGGAACATCGAAAACCGTGTTGGGATTGCCATCGGGATCGGCAATCCATTGGAAAGCGTCAAAAGCATCAGCAATGGTGGTGGGAATATTCACCCTGTCGATAACACCAGCCGATATCCACTGCGCTCCGAAAGCCACGCCGACCGTATCACCGGTAGTTGCGCCGCGCCCGCAAATGGTCCCCATCGTGTGAGTGCCATGAATGCTGGAATCGAATGGGAAGTTGGTATTAGTAACCGGATCAAACCAAGCCCAGCCCGGATGCCCGGCGTATTGAGGATCCAATCCTCTCCACCGTGGCGCCAAAGCCACATGATTTCCGTTTACTCCAGTATCGAGATGCGAAACCAGTCTGCCGGCGCCGGTATAACCACGTGCCCAAGCCTCTGGCGCATGAATTGCGGTTAAACCGGGCTCAATACCGGCAATAAGATTCCCATCGTCTTTAGTCTCCACTGGAGTGATGCCGGTAATCTCAAAATTAAGGGCGATTTCCTTCACATCGGCCCTGGCTCCCAGAATTTTAATGAAATTTTCAGTGGCATCGACTCTGAAGCCGTTGATAATCCACATCGGCTTGTATTGAGATACTTCGCCAGATTGGATGCCGCCATCTAATATAGCCACGAATTCTGACTGCGTTTTCGAAGCCACATCCTGAAGCGCACGAATCACAGTTTCGTGACGATCTTTCAATGTGGAATGATCCTGAGTAAGGGCGGCATCGATTCCGGCTATAGGAGCCTGCTCTTCCAGAGTTACAATTACTGAGTGATACTTTAATCCCTTCTGCTCTTCGAATTGGATATTAATCGAGGGGTGAAGGTAACCTGCTATGGCATTTGACGCTATGGTCAACGCCACTAACGCCATAAGGCTGATGAACAGCAACTTCTTCATTCTTTTTCTCCTTGAGAAATTGTGAACTTATGAAACAGAATTAAATAGTTATTATTCTTCATCATTTATATACTTAGATGAGGTTGAACTGATATCGATTTAAGGATTCCTACGAAGAGAAGAAACTCTACCATTAGGGATTCAGTATAATTTAAGCGAAAATTGGTTTTTGTCAAGCTCTAATATTTATAACGAACCGCTTTTTTGAATGGTTCCCCCACCGGGTATTAATAGGGAATTTCCTTTTGTGTAATTCATTGGTATTAAGAGTCTTAAAAATGGCCGAGGGAATGCCGACTTGCTTGTCAATTATTTACTTGACATTAAATTTCTCCGATATATTTTACAAGCCACGCTGGCGTAGCTCAGTTGGTAGAGCCACTGATTTGTAATCAGTAGGTCGGGGGTTCGAATCCCTTCGCCAGCTTTGAAGAGATGAAAGAAACGAGAATGATTTAGATATAGAGCGGAAATCGGAGGGGTTCCCGAGCGGCCAAAGGGAACAGACTGTAAATCTGTCGGCGATGCCTTCGGAGGTTCGAATCCTCCCCCCTCCATTTCGTACCCGGCGCCCGCCGGTTTTTTTGCGCCTACTTTTCGCTTGACCTCAACCGTTGATAGCCGTATTTTACTTTTTGCGCGGGAGTAACTCAGTTGGCAGAGTCACAGCCTTCCAAGCTGTTGGTCGCGGGTTCGAATCCCGTCTCCCGCTTAAGTATTTGAATTTCGGAGATTTTGCCCTCCGATCTTTGGCGGCGAATGGTAAAAATCCAATGAATAGAAATAATGCATCAAAAATTAATGATTTAGATCTTAAGGACTGGAAAGAATATGATGATATTCTTACTGACAGTCTGTGGTTGATTGGCGAGCGCGACAAGTCTGGCGCACATAATAACGCGTATCATGGGAATTTTATCCCCCAAATTCCGAATCAATTGATGCGGCGATTTACCAAAAAAGGCGATGTTGTACTGGACGCTTTTTTGGGCAATGGAACGACACTAATTGAATCAAAGCGGCTCGGTCGGCATGGTATCGGCATTGAGCTTATGCCGGAAGTCGCACATTCGGCAATCCAAAATATCAATCGTGAAGTACCTAATGGCGAAAAAACTTTCACGGAAGTTATCGTTGCTGATAGCACAACAAAAGAAGCTCGTGAAAAGACGATTGATATTTTGAAAAAACAAGGTCAAAAAAATGTCCATCTCATTATTCTTCACCCCCCATATCACGACATCATCAAATTCAGCAACAGAAAAGAGGACTTATGCAACGCAGGAACTGTTGAGGAATTTACTCAAAAGTTTGGAGATGTCATAGAAAATTTTTCTAATCTTTTGGACCGAAATCGGTATTTGGCTATTGTCATCGGCGACAAATACACAAATAGCGAATGGGTGCCACTCGGTTTTTATCTCATGCAAGAAACATTGAAACGCGGACAGGGTTTGAAACTTAAAAGCATCCTTGTAAAGAACATGGTCAATAACCGCGCGAAATTGAATCAAGAGAATTTGTGGCGATACCGTGCACTTGCTGGCGGTTTCTATATTTTCAAACACGAATATATTTTGGTTTTCAAGAAAACGATATGACAAAATTTGAAAGACAAAAGAATCAGATAAAACTGCTCAATTCGCGACATAAGAAATATTGGCAGAAAGAGTTCGGTGGCAGAAATACTGATTACATATCAAGTCCAGAAAATTTTACTGAGAGAACATATTTTCATCAAGCGAATTCTTCGGACGATAAATCGGACATTGTAAAATTCGGTTTCAAAGAAGATTTCGTGGCTGATGAAAATAAGGGGAGAGGACTTGGCGCAGGCTTATATATTGGCAGAGACAGAGCAGCACTTATAAACTTTTACAGTGTGGACTTCAATAATCCAGCGGACAATAGTATTGCTATTCGTGGTAACTTCAAATTTTTCGATGCTATTTCAAACCGCTTGCCTAAAAGAAATGTTAAAAATTTTGTTTTAAAAAATGGCTATGATGGCATCCGATATTATGATAAAGATGCCACAGGGGAAGAATTTGTTTTGTATAACTATGGAAAGATAGAAATACTGATATGACCACACATGTTTTCATTGTTGATTCAATGACATTCAAGCTCCATATAGAGTATCTTTTTGCTGGAACGGGAGCCAAAGATCATAAAGTTGATTTTAATAATAGTCAAACTACTGCACTTCATCACAAAACAGAAGATATACTTGTTAGCATGATTGCAGATGGAAGTAGAATCAGAAAGGGAGATCAGATAATTTTCTACCTGCAACAAGATCTCACAAAAAGAATAAAGATTTATGAAGGCAAGTTTTTTGGAATTTTCAAAGCCAAAAGCGACTGGTCGTTTTTGGATAACAATGACAGACAACAATATCTCAAAAACGAACTGGGGAAGTCGCTCACTTTCAGAACACTTATTGAACCTTATAAAATTTATGCAGATGGCGTAACGGAATGGGAGGCATTGGACGAAATCAAAGGCATGACTTCGCCGAGTCAGATGCTATGGAGCTTAATCTACCGAAAACTAAAAGCCAAACGGGGCAATACAATGATTACTATTTACGAGGCGGAGCGATTGACGCAACTTATCAGAAATAAAAACAACCGAGCGGAATTGAATTGCCAAAACAAAGTGCTTTCATTTGACGCAGTTGCACAGAAAATCGTTTGTCTTAACGAGAGGCCAAGAGCTTACGTCGGACGGAAAGAGGAAATAAATTTGTTGCCACGATTGATTGCAAAGTATCAAGCTGGAAACTCATTTGAATCCCATTTACAAGCGTATATAACCAAAAATCTCGGCAAAGGAATAAATAGAAGTTTGGACGAAGCCATATTGGGTGAGGCAAAAATTGAATGGCTTGGTAATGAAGTATCGTGCGGTGTTGGCATGCAAAGAATTGATGTTATGCCATCAGCAATACAAAACGAGCAAAGAATACTGATCCCCATTGAGCTGAAAGCGGTTGAAGCGGACGAAAAGAACATCATACAAATTCAAAGATATGTAGACTGGATTGAGCAGTACTATATTCCAAACCGCCAAAGTGATATTCAACCAGTTTTGGTAGCAAAGAAAATGGTCAATAAACAATCAAACGCTTATCAGCGATTGATTAATAGTTTCAACCGCTTTAATCAGACAAACATTCATAGATGTGCGCGGTTGACATTCGTCGAGTTTGATATAAGTGACAGCGACCTTGTTTTTGGAGTAATAAATTACTGACATATTGCCTGTCCTTACCAATTTCCCCAATCAAAACAGATGCATTCTTCCTCAGAAAGAAATTTCGATCGTTAGCCTCAATGGCAATGTTGGCTTATCCCCCAAAAATCGATTGACTAAGTCCGGATTTATCATATATTAAATTGAGCGGGAATTGCCCAGAATGGGGTGTTTGTAACGATATTGGTGGGGAACAAACATAATATTGAGTCTGTAATTATTTTGTAGCATTAAGATGGCGAGAATTATTATCCAAATTTCGAGAATTAAAGAGGAAACATGAAAGAATTTCACAAAACAATTGCCTCATTATGTTTGATTACCTTCATAATGGGATTTTCCATTTCGATTTATGCGATGTCGCTGACCAAGGATGTGGTGGCGAATCTAAAGGCGGAGGGAAAGCTTGATGCGGCTATTTCAGAATATAAAGATGCCCAGAAGAGGGGATTGGATGCCCCGAATCCAGAGCCATATCGTTTCGATTTCGTAGCCACTGACCTCGATACGATCCATGGGATCGTGATCCTGGTGGATTTCAATGATAATCAGAAACAAGCCGGCTATGATTCGAATCCGGATGACTTTGTCAATCTTCTGTTTTCCTCAGGAGAACATCCGACCGGCAGTATGCGTGACTATTATTGGGAGACGTCATATCAACATGCGGTTGTGATTGGAGATGTGGTTGGATGGTATCGGATGCCGGAAGCTTATTCTTATTATGTGGATGGCCAGAGGGGATTCGGGGCCTATCCTCGTAACGCTCAGAAGCTGGCGGAAGATGCAGTCTTGGCGGCTGACCCGGATGTCGATTTCACCCTCTATGATAATGATGGTGACGGCCAGGTTGATGCGCTGTTTGTGATACACGCCGGACCTGGCTACGAAGATACCGGCAACCCCAATTATATTCACTCTCATGCGTGGAGCATGTCGTATTCGGTGCCTGTTGATGGAATTTATGCTCGAGGATATTCGATGGAACCGGAAGAAACCGGTTCGGGCGCATTGGTGAATATGGGCGTTTTTGGCCATGAATTCGGTCATGTATTAGGCCTTCCGGATCTCTACGATACCGACTATTCCTCGGATGGCCTCGGAGATTGGTCGATGATGTCCGGCGGCTCGTGGGGAAATGGCGGGAGGACGCCGGTCCATTTCGATGTTTGGTGCAAGTATGAACTGGGTTGGCTTAATCCAACCACGCTGATAGATAACCTTCGCGACGCTAACATTCCGGCAATCGAGGTCAATCCGCAAGCCTATCGACTCTGGTATCATGGAGAAGGAGGAGCCGAATATTTCTTGGTTGAAAATCGCCAGAAGATGCTTTTTGATTCCTATCTTCCGGGAGCCGGAACTCTTGTATATCACATAGATGAAACTCGATGGGGTAATGACAATGAAGATCGGTATAAAGTAGGCTTGGAGCAGGCGGACGGCAAATACGATCACGAAAATGGACGTGGTTCCGACGCCGGAGATCCATATCCCGGCACTTCCGATAATCGCACCTTCGATGATTTTAGCGTTCCCGATGCGTGGAATTATTGGGGCGACCCCACCGAGGTCGCAGTTTGGAATATTGGCGATTCCGATAGCATCATAAGCGCAAATCTTGATGTCGAATATGATCGGCCATTGATTTCATTGGCCAGCTATAGCTTCGATGACGCCTCCGGCAACGGCAATGGGCGTCCGGAAGGCGGCGAGACCGTCACTTTTAATTTTTCCCTCACAAATCAACGTTCCGCGGCTTTCAATGCAACTATGACAGTATCTGCGGATACCAGCGCTGTTAATCTTATTGATAATAGCTCGCATTGGGACAATATACCCGCCTTTTCCGGCGCCAATAACAGCAGTGACCCGATTATTTTCAGTTTGCCGGAAGGATTTGGTGTAACCTGGGTAACATTTGATCTGCAATTTGTATCAAATGACGGAACCTATCAGAGGGATTTCCAGATCCAGTTCCTGACTGGCCTCCCGATGATCGTCCTGATCGATGATGACGGCGCCGTCGATGTCGATCAATATTATACTTCGGCTCTGGATGCAGTCGGTTTGCCTTATGATCTTTGGGACATCAATTCAAAGGAAAGCACTGGCTATAATTTGCTCGACTACAAAGTAGCGATTTGGTTTACCGGCAATAACTCCACCTCACCGTCGCTCACTGCGGAAAACATCCAGGATATAGAGAACTTCCTCAATGCCGGCGATAAGGGATTATTTATCACCAGCCAGGACGTAGCCCAAACTCTCACCGAACGTGGCACCCCTCAGGATATTGAGTTCTTGCAGAACTATCTCAAGATAAACTATGACGGCCTGTCAAGTGACCATATCCTGGATGGAGAGCCCGGCGATATCATAGGTGATGGTTTCAAGCTTGCGACTGCAGGTGCGGGCGGCGCCAGTAATCAGATTTCGCAGGATGCAATCGCACCCGTGGGCGACGCTTCCATCTGTTATCGCTACAGTCCATCCCAAATCGCCGGAACATATCATTCAGTAAATGCGGCAAAAGTAGTAGTATTCGGCTTCGGATTTGAAGCCATTAATGGGGAGGTCAACGGATATAACAGCAGGCCTGAAGTGATCTATGAGATATTGGCTTATTTGACCGGCGTCACTGATGTCCCTGAATTGGATCCGGTTGGCTCGCTCCCGAAGAGCTTTGCCCTCCACCAGAATTATCCCAATCCTTTCAATCCGATCACCCGTATCAGCTTCCACTTGATCAAAGCCGGTGAGATTGATTTGAGCATCTACAATCTGATAGGTCAGAAAGTGGCCACTTTGGTTGACGGCAAAATGGAGGGGGGGCATCATACCGTTGTCTGGGATGGGGCGAATAATTCGTCGGGGATCTATTTCTATAAACTCAACGCAGGGGATAAGGTCATTGCCAAGCGGATGACGCTGCTCAAGTAGCGTTATTTGCAATCGAAACTAAATGGACGCCCTGATTTTTCTTGGGCGTCCTTTATTTTGGGGAATTTATTGGCAGAATCGAGGTTCGATCACTTCACCAGAAGCATTTTTTTGCTCATCGTGAAATTCCCCGCGCTGATTTTGTAAAGATAATAGCCGGTAGATAATCCATCAGCATCAAATGCCACTGAATGCGTGCCGCCACTTAGTGCCGAATGAACCAGCGTCGCAATCTCCCGACCCAACATATCATATACCTTCAGCTCAACATCTGATTCTTCCGGAATCGTGAAATGAATGATGGTCGAGGAATTAAATGGGTTGGGATAGTTTTGGAACAGCTCGAATCCGTTGGATACGCTTGATTCATCAAGCGTCTCTTCTCTCTCTGGTTCCGAGTTTCCTGCATATTCGGAATCCACGTGGATAATCTTTACTTGATTTAGATTGTCGGTCCCCAAGCCAAGCTCGACGGCTCTGGTCAGTGTCGGTTGAATCAAGGCGGCTGAGAATGTGGGATCATACTGCTGCATGAGCTGGGAGCAATAAGCGTCGGTCGCTACCAAGTCCCCGCAAATAATGATTTCGTTCACATTGACATAAATTGTATCTGGATTCCAGACTGGGCCATACACGGTCATCAGAGTTCGAGCATCCACTATTTGCAATTCAGGATTGACCAGTCCGGCTACCTCGGCTACTTCCAAGTTCAGAGGCGAATAGGGATTATAATGGATGAAATGCCTGGTGCCGCCTCCATAAGGTCCCGTAATGGTGCCTATGTGGTTTTTCAAAGCACAGGTCAGATAGGCCTGGAAGTGACGTTTTAGAGTGCACAGATTAACGATGATCGGGGCATCATAAACATCAGCATAAACTTGATAGTCGGGTCTCCAATTATCCCAATTTTCGCGCCTGACATTTCGGTAACTTGAAAAGGCGACTAATACACCTCCAGCTTGTGCTACCAGCGCATTCAGGTTAAAGTATTGATATATTTCGTCAGGATTAAGCCATCCCTGATCCCCTACCTTAATTACCCCGGGAGTGGCTCCACTAAGTTCCCGGACAATTGCGGTGATGCTATCGCAAGCTGAGGTCGTAGGGTAAGCTTGAGGGTAAACCATGTTCGGTTTAAGGAGCAGGTCGTGATTGTCTCTGATGAGTCGTCGCCAACCACCAAGCGCTTTCATTCCCGCCGCAATCATAGAGCTGAAATCTGTCCCCTTGACAACTATAAGTATCGGCTTGCCCTCTATTGTGACATAAGGATTGGGAACCCTTACTCTAGGGCCAACAGTCGGTAGCAATGAGCCGAAAGCCCTGGATAGCGGACTGAATGCAAGTAGAGAGGCAATACCCCCTGGGAATATTTTTAGGAAATCCCGCCGGGATTCCATATCATACTGCATCTTTGCTTCTCGGTTCCGATAATATCGAGATATTATATAATAATTTAAGGTAATTATATACTTGTTACACGTCGTCTCTACGACGATTAAATTCCCTATCAGAAAGTCTCCAACCACCGTGACCCTTACCCTTTTCTTGATCTGTGCGTTCAACCTTTCCTTCTTCATGCAACGAATTCAGAATGCCAGTAACTATGGCATCGTTCATAATATTACTCGGACCCCTATCGCGGTATATACCAGCCCGTTTGCCGATATCGGCAGCCCCGACACCATAACCTTCTGAATAATGTTCATATAGAATATCCAAGACGGCTTCCTGTAAATAAAACGTTCCCATGCGGGACAACTGACGAGGACGGATACTCATGGCTTAATCTCCTTAATGCGCTTTTCTGCTATTTCAATATACTCAGGATTAATTTCAATACCGATACAGCTTCTCTCTGTCTGTATGGCAGCTAAGGCCGTAGCCCCGCTCCCCAAAAATGGATCAAGCACGACCTGACCTTTAACCGTGAACAATTCGATTAAATGAATTAACAATCTTACTGGCTTAACCGTTAGATGGGTGTTAAATACTTCTTTTATTGGTTTTTCAACTGCCATCAAAGTTGTAGGAGATTTGCCATTCAAGCTCTTGGCGGCATCGATTAACCCAGTTTTATATTTAAGCCAGTTATCTATGAACGTTCCCTCTCGCGGTTTTTCTGCAAGCATAAGGGCTTCAAATTGAGGGCGTAGTTGCGGTGTCTTTCTACCCTGTAATTCTCGAAGAATTGTATTTTTCTCTTTTTTAGGAATATCCATTTTTTCAACAAAATGAGCCATAGAGAATGCCTTGAACTGCGCCCTTTTAGTATAATGCCAAATAAACATATCGCGGATTTCAAACCCTGCATTTTCTGCCGCCGCCGCTATTCGATGGAATAAACGGGGTTGACTAAATGAAATAAAAAAACCACCAGGGACAAGCACTCTATAAAGATGTTTAGTTACGGGTTCAAGGAATTCTTGAAGTGCCCTACCTTGTTTCGGGTCGAATTTCATTCCAATGGGCAAACCGCCAACCGCCCCCGTGCCCCTTGTGCTATGGGCTTGCCCCTTACGCCAATTAGTATCCAATCCATCAAGGTAATAGGGGGGATCAGTTAAAACCATATCAATTGAACAATCGTCCATCTCTTTTAATTTTTCTCGGCAATCGCCTTCCCGTATATCAATATATGTTTTGGGTGGTGCTTTAGGTTCTCCTGTAGCCACACGAAGCGCGTCATCAAAAGATAACGAAATATGAATGGGCTGTTTCTCTTTCATGCTATCAACTCCTGATAAGTCAAGCGGAGTCCGCGTAAATGTTTCTCGCTGACGTGATGATATATACCATAAACACCCCGCTTAAACAAGCTCCATTCTCCCTCAATCGTATTTGTGTGGACATTATCTTTGACATATTCTTTTTCACCATGATTAACTCGCGAATGAATATACCCACCACTATTCAGGTTGTCATACCCTCTATATTCATCAGTGATTATTTCAGAACCCGGCATTACATTTTTCCTGATAATTACCTCGACTGTCTTGCCCGTCATGTCCTTAATCTTGAAAACTTTAACATCACCACCTCGTTCAACCATGCCGATAATTGGTGTCTTGGTTTTGGTGCTTCGTCCCTGCGTCCCCGATTGCCGTTTATTAAGATGCTTGTTTTTTTCTTTGCCGCCTAAATAGGTATCATCAATTTCAACAACACCAAAAAGCGAACCTCCATTGCCCATTTTCTGTGTGACTTCCCTTAATCGGTGAGTCATGAACCATGCCGTCTTTTGTGTAACTCCGATATCTTTTGCCAATTGGCAACTGGAGATACCTTTTTTGTGAGAAGTGAGTAACCAGATCGCCATGAACCATTTTTGCATAGGGATACGGGTTTCTTCAAATATAGTGCCGATGCGCACGCTAAATTGTTTTTTACAATCTCCGCACCAATATACTTTCCTTGACTTCAACCAGTTTATTGTTCTATGTTCACCACAATGCGGGCAAACTGGACCTTCCGGCCATCGCAAATTAGATAGATATAACAAGCATTTTTCCTCGTTGTCAAATGTTTGTGCCATTTCCATCATTGTCTGAAATTCCATATCGTGTCTCCTATCGTTCTATCTTATACACGTAATATACGATATAAAAACACGTGTGTCAAGTATATAATTACCTAATTTAATATAGCGAATTTTAGTTAAAAAGCAATCGAAATCTGAACCCAATTCTACCCCGGTAATGCCACACGAAGGAGCTTATTATGAGTTCCGTACCAACTGGCGTAATCCATCTGATGAGCTTCCAATCCCAAAGAATCGATTAATATCCGGTGATAGTGGACGGAAATTGCTTCAAAACCCTTGGCGGTCGCAACCCCACCATATTTATTCCGTATCATAATGGATATTCAGAAGATGCGATTCAGATGATGACTGCCAGAAACTTACTTATTGTCTTAGCCATTCCCTCCTTATTCCTCATTATCAATCAGAATATCTTCGGACAGGCTGAAGCAGATAACTACCTTAAAAGGATGCAGGCAATTCGGGTTAACAGATCTTCACCGATAGTTGATGGAAAATTGGATGACGAGGTCTGGAAGAAGGCGGTATTCGTTTCTGATTTCGTCCAAGTAGAGCCGAATCAGGGCGCCTTACCGACTGAAAAGACGGAAGTGGCGATCATTTATGATGATGAAGCCATTTACGTTGGGGCGCGAATGTATAGCAAGGATCCGGAAGCAATCCGGATGCTGTTGGGCCGCCGCGACCAACATGGCGACACCGAGCAATTCGCAATTTCCCTCGATACCTATCATGACCGACGCACCGCGTATGGATTTGGTGTGAAAATTTCTGGAGTCCGTTATGACCGTTACTACCCCGAAGACGAAGAGGAAAACCAAGATTATTCGTTTGATCCGGTCTGGGATGCCGAAACTTCCGTGGGAGCGGACTATTGGACTGCGGAGATGAGAATTCCCTTTTCACAATTGCGATTCAATAATGAAGAAAAGCAGATTTGGGGAGTCAACCTGAATCGGTGGATCCCATCGAGAAACGAAGATGATTACTGGATAGTTATTCCCAAAGACTCGACGGGTTGGGCATCGCGCTTCGGAACTCTCGAGGGAATAGAAGGCATCAAACCATCACGTCGCCTTGAACTGCTTCCTTATGTAGCCGGGGACGGAAATTTTTCCTCTAATCATGCGGCGGGAGATCCCTTCAACGATGGGAGCGATGTTTCGATGAGAATAGGCGCTGACCTGAAAATGGGATTGGGGCCAAACCTGACTCTCGATGCAACCATTAACCCTGATTTCGGCCAAGTGGAAGCAGACCCTGCTATAGTCAATCTCTCGGCTTATGAGACCTACTTTGACGAGAAGCGCCCCTTTTTCATAGAGGGGAGCCAACTCCTAAGCGATAATAATTTTTTCTATTCACGGCGCATCGGCGCACCGCCGCATGGATTCTTGGAAGGTGATTTTACTAATATTCCGAACAGCTCTACCATATTGGGTGCGGCCAAATTGTCAGGACGGCTTAATTCGGGGCTATCCATTGCGGCGTTGAGCACGGTCACCGAACGCGAGTATGGCCATTACTATAATATTCCCGACTCTTCCTATGCCAGCAAGGAAGTGGAACCGGCGACCTTTTACGGAGTGACCAAACTACAACAGGAATTCGGGAAGAATCATTCCACCGTGGGCTTTTTTCTTTCCGGAGTTCGAAGAGATATTTCTACCGGAGAGCCTCTATCGTCGGTGCTGAGGAGGCAAGCGATCACTGGTTATAGCGACTTTGACTTCCGATTGCATGGCGGCGATTATGTACTGAGCGGTCTATTCGGATTCAGTCATTTGGAAGGTGACAAGGCAGTGATGCTGCGTACTCAGCAATCGAGTGTGCATTATTTTCAGCGTCCTGATGCCAACCATGTCTCAGTGGACTCCAACCGCACTTCATTGTCTGGTTATGGTGCCTCTTTGAGTTTCGAAAAGAATAGCGGCCGCCATTGGCTGTATTCAGCCGAGGTGCTGGCGGAGTCTCCCGGTCTGGACCTCAATGATATCGGTATCCTGCAAGCGGCAGATGATATTGAATGCTCCGGCGGCCTCACCTATAGGGAAAATAATCCTGGAAGTATTTTCCATCAGTATCGAGTAAGTGTTTATTCTGGCACTGGATGGAATTTTGGCGGCGTGCGCCAGTACAGCTATTTGGAATTCGACCCCAGTGTAACTTGGAAAAATTACTGGACTTCTTATATCGGCGCCGGATTGAATCTGCGTTCCATGAAAGATGATCTGACTCGCGGTGGCCCATTAATGGGAAGCCCTCTTGGCGGCTGGTTTAATATTGGAATTGGCAACAATTCTGCGGCCACAACCAAGTATAACACCTACTATGGTTACGAATGGAATGAATTCGGCGGTATCTACCATAATTTTGGATTCTATGTAACAACCAGGTTAGGTGATGGCCTGGAATTCGCAATCGAACCGAGCTATTTATACGGAAATTCCGCCCGCCAATACGTCAAGACCATCGATAACGGTCCGGAGTCCACATTTGGGAAACGATATATCTTTTCGTGGCTCGAACGGAGCGAAATATCCTCCCGCTTCCGGATAAATTATTTTTTTGGGCCCAATCTGAGCCTTGAAATTTATGCAGAGCCCTTCGCCTCCTCCGGCCGCTATTTCAAATTCGGTGAATTGCCCGCTCCACGAAGCCGAGAGCTGAGAACTTATGGTACTGACGGTACGACTATTACCAAAGGTCCCGATGGCAATTATGAGGTTGTAGATGGGGAACAAAAATTCTCAATTCCCAATCGTGATTTCGACTATCTTTCCTTCAGAAGCAATGTCGTGTTGCGATGGGAGTTTCGTCCGGGCAGTACGCTCTTTCTAGTGTGGCAACAGAATCGCGAAGGCGAAGATGATCCGGGAAGACTGGTCAGAGGCAAATCCTTATGGGAGTCACTTCAAGCCAAGGGGGAGGATTTTATTGCAATAAAAATCAGTTATTGGATTCCAGTCTCGTAGGGCCATCCTTGTGTCTGGATCATTTGGGGGCGTTCGAATAACTGATTTAAGGGGCTAAACGAATCGGCAAGATGCCAGAGACCGCAATTATCCGAAGTGAAATCCGCCTTCAATTTTGACCGTCATTTCATTCGGCGAATTGGATTTCTGAACATCATCTTCTGAAAGCGGTGAAGGGTTCCAATAAAATGACCACTCATTGTATTTGGAGGGTCTAGGTGATCGGTTGGGCTTAGGCTTCCTACGTGCGTTGTTCTTGGCAGAGGAAGTCCCGTTCTTGTTTGATTTTTCCTTTGAAGCCATTCTTACACCTTCGTATGAATCGGGAAGGATTGCCCCCCATTATTTCATATTCAACTGCCGTAATGATAACAACTCCGGTTATTTTCATCCCAACAGCAATCAAGTGTTCCTTGGAGAACAATTTTATACTCCCCAGTCTCGGGATTCACATTTTCGACTTTAGCCTTGCAGGAATAGCTATTATACAGCAGTTCCGAAAACTTGAATTGCAAATTTTGGGGAGACACCGGAGTATTTTCCAGCCCTTTTAAATTATTTATCCAATATGAATGCATTTTAACCTTTAACTAAATAATTGAATTTTAATCCAATGTTTGATCAACGGCAGGCGGAGGGGTCCAACCCCTCCGCTCGGTCGAACCATCACTTACTGAAAGTATTCGTGTCCTCGCCGCAACAATCAATTGTGCCCTGAAGGACAATGCGATATTCCCCGGTCTCCTGATTAACAGTTTCCACCCTGGCCCTGCAGGAATAGCTGTTATAGAGAACCTCCGAGAGTTTAGTCTGCAGAGTATATGGGGAAGTTGGCGTGGACTCCAACCACTTCAGGTCTTTCATCCAGTTTCTACGCATGATCTCTCCTTTGTCAAAGTTAGGTTTTATTGAAGCAAATTACGATTTCCGCAACTTGTGCTCAATGGTCAGTAGCTACTTGGTGTAATCCTCAGGATAATAGTTGTCCCAATCCAGGGTTCCTTGCAGAATGATGCGATATTCGCCGGTCTCGGCATTCACCGTGTCAACTTTGCAGCGCGCATTCCAGCTATTGAAGATAAGATCGGAAACACGGCATTGCAGGGCATTGGGCGAAGTCGGAGTTTTTTCGAAAAATTTGAAGTCGGTAAAATTAAAACGAGGCATAGTTTCTCCTTCCTGAAAAATGTTATGGTTGTTTGTTTGGTTTGTAATACCGCAAATACTCTACTTAGTTGAATCAGTCGTATTCCAGTTCCCCCAATCGATTGTTCCTTGAAGGACAATGCGGTACTCGCCAGTCTCCGGATTGATATTCTCGACACGGCAACGGGCATTCCAACTGCTGAAAATCAAGTCCGTGATTTTGCATTTCAGGGCCTGTGGTGAGGTTGGCGTCTTCTCAAACCACTTGAAGTCGTAGAATCCAAATCGATTCATGCTTCCTCCTTTCAGTTAAATTAAGGTTTTCAATTTACTTCTGGAAACTCCATCGGCGATATCTTCGCCCTTTTCCATCAGTACAGTGCACAAATAAATAGTTCGATAAAATCCAGTCTCCCTCGGTTCAAATTCCGCAATACGACTTAATGAACCATTGGCAAGATGTTTCTTACAAGCTGGAATTGAGAGTTTATCCTCAATATGATCGGTTTCGCTGATATTTATCTTCCGAAATCGGTTAGTAATCTGAAGTTTCCTATTCATCTTTTATCAATTATGCTTGTCACTGGTATTGGCGAAATCAAGAGCTTCTCAATGAGCTTTTTGCAACTGCACGATAAACGGCTATCGGCAGGATCAAGATCCTCATAATGAATATCGGAGAATTTGCGCGGGAGCTTAATCGTTTTTTTTCCATTCATCAACTTTTGCATCAAAATCATACAAAAATTCAAGGAGAATATACCCAGCTTTTTGTCGGGACATTCTACAAAAATGTCGTAGCGATTTACGGGACAATAGTAGCCGCCGGTTACTCCGCTAATCGATTTGACACAGCCGACAGTGGCAACTGTCTCAATAAGTATGTGTTCAAGAAGATGGGGTATGTCATCAGAGATATTGCCTATCCTAAAATTTGATTCCACCTTGCGATTTCCGCCTTCGAACCCACTCCATTCGTCATTACAGCATTGGTGATGATCGAATCTCGGAAAGATTTTTCTAATATTGCTTATGAGGTTTTTCATAACTGATTCCCGCCGGAGCTCACTATCTACCAGGTCCAGAGTGATCTTGAGGTAATTGCTATCCGGCATAAAGCGGCTGTGCAATTTGATGGCGTTCGGGAATTTTCCAAATGCAAGCGAGATTAATTTCATTTATAAATTCTACGGGGCTTGAATGTTTTGGGATTTGAATCTGGTATCGGCAGTAAAGGACATTTCTTTACAACCGGATATTGTTCATCATTCGAGCGCCTTAACCAAACATCTCCCAAAAATACTCTTGCGAGAGCAGTTTGATAGGCTTATAATAATGATGGGAGAGATGTCCGAGTTGGTCTAAGGAGCATGCCTGGAGAGCATGTAGGGGCCAAAAGCTCCTCCTGGGTTCGAATCCCAGTCTCTCCGCTTTATTTTTTGCGATATCTCAACTTATTTATCGGCAACAGATTAAAGATAACTCATATTGGCTGGCAAAGACCTGCTCCATTTTGTGACCATGATTTTGGCTTGTTGGTTCAAAAGGCAGGCGTGATAGAATTTACTGCATCGACTATCGTTACCAAGGGCAACGCTTTCGTCAGAGGATTGGCTGTTTGTATTCGAATCGATCTCGGGCCTTTTCTCGCTTGCGGTCTTTGGCTGATCCAAATGATAAATTGCCACAATTGACGCGTTATCACTTTGACAAGCGGCATAGGCAGTGGTATATTTAAAAATTATGAATGAATGTTTTTACTAACAAAAGGCAGAATGCCCTTTATTGATTATATAGCGTTTGAAGATGGATCGCCCGAACTCCAGCAACTCTATGCAGAGTATGGTGGAAAGGATAGATGTCCTGCAAACATAATCCGCATCTCCGGGGTCAATCCGCCTGTCATGGAGCAACATATTGGCCTGTATCGATCTATTATGTCGGCGGGCTCGCCGCTTTCGAGACATCAGCAGGAGATGATCGCGGTGGTTGTCTCGGCTCTTAACAAGTGCCATTACTGAATTGAACATCATTGGGCCGCGTTGCGGTCTTTGGGCAATGTTCCGGATGAATTGAAAAAGCAATTGGTTTCTGATTTCCGGCAAGCAGATATTGGCGAAGAAGACCGGCAGATTCTTGATTTCGTTGAGGCGCTTACTCTGCGACCGCAGGAAATCACGCTTGCTACGATCAAGCCGCTGAAAGAGCGAGGTATCAGCGACCGCATGTTGCACGATATCGTTCAAGTGACAGCATATTTTGCTTATGTAAATCGAATCGCCGACGGTCTTGGCGTGGAATTGGAGAAATAATCTGCTGATTATGAGCGTGACCGAACCGGAATATCCTGCTAAACGGTCAACCCTATCCGACCCGAAAGAATGGGTTGAAAAACACGGTGATGCCCTTTTTGGGTATGCGTTTCGGTATGTCGGTGATCGCTCCACTGCAGAAGATCTGGTTCAGGAAACGCTATTAGCAGCCCTTAAAGGGCGAGCTGCGTTCATAGGTGCTTCATCGGAGCGGACATGGCTAATCGGGATTCTAAAGAATAAAGTAGTGGACTATTATAGAAAGGCCGGCCGCCAGACACAGCTAAATCAACCTGAGCAGTTCGCTGACTTTAATTATACTGACGATTATATTTTGATCGGCCCGGATACCGGCTCCTGGCATCCCCAGCGAAGACCCGCAGCATGGTCAGTTGATCCGAACGATCCCGTGGAGCAGCAGCAATTCTGGGACCACCTGCAACGTTGTCTTGAGGGTTTGGATAAGCGTTTGGCCCAAGTCTATGCTCTACGCGACATTCAGGAGATCGAATACCAGGAAGTCTGTAACGTGTTGGCGGTGACACCGACTAACTTGAGAGTGATGTTGCATCGAGCTCGTAAACTCTTAAGGCGATGTTTGGAATCCCACTGGATTGGCGCCTGATCAAAAATCATAAAGGTAGTGAGTACAGTGAGTATGATGATGATAATGAGACTGATGAATCGGATGCTCCCTTCCTGCAAGGAGGTATCGCGCCTGACATCTCAGGCAATGGATGAATCATTGCCCTGGACAAAGCGTCTGGGGCTCCGTATGCATCTTCGTATGTGTATCTGGTGTAGGCGCAATGCCGAACAACTGCAGTTAATGCGTAATTTGGCGCGTGGCCAGGCTTTGTCACGGAATGAGCAGGCCAGGCTGAGTTCCGATGCCCGGAAGCGAATTGCCAAATTCCTCGAGCAGAATGACGAAAAGTCATAACACTCCACAATCTCCATTTTATTCTACTGTAGTACAACTCCTTACCATTTTGTAAAGCTTTCTTATCTAAGTTTGTAACGCTTGGAAACCAGCTCCGACTAACCAGTAAATCGAAGCAAGACAGCAATCGTGTAATGAAACTGTCAAATCAAATTAAACTCAAAGTCAGGAGTGAAGAAATGTCCAAGATGTGTAAACTCGGATCCAGTTGCTCAACCCACAAAGGGATGTGCATTCATGAGAAGATTATGGTTGGGATGACGGTCATAGTTATAGTCGCCGGTCTGGTTTATTGGCTGGCTTGATCCCATGCATAACGATGAACCGCAAAACTAACAGAATTCTATTATCTTGTGCTGTCGGGTGGCCTCACCTGACAGCAAGCATTACTGTCAAGACCATAAGGGTATTGACCTATAATGCTGGTAAAAGCAAGCATTCCGTCCGGTCACATCCCCCCGCCGAAGCGGGGGGCCAAGACCCAACTCAACGAGAATATATCTATACGACCATGCGGTAGATTCCGGATTTTGCTGGCTAAACGGGCGGGCGCTGATATTATTATGTGTATAGATTATTAACTTAAATGTGGGGTAGCGCTATACTCGAAATGGAATATCCGACAGCACCAGCCAGCTTAAAGCGACGCATTCGGGCAATGCTAATTGACGTAGTAATCATCGTTATTCTCATAAAGGTTCTTTTATTCTTCATCGGGATAGTGAAATGGTATGTCAAAGGCAGTGGGACATTCACATATAAAATTTATGCCTATAATCCCAGTGGCTGGTATAGTGATTTGCTTTTTTATTTCGGGATACCCTTTGCCTATTTTGTGTTAGCTACATATTTCTGGAATGGGCAGACCATCGGCAAGAGCATCATCAAAATCAGGGTGGTTGCGCTTTCTCATCAGAGGTTGACTTTATGGGATTACATTAAGAGGGTTTCGGGCTATGCATTGGCCATAATACAGTTGGGATATGGCGAATATCGTCATCACAAAAACAATGCCGTACCCACTATACAGGATCGGGTTGCCGGAACAATTGTGATTTATGAGCCAATCCCCCCTCCAACTCCTCCGAGGAAACGCTCGAGGCGAAGAAAGGCCTTTGGCTGGATCAACCGGAGCTAATTATCTAAATTGCGGCCTGAAGAATGAATACAACTGCTGGACATATTGATCATTGGGATAATTCTTTTTCCACCATTCAAGCAGTTTGACACCCTTATCTTTCTGCCCTGTCTTTTTATAAGCGGTGAGCAGGTTGTTCAGGACCATCGGTTCATCAGGATCGATGGCCAAAGTTCTTTCGAAAGAAGCAATCGCCTCCAGGGTTTTCCCGGATTCGAGATACAATGGGGACAGGAACATGTGCCAGAATTTTTCATCAGGATATCTGCGAGCTTTGTAAGCGACCGCTTCAGCCGCTTTCTGCACCACCTGAAGACCCTGGTCGGCCCTGTTAGTTGATGTATAAAGTTGTTTCAATTTGATGGCGGTGCGAAAATAATAGGGGAAATTTTCGTTTGCTTTTTCCAATCGTTCTATTGCGCCGGTGGTGTCGCCCTCGGCAAGAATTTGCTCCGATAGAGAGATATAGGTTTCGGGATAGGTAACCGACATAGCCAGATCGGTTTGACCCAAACCGACATTCGGGTTGTTTAAGTTTGTGTATTTATAGACTTTATCGAGGAGCGAATCCGTAATCGAAACGTCGAATTTCATGTTATGCTCCTCAGGAGTAACTTCATAAACCATTCCGTTCCTTGATAGAAATTTCTTGGCGACATCCAAAACATCGTCGCCGACTGTAGCGGCAAGGTATATGGGGGCTTTCCAATTGTTTTCCATTATGATCATCCGCACCATCTCGGCCTTGACATTCATCCTGTTGGGAGTAAGATATTTTTTCTGCTTGGTTACAGGATCCACAAATGGCTTGGCAGGCGTCATCAATAGATTGCCCGCTTCATCATGGTGAAATGACCATCTAATTTGATCATCTTCAAGAGGAATTGGAATTCCGAATTGATTCTTATGCTGGAGTATGTACCAGTCGGTATTGAGCAGGGAAAGATTCATCACTCTCACATCGGTACGGACATGATTAACCAATTGGGCGCACCAGAGCGGATAAGTATCATTATCACCATTAGTAAATAGAATGGCATTGGGCTTGCATGAATTTAGCATATTATAGGCATATTCTTCGGGCACGTAGATGCCGGTTCTGTCGTGACTCCGCCAATGCGCCGGAGCGGTATGAAATAAAGATAAGAGAATCATAAAAATAGCAGGAATCAGGCAAGCGATCTTTGCGAAATTCTTGCCAGAGAAGATGTGGTCATATAAGAAGTGACCGAGGCCGGCGACTCCAATTCCGATATACATTGCGAAATACAGAAAGCCCGGTGTGAAAAAATAATCTCTATCCCGAACTTCGAGGCGGTCGCCGTGTAAGCCATCTGAGAAATTCATATACAAAATCAGGCCTATCGTCCCAGCAAGCAGAAGCAAGGTCAAAAACCCTCCGCGTTTGAAGTCCTTCCATAACGAAACGATGACGCCCAAAAGCCCAATTAGCAAAGGCAATAATGCCAATCCTGAACCAGAAAACTGATCTTTGAAGAAAAACCAGAATCCTAAATTATGAAAATTCCCGAATTGATTTCCCCAGCTTCCCTTGCGGGTAAATAAGCTTTCCAGCATCGACTTATCGCCATACTGCTGACGCTCCATAAAATATGTAAATCTTTGCACCGTTTCGGGGTCATTCATATCAAGATAGGGATTGCCCATTGAACGGATGGGAATATAGAGATGGACTGAGAAACCGATTACCGCTAACACCGCTACCATAAATGCCAATTTCCATAATCCTGGTCCCTTGGCGATGAAGGCAAAATAGAACCCAACGATTATTATCAGGAGCGCCGCTATAATGAAATACTTGAAATCGGCGGAAGCGAGCATCACAAGCAGACCTACCGTCCAAAACCTCCAGTCTTTCGCCAAGCTTTTATCCGAGAAGATCATAAATATGAAAATCGCCGGCACTACCAGGAATACGGTCATATGGATGGCGATCGATAGAAACGCCAGATAGTAGATCAATAAAATATATCTCCATCGCGCCGGTTTCCCAATATTCTCATACCACAGGAATGACAGATAGACAATAAACTGCATCACGAACATCGCGGTGCCATAGACTTCTGCCTCTACTGCAGAAAACCAGAAAGTTGAAGAATAAGTAAGATATAAACCAGCAGCAATGCCCCCGAGATAAATGAGAAGATTATACGGATACAAAGCTGATTTTTCTTTAAACCATGCCCTAAGAATTTTGAGTACTATCAAACAACTCAGACCGACCGCCAGAGATGAAGTCAGCACCGAGATAAAATTTACCCGTTCCGCCAAATTATTAAGAAATGGAACAAAGACCATAAACAGCCGGCCTATCAAGATAAATAGCGGCGTCCCCGGTGGATGTGCCACTCCCAGGGTGTATGAACACGCTATGAATTCGCCGCAATCCCAGAAAGGGATTGACGGCGCCATCGTCAGTAGATATGTGATGAATGCATTTATTGATACTACTACAGTAATGCCGATGGCAATATTATCTCGCCTGATACCATTTGCTGTTTCCATTATAGCCTCTTATACAACCTGATATTATCAACCTAATGAAGTCGGAATTTCTCTCCCAAATATATCTTTCTGGCTTCGGGGTCATTTGCCAGAAACTCGGCAGTGCCGGACTTCAGAATTCGACCCTCGAATATGATGTAGGCCCTGTCGGTGATTGAAAGTGTTTCACGGACATTATGATCCGTGATTAGAACGCCCAATCCCTTTTCCTTAAGTTTATATATGATCTTCTGAATCTCTTCAACCGTAATAGGATCAATGCCCGAGAAAGGTTCGTCCAGCAACATGAATTGCGGATTGGTCACCATCGCCCTCGCGATTTCCACCCGTCGCCTTTCTCCTCCGGACAGAGTATAAGCCTTGTTTTTCGCCAAGTGAGTAATATCCAATTCCCCCAAAAGTTCCTCACACCGATTCTTTCGTTCCGACGCTTTCAACTTTTGCATTTCTAAAATCGCCATGATGTTTTGCTCCACAGTCAGCTTTCGAAATACGGATTGCTCCTGGGGAAGATATCCTATTCCTAATCTGGCCCGGCGATACATCGGAAGTTTTGTTATCTCTTCGCTATCAAGAAGAACTTCGCCTGAGTCGGGTCTTATGAATCCGGTAATGATATAAAAGGTTGTGGTTTTGCCGGCTCCATTCGGACCCAATAAGCCAACGATTTCCCCATTGTTGACCTCAATGTCAATCTCATTGACGACGGTGCGTCGTCGATAATTCTTAATAAGCTTTTGCGCCTGAAGTTTCATCGATAAATTCGCCGCATCACATTAACATAATTTCCATTTACCATCTGAGGGATTGAGGTGCAGTGGGTAACAACCATTTGAATATCTTTATTCTTTCATAGGCCATATTTTATTTCCCGCCATCAATGGAGTCCTCTTCCGGAAGCTCCTCCACTTTCCCCTGAATATTGCGGAGGATTTCGATATTCTCCAGCTTCTGGTCTGTGCGCAAGCCATAGCCGGTCAATATGTCATTCTTGCGCGTAATCCTCACGAAATCATCGGTGACGATTTTTTTGATGTCGGAGTCCCAGGTCAGACTTTGCGTTTCTAATTTCGCCCCCTCATTGTTGATTAAGACCACGTCTCCACGCACTTCCATTTTCTGGCTCTTCTCATCAATCCAACCGGAATCAGCTACCAAATTCGAAGTATATTCACCGTTTTCATCATAGAAATCGGCGTCAATACTTTTTCCGAAGGCTCTTTTCTCACCGCTGTATTTGGCGATATATTTGGCTCTGATGATAGTGCTGCGAATGTCCTTCGCAGTAAAAATGATGGTAGAGTTAAAAAGCTCCGTTTCCGGAAATTCCCCGGCGGCATTGCTGGAAGGTCGTTGCTCTGTATCGGCACAACCTTTGATTAAGAATGCGGCAATGAACAATAGAATTGTCGGAGTGATCGCCTTAAAATATTTCATGAATCCTTCGATAGCATTGGCGCCAAAAATACATATCAATCAATCTAAATAATAAATATATTTTAAGCAACAATGCTATTCTCGTTCCCGAAAGCAGAATTGTTCATCAATAAATTATTCTTGACAAACATACGCTTGTTTGCTATATATAGCATTAAATATTTGATGTCGGCTTTCCCTTTTTCAGGAAAAGTGTTCTTCTACATAAATCCTACCTTTTATTTTCTCGAAATTCTCAAATTTTAATATAATATTTTTTCAAGAGGAGATCTATGGGTTTTCGGCACAAGCCGTGGGGATCGCTTGTGGGGCTGACAGTGGGCTGGATCTTATCTTCCGCTTCGATGTTATGGGCGGTTGATCGTATGGTCGTGGGGGAGCTTGTAACTAACACCGGCTGTGTTTATTGTTTTTTCGCCGATAATGAGTTGGATCGATTGTTTCCTCTTTATCCTGAAAATCTAATCCTAATCCGCTATCACCGCAGTTCTCCGGATTCTCAGGATCCTTACTATCAATTTAATCCCGAACAAAATATGCAGAGGATTCTGTTCTACGGAATGAGTGGAACCCCCCGCTTTTTTGTGGATGGGACTTATAGTAATTATTTTACTGATTACGAAGATAGCATTTTGTCACGAATGCCGGTTCCATCTCCCCTTAGCATAAGCCTAACCGGGTCCTTGGATCAAGTGGATGGTTCGGGATTCATTAATGTGGCCATCGATGCCATTGATGAGATGCCTTCGTATCCGGTGAATGTCCGGGTGGCGGTGACAGAATCCAATCTCTATTATCATGCTCCCAATGCCACCTTCTGGCATCATCAGACCTTCCGCGGTATGCTTCCTGATACGGAAGGTGATACTTTGACAATGTCAGCCGGTTCGCAATATTATTTTTCCTATGACTTTGATTTTGAAGATTTAGGATTAGTTCTGGAGAATTGCCAGTTTGTCGCTTTTGTGCAGGATGATTTCACTAAAGAGATATATCAAGGCGCCAAATTGAACCTTGTGGCGATGCCAAATGTGGGCCGGGTTGACGTGGAAATAAGGCCTCATTTGCCAGAAATCATCATACCTCGTTCTGGAGGTAGTTTCAGCTATACCGGGAATTTGACCAATAATGTCGCCCTTTTGGATAGTATAGATGTCTGGCAAATGCTCACCTTTCCGAATGGTTCGGAAATGGGACCTTTAGGGAATTATATTATTCCTGTTGGGGCCTTAGGCCAATTTAGTGATTCGAATATAGTTCAGGAGATTCCTTGGAATGCCCCGTCAGGAATTTATGTATATCGTTGTTATGCGGGAAATTACCCGGATGATATCCAGGATTCCAGCAGGCTTGAATTCCGAAAAGAGTGTGGCGTCGCTGGTGGAACGTATTCGAATTATAGTATTTGTGGTTGGACAAGGCCGGGCAACAACCGCATGGCGGCGGATATCGGCAAGGCATTTGATCTGACCTGTTCGCCCAATCCGTGCAATCCCTATTCAGAAATCGCCTTTTTTCTCGAAGAATCAGAGTTTGTGCGGGTGGAAATCATCAATATAATGGGAGAGATAATCGATGTCTTGATTGAGGGAATCAAACCGGCTGGGAATAATAGCATTATTTGGAATGGGTCGGCATATTCCTCGGGAATCTACTTTGCCTCACTTAAAGTTGGAAGTGCAAGCTCTTGCGCTAAGATAGTCCTTCTGAAATAAAATTTCCTGGTTGGCGCGCAACTTCTCCTTTAATAATAAAGCCGCCCATTATGGGCGGCTCTTAATTTTGGGAGCGGGATGATTGAAGTAACGCTTTTTGGAACGCTACGTTAAAGGCTTTACGACCGCATCAGGAGTGTTTTGCTTTCGCTATTCCTTAAAATAAGGAGGTCACGGCGTACGCTCAACTCCCGGGGGTCACCTTAATTAGTGAATTGTTAAAGGTTTTTTCAATCTTCCTCGCTCCTGCACATATTATATATAGCATATTCGGAACAATATTTCAAGAGTTTATTTTTTTATTTTTTGGGTATGGAACTATATCGGCGGGTTCACCCGCCATGCTTGAGTTTTGAAAATATCGTTTCCTTACGCTCCTCATATATTTTTCCCGCGGAAGGGAATGTTGAAAAAGCCAGGAAACTCGAAAAATGATCTCAACCTTCTCCCGCTTAGTCGGGAGAAGGTGGCCCCGCCTGAAGCGGGGACGGATGAGGGTGTAACCCCATAAGCTCCCTCATCCTTCGACTCCTTCTCCCAATTAATGGGAGAAGGAGAGAAAGAAAAGAATTTTTTGGAGCCCTTTCTTTTTCAGGGCAACCCAGCTTTTTCAACAAACCCCAGTAAGAGGGTAGCGCAGACATTCTTGTCTGCGAACATCTGAACACCAGACAATCCCGATGAAATCGGGACGGCCTACCTATTTATTTGATTAATATGAAATTCCAATTTCGCGGGAATGACAGTTAAGCAGTTTTTCTTTAACTAATAGGGTTTTTTAGCACTCCCTTATAGCGCGCCTTCAACCGCTGATGGTGGATGGTTGAAAGTAATATTCGTAGTTTCCGAGGAAGCACATAGATTTACCCATACCTCTCTGCCGCTGGTGGGGTCATTCTAAAGCAGGCGGCGGATTTGCCGATAAACAATGCGGTGGGGTGCATGAAGGAGCTTCAGCGATAATAATTTGGCAATATTGGTTCTTTATGAGGGCAGAAAGCATTTGCTGAGCACAAACACAACCTTTTGGGCTTAAATTGGGTGCAATGTATGAATAAGGGGCTTAATAATCGGATCGCCGCTAATTGTTGGGCCAAGAGAATTTTTGTATTTCTCTTGGCCATGATTGCTTTGGGCCTTCTGGCGGAACCAGGATATGCAGAGCAGTCCAAGTTAGAAGTCTATGGGTTCTTTGACATGGAAGCCGAAGTGAGCAATAAAGATGCCGCGGGAAAGATATGGACCTTCGATCAGCATCATTTGAATATCATAACCATCTATCCGCTGGACAACAAATTCAGGGTGTTTGCCGAGGTTGCCTGGGAACATGGCCCTTTCTATTCGCCGAGCGAAATGATCGGAAATATCTATCTGGCCAGGGCCTATTTGGAGTATAAATACTCTGACGCCTTCCAGCTTAGAATGGGAACATTTTTAACCCCCTTCGGTATCTACAACGAAAGGCACGACGCTACCCCTACCTTTATTTCCACCTTCGTACCGCAATCTGTTTATGGCGAGCACGAATTATCATTCATGGGCAAAGGACGCTTGTTTGCCAAACACGGTACCGGAGTTCAGGTATTGGGAACGTTGTCCGCAAACAAATGGGAAGGCAAATATCAGCTTTATCTCAGCAACGGCAGGGGGCCGAGTCCGACCGAACGGGACAATAATGCCAACAAAGGTATTGGCGGGCGTTTGATCATATCCCTTCCCATAGAAACTTTGCGGCTTGGAGCCTCCTATTATACCGATAGAAATGGCGATGCCAATAATGCCAGACAAAACGCATTGGGTTTTGATTCTGAATTCGATTATGAGGATATTCATCTTGAGACAGAGGTATTGCTCGCCAGCTTAGAGCGATTGGACATTTCTGGGGCGCCCAGCGGCGACTTCCGGAAGATATCAGGATATTATCTTTTGGGCGCATATACTTTTTTCGATAAACTTACTCCTTTCGCCAGGTATGAATGGATTGGGGACAATATTGACAAAGATGGTCACACTCATAATGCGACGACTTTTGGAATCAATTATTCAATAACTCCGAGCGTCAAACTGAAAAATGAAATCCAGTTCCGAAGTGAAGGTGAGACGGTCAACAGCTACCAGTTCTATGTAGCTTCCATAGCAGTAGCTTTTTAATGTATAATTGACGGGTCAAGATCACAATGAAAGCGGCAACAATTAATATTCTGGCAATTATATTACTGGTATTAACTCTTTCAACTGCGGCACAGGCGCAGATAGCGGTGGTCGTCAACAAGAACAACCCCATGGCCGACATATCGATGAAGATGCTCGAGAGGGCTTACCTGGGGAAAACTACGGTATTTTCTGATGGCCAAAATATAGTGCTTGCCGAATATGCTCCATTAATGGAAAGTTTTTTTGAATCTGTTTTGGGTATGACCTTGAACAAGGCAAAAGTGCATTGGCTCAAGCTGATACTTTCCGGAGGGACGGCCATTCCGCCGACAAAATTTGATGACGTTGAGGATAACAAGAAATTTGTGATGCATAATCGCGGGGCGATTTCGTTTATGGATATGGCCGATGCGGATGACACCGTGAAGATTCTAACCATTGACGGCAAGAGCCCCAGCGCCGAAGACTACCCCCTGAAGTAAGAGCAACATTCAGCAAACGAAAGAGAGCTTGTTTGAGATGACCAACCTGTTTTCCCGCTTTCCGATACGGATTAAATTCGTCCTTAGTTCGGTTCTCATAATGATCTCGATTGCTCTTTTTATATTTACCTATTATCCGAAAGAGCAGAAGAAACAAGCCTTTGTGTCCATTGAAAGCAAATTGCATGGAATGGCAGAAATGCTGACATTAGGTATCGGCGCGGCATTGTCTTCCGATAACTATGCCGCCATCACCGGCGCAATGGATTGGGCAAAGAGCGATAGCTCGTTGGTATATATTATTTTGCTGGACACCGCCGGCGAGCAATTCGCGGTATATAATCCCAAGGGCCTCAAGTTAGACATAATGAAGTTGTTGGAGCACAATAACTCTGAAGTTGACAAGGTTCCAATGAAAGCGGAGGACATTGTGAAAATGGATGGCATAAGGGTGCAAACCGAAAAGCTTCCGATCAATTATTTGGATGACAGTTATGGCACCTTGCTTTTAGGAGCGTCGCTGGAAGGAATGTATGGCAGCATTTCGCGAAATACTTACACTGCTTTTTTCATCAGCGTTGCTATCCTCATTTTCGGTATCTCCTTATCCCTGTTTTTCAGCGGTATGATAACTAAACCCCTGAAACAACTTCGCGAGGCCGCCACCTTGGTTGCTAATGGTAATAATGATATTGAGATTCGGATAAGCTCCTCGGACGAAGTGGGCGCATTAGCGAATGCCTTTAATACGATGTTAAACAGCATCCGGCAAGGTATGGGAGAATTGCAAAAAAACGAAACAAAATACCGGTCAGTGTTCGAATCGTTTATCGACCTCTACTACCAGACCGATATGAAAGGGATAATCACCGATATTTCTCCATCCTGTCTGCGGCTTTCCGGTTACAGTCCTGAGGAACTTATCGGTCGCCCGGTAGCCGATGTTTATTGCAACCCGGAGGAGAGGAAGGGATTGCTCGTGTCTCTCCGGCGTCAAGGATATGTTGATGACTATGAAATTACCTTGCGAGGAAAGGATGGACGGAGAATTCCTGTTTCAATTAACAGTCGCTTTATTCTGGATAAGGCTGGAAAACCGATAATCATTCAGGGGACGATTCGCGATATTACTGAGCGCAAAGGGGCCGAAAGAGAGATCAGACAGTTGTCGGCTCGTAATGAAGCGCTGTTGGCCTCCGTGCCGGATATCATCATGGAGGTTGATACTAACAAGGTGTACACCTGGGCCAACCGGACCGGCTACGAGTTCTTTGGCGACGACGTGATTGGCAAGCCGGCGGAGCACTATTTTGTAGGAGAGCAAACAACATACGACAAGGTACAGCCAATTATTGATGGCGGTGAAGACATCATCTATGTCGAAAGCTTGCAGCGCCGCCGGGATGGTGAGATACGCTTGCTGGCA
>Ga0210044_10002059_pt1 | contig 30354 bp, 25 predicted proteins | sample CryGey13umfilter_2_FD_183959 | JGI IMG/M metagenome (GOLD analysis project Ga0210044, IMG submission 183959) | Groundwater microbial communities from aquifer in Utah, USA - Crystal Geyser 4/9/14 3 um filter (SPAdes) (version 2) | ecosystem: Environmental > Aquatic > Deep subsurface >... | reverse complement strand
TCTTCACTTCCTCCAGGATTATCAACATGTAGATCTATTTGAATGTTGTTGACAGCTTTTGGTAAAGTTGGATATTTAAACATGGCATTTTCAACTTTTAAATCTAAACCAAAAGCGGGTAGGACTGTCTCGGTATAAATTCCTTTTGCATACCCATTTAAAGCTAATTTTCCTGAAGTTTTTACCGAAGCAAAGTCAGTCATATAAACAGCAGGAACCATGGAAAGGATATTTTTAAAATCGGTTTTCTTTGCGTTAAATTTGATGTCCATATCAATGTCGTCTTTATCTTCAAACAAAGCTACCCAGCCATCCAAACCAAGAATTAGTTCGTTGATTTTAAATTCGTTTTGAGTAAAGGTATATTTACTGTTAGCTAAATCGGCTTTAATCGTTGCATCAGCAGTTATCGCCGCATTTTTTAGATATTTAATGGATTCCATTTCTAAATTTAAGGTATCAATAGTGGTGTGAGTTACTAAATCAGTAACATCTGCCGTCATATCACCACTCATCTTAAAGTTAAAACCTTTAATAAAGGTAGATAAATCCATCGTTTTATCTATATAAGTAATGTTAGCGTTGGTGATGGTTAAATCTTTTAATCCTAATTTAAAATTAGAAGGTTCTTCGGGTGTTTCTGGAGTAACTTCTTCGGAGGCTTTAGCAATGTCCCAGTTGGCTGAACTATCTGCCAAAACAATGGCATAAATAGTTGGTTGGTCAATGCTGATGGTTTTTACATTAATCTCATCGCCACTAATCACGCTCATTAAATTTACTTTTAGCGTTAAATTTTTAATGTTTGCCAATTGAATTCCTTCAAATTTGTCAATTCCATCTACTTTTACATCGTTAATAGAAAAATTAAAGTTAGGGAAAGTGCTAATCAATCCTAAATCGAACTCACCAAAATCTATTTTTGCATTTAAACTTTTGTTGGCTTCTTCTTTCACCATTTCTATTATTTTTCCTTTAAAAATAATAGGTAGAAGAATAATTAATACAATTAAAAAGAGTAATGTGAAACCAAAATATTTAAGGATTTTTTTTAACATGATTTTTTGTTTTTAGGATTTAATTTTTAAGCAAATAAAAGTAACAAAAAGATACTAGATTTATTGTTGACTTTTAAGATTTATTAATTGAAATAGAAAAAAGTAGTTAATTTCGCACTCACGAATCACACCATGAACAACCTAAAATCTAAAGATCCATACGCAGCATTAAGGGTAAAAGAGTTTAAAACTTTTTTATTGATGCGTTTTGCCATTGTTTTGGCGTGGACCATGCAATTTATTATTATTGAGTGGGAAGTTTATCGATTAACTAAAGATCCTTTGTCCTTAGGATTAATTGGTTTAATGGAGGTTGTTCCATCATTTTCATTTGCCCTTTTTGCTGGTCATGTTGTCGATCAAAAAGAAAAGCGGAAATTGCTAATGTTTTGCCTTTTAGGCTTTATATTTATTAGCCTTTCTTTAGTTTTTTTTAATGCTGATTTTACTAGTAATTTCCTTTCAGCTCATCAAATTTTGTATGGCATTTATGCTTGTGTGTTTATTGGTGGGATAGTTAGGGCATTTATTGGACCTACCATTTTTTCATTAATGGCATTAATAGTTCCTAAAAATTTATATGCAAATGCGGCAACATGGAGTAGTTCTGTATGGCAAATGGGTTCGATGGTTGGACCAGCAATAGGAGGTTTTGCTATTTTATGGATTGGAGTAACCTGGTCGTTAAGTATTGTTTTATCATTTGCAATTTTTTCTTTTATATTATTGTTGTTGGTTTTAAAACCAAAACCCATTTTAAATACCAAAATTGGAGAACCTATTTTAAAAAGCTTAGAGGAAGGAGTGAAATTTGTTTTTAAAACTAAAGAAATATTAAATGCACTAACACTAGATATGGTGGCTGTTTTATTTGGTGGAGCAGTTGCTTTATTGCCTATTTTTGCAATGGATATTTTGCAAGTTGGTTCAAAAGGTTTTGGTTTGTTACGAGCTGCACCTGCTGTTGGTTCTTTTTTAACACTGCTTATTCTCGCTTATTTCCCAATAAGAAGAAAAGCTGGATTAAAACTCTTGTTTGCTATTTTTGGTTTTGGTTCATGCATCATCATTTTTGGAATTTCTGAATGGTTTATTATTTCTTTAATTGCTTTATTTTTTAGTGGAGTTACTGATGGAGTTTCTATTGTTATTCGACATACCATTTTACAATTATATACGCCAGATGAGATGCGTGGTCGAGTTTCATCCGTTAACTCCATGTTTGTAGGTTCTTCAAATGAACTAGGTGCTTTTGAAAGTGGATTAACAGCTAAATTGTTTGGCACCGTTAAAGCTGTTGTTTTTGGTGGAGTAATGACAATTATTATCGTTACGATTACGGGATTGAAATCAAAAAAAATGAGAGCCTTAGATTTTAAAAATCAAGATTAAAATTATTTTAGAACTTCTACTTTTTCTACAAAAAGGTTAATTTTTGGCCAATCTTGTGAATCTGTTTCAACATTAGTGAGTTTTGAAACCACAGCTAGTCCTTCAATAATTTCTCCAAAAACAGTATGTTCCCCATCTAAATGAGCTGCTCCTTTATTTTTAAGGTAATAATTTTTTTGTGTTTCAGAATACGTATAATGGTTTTCTTCAGCATACTTTTCTAAAGAAAATATTGAAAATTGGCTTCCTTCAACAAAATAGAGTTCGTCTGGTTCTGAACGTTTATCTGGATTGTCAGTATAACTTCGGGCGGCAGCTACAGCACCTTTTTTATGAAAATGATGTTTGCTCATTTCTGACGGAATAGTATAATAACCAATACTATCTTGAATCGCTTTTTGTTTATCTCCATAAGAACCTCCAAATTGTGCCATAAACCCTTTTACAACCCTAGAAAAATAACAACCATTAAAATAACCACTTTTGGCTTGCAATATAAAATTAGCTCGATGGAGTGGAGTATCTTTATACAATTTAATCTTAATTTCCCCCTTGCTGGTTGTAATTAAAGCAATAGTTTCTGGATTTTCTTCGCCATATTTTGTTAATCGTTCAACAACATTATCGTTAGTTATCAAATCTAGTTTTCGTTCTTCAACAATTGGAGCAATTATTTCTTTTGCAACAACTTCTTTTTTTTCTTGCTGTGGTTGTTTTTCAGAACAGGACAGAAAAATAAAAATTGGTATTAGGTAACTGATTTTTTTCCTCATGTTGCAAAAATAAAGCATTTGTAAAAGTATTTTACTTTATTGTTCAAAAGGATTACTATTTTTAAGCCTATAAATCAACTACTATGGCAATAATAAATATTAGTAAACACATTAGCTACAAAGAAGCTAATCATAGTGATACTGCAACTCGCAGAGGAATAAAAAACGAACCTAACGATGAACAATTAGCTGCAATGAAAGTTTTAGCTAAAAATGTGTTTGAACCTTTAAGAGTTCATTTTAACGAACCCATTCACATTAACTCTTTTTTTAGAAGTGTAGCGCTAAACAAAACAATTGGTGGAAGTAGAACTTCTCAACATTGTACTGGTGAAGCAATAGACATCAAAGGAACTAATGGAATTACTAATAAACAACTGTTTGATTACATTAAAAATAACTTGGAGTTTGACCAATTAATTTGGGAGTTTGGAACAGATAAAAATCCTGATTGGGTGCATGTTTCTTATACAACTACTCAACTTAATCGAAAAAGTATTTTAAAAGCTGTTAAAGGAGGTAATCCTGTTTATCAAGTAATGGAAGTTGGAAATGTAGTAGAAGAACCTAAAACAACTAAAATAGTAAAAAAGAAAAGTACGAAGGGTGTTATTGCTGTTAAAACAGTACTTAATATTAGAAATAAACCAGCTACCAACGCAAAAGTAGTCGGACAATTAAAAAATGGGCTAAAAGTGAAGATAATTAGTGAAGATAAAGACTGGTATCAAGTTAAAACAATAAAGTTTTCTGGTTGGGTATCTAAAAAATACGTTCAGCTAAAATAACGTTAGAAATTACCTTTAACTCCAGTTAGTATTACGTCTATATTTGAGCCTTTTTGGAGTTTGGCATTATACTAAAAAATAAAAACAATAGTTCAAAATTTATTATCTTTGTATAATAAATTACTGCATTATGGATACTTTAATAATAAATATAGATAGTACTGAAAAATCGCTTTTAGTTTTGTTGCTCAAAAAATTTAAAGCCATAGTGAAAGAAATTAACGAAGATGATAAAGAAGATTATGCTCTTGTTAGAGCTATGATGAAAGGTAGAAAGCACAAATATGTGAGTGAAAGTTCTGTTTTGAAAAAACTAAGAAAATGATTTTACTTTTTGAAGAACAATTTAGTAAGGATATTGATAAAATAACTGTTAAATCTGTTAAAAAGAAAATCGAAAAAACCATCATTGATTTAAAAGAAGTTAAAACCATTACACGTTTTCCGAACATTAAAAAGTTAACTGGACACAAACTCGCTTACCGATTAGAATTAACGATTATAGACTATGTTTCTTTTTAGAAAATAACCAACTTATTCTACCCCGAATACTACACCGAAAAGAGGTTTATACCGATAGCATATATTTAATAGTCCAATAAATTAGACTAAAATCTATTGCATCGGCATTAACCATTGTACATTTATAAAATAGTATTGGACTATTTTATAAATACAATTGGTATTACAGATTTTTTTCTTAAAAAGAATATTTCTTTTTTGAAAAAACTACCTTGAGAAAGTGGGCTAACCTTTTTCTAAGCGAAGTTTTTAATGAACTTTACCTATTAAAGTTAGCCATACTTATAAAAAAAGCCAATTTAACGCAGTACTTTTCTCCTCTTGAGAGGAGAAAGATGTTGTTCGAAGCTGCCATAGCAGCAAGATTACAACATCAGAGGTGTGTTTTTCAGCCTTTCTTTACCTTAAAACAAAATTTCAACAACAAAAAAACTATCAAAAATTCTCAGAGTTCGGGGCAGTATTCTCTTTATGTCATGCTGAGTTTATCGAAGCATCTTTCACTCTTAAACTTAAAGTATTAGTTTTTTATTCGTTAGATTTGTTTTCATAATATTTACCATGAGTTAAAAACTCTATAGCTTTTTTTTGGCTTGTATTATTAACAAATGAATGGAAAACTTAAAATGAAAAAACTCATCATCATATTGATTGTTTTGTTTGCTGCTGGATGTGGCAATGAACTGCCGATTAAAGACAACTATGTAGATGGATTTGAACAAGCCAAGAAATCTATAAGAAAATTTGCTGAGTCTCATTTTGATACTTCAATCTATCATTTAGGCGAAGGAAGTGTTGGTTCTTTAGATAAGTTTGAACCTCCCATTAAGATTGTTAATTTCTTAGGTGCAGATACTGCTATGGAAAAATATAAAATGATTCATTATGAGCAACGTCATTTAGGTGTTCCTATTCATTGTGATAGCACCTATTCTTCTTATTGGACATATTATCAATTAGATGAAAATTTTTTGGTACTATCATATTCAAATGCTTCAATTCAAATAAAAGAATAAAAACCTTATCATCACATCATTTTTATTAATTCTTTGCGGTTAAGTTATATTTTTAATTTTTAAAATCACTCTTCACAAATTCCACTTTAATCCTACTACAATTGCATCCATATTTGAGCCTTTTGCATCTACTAAATAAGCATTAGAAAGATGCGAATATCCGGCAGATAGCGTAAAATGTTTACTAATGGGTTTACTAAGGGAAACAAAATGATGTAAATTAAAACCGCTGTACAAATCAGGTGCTGCCGCTTTGGTTGCTTCTACATAAGCAAGAGAGATTTGATATTCTAAGTAAAACTCTTTAACAATTAACCAACTCAATTGAACAGCAATACCCAAAGCATAGCTTCCATTATCAACAACCTGAAATAGGGCAGAAGGACGAATTAAAAATATCCTTTTGTTGTACTCATTGGTCACTATTGCACTATCCAAAAAATTACTACGGTAATCTATTACCAATTGAAATGGAAAATAGATTTGACCAAAACCTACTATTCCCTGATTAAAAAACCCATCAGTTTGTGCAGTTCTTCCTCTGTATGGTCCAACATATACACTAAAATTAGGATTAGTTATTTCCAAACCAAATTTACCAGCATTGTTCTGTGATTCGGCAGAGGCATAGTAGAAAGTTAGTAATAATAAAATGGATAGGTATTGCAAAAAAACTTTCATTTCAATTTAGTTACATTTCACAGAAACTATCATTTCGAAGGTAGCAACTAACTCGTTTAAGTTATTGTAAACACTTACACGAGTAGTTTCATTAACTCTTTCTTTTGTTTTGATAGAAAGTAAGATAGCATTTTCTACTTTTTTCCCATCTTCAGAAATAAAAATACAATCTGATTCAGCTCTTTTCAAAAATTCACAATTCATACCTTTAAAAGCGAAAGATACTTTTGTTGAATAACTATTGGCAAAATAAAAAGCATGAATACCCCCAGCAACATCGGCACCAACTGCCAAAGCTCCGAAATACATCGAGTTAAGATGGTTTTTTGTTCTTCTGTTTAATTTAATGTTAACTTTTACAGTTGTTTTATCTACTGATAGTAATCTAACTCCAGTATAGCCAAGCATTGGTATTTTAAACTTAGCTAATAAAAATAGTTGCCATTTAATTTTTTTAAAAAGATGCAAGTTTTCTCTATCCATTTACTAACGAATTTACAATGGCAGCAATTGGTTTAATTTCTTTTACATACTCTATACTTGGACCAGCACACCAAAATGTTTTATTGGTGTTTGTAGTTGCTGCATTATTCAACTTTTTCATGCCTTTATAAAAAGTAAAAGCTTTATACCACTTTTTTAATCTTTTATTTTTATTCAGAAATTGATCTAATCCACTTTGTTCAGTACCAACTTCCTGCACATAAGGAGTATTGATGATGGTACATTTTGTTCCAGACAATTTGGTGGTAAATACAATATCTTTAGCTCCATAATTGATACAGGCTTCTTTATATTCTTGCGAAACATCGCTTTCTTCAGAAGCAATAAATAAACTCCCTATCGATAATCCAGCAGCACCGAGAGAAAGCATTTGTTCCATTTGTTCATGATTACCAACACCTCCAGCTGAGATGATAGGAATGTTGCAATTTTTTATTAATAAGGGGAGCAGTTCTTGGTAGGAAGTAGGCCCTGCATGCCCACCAGCTTCTTTATTAACAGCAATAATAGCATCAGCTCCTAACGCTTCAACCTTTTTTGCATAAACTAAATCCACCACATCACAAAACACTTTAATACCCACTTTATGGGCTTCTATTATGGTTTCTTCGGGAGAACCTAAGGAAGTAATGATATAATCTACTTGATGTTTACAACATGCGGCTAATTGCTCTTTATAATAGAAATTAGATTTGTTAACAATCAGGTTGATACCAAAAGGACCAACTGATTTTTCTTTTAGTTCTATTAACGCTTTTTCAAAGGCTTCAATTGTTCTAAAATTTAAAGCAGGAATAGCACCTGTAATTCCTACTTTACTAGCAGCCACCAACATTTTTACATTAGATACCAAAAACATTGGAGCCAATATGATGGGATATTTTATGTTTAATAAATCAGTTAATAATTTTGTTTTATTATTCTTATTATTTTCCATTTTAAAATTGATTTCAATTAGTTAAAGTGAAACAAAAGTAACAAAAAGTAAGTTCCTTAAAATGAATTAAATTTTAGAATAGAATTTGAATAATTTGCTATCAGCGAACTCTTAGCTTTTCGCCAATTTGCAATAGCTTATTTCTTGAAATTCCATTTAGTTGGCAAATAGAAGTAATTGTAGTTCCATACTTTTGGGCAATATGTCCTAAGGTATTTCCACTACTTACTTTATGATATTTCATTTTGGTTAGCTCTTTTATTTCGTTGCGATAAACAAAATTACATTGAGAAATACATAACGTATCGTGGAGCAAAGAAAAGTTTTCAAAAGAAACTACATCACGAGGATCAAGGGCTTCATCAAAGTACCTAATTTCGAAATGGAGGTGACTGCCGTAAGATCTGCCAGTATTCCCTCCTAACCCAAGTACTGTTCCTGAACTAATGGTAGAATCTACCTCAACTAATCTTTGTGAAAGGTGGGCATAAATAGTTTCTAATCCATTGTTGTGACGTACTACCACAACATTTCCATAACTTTTACTATAAGTAGAAATTCGTACTCTACCGTTAAAAGCACATCGTACGGTATCGCCTGTTTCTAATTTTATATCAGTACCATAGTGGTATCGAGACTTTCTACTCCCAAACTCAGAAGTAATTTTACCATTAAAAGGATGAGTGTAAAAATCATTATCTTTATTAAACCGCAGAACTATAGAATCTTGTACGTTCGAAAAATCGAATTTTCTTCTATGAATATCATCGGTTATCCAATCGTAAAAAGGCATGGTATCACGAATACTGTTATTGATAGATTTCATAAACAAATCAAATCGATCAACAAAAAAAACATCGTTTCCTTTTTCATCTTTAAGTGTTTTTTCAAAAGAGGTGCTGTCTATGATTTCTATAGAGTCTGTTCTAAGTATATGATTAGCAATTACAGAAAAAGGTGCTGCTATTATTAATAAGGAGATGATGAATGGAGAAAAGAACTTCATTTATTCAATTAGAACTATTAAACTTTTTATGGAAGTCAAAAATAGAAAAAAAATTACTTTAAACAAGTCTAAAAAAATGTAATGGGTAGATTCAAGTAGCAAATGCAACTTTTTGGTTTACAAAATTATAAAATAGTTTTACTGGTTTTTCAAAATTTAAATTTTTTCTTGGTCTATTGTTTATTTTAACTTGTATTTCTCTCAAATTGTGAGTATTATGTTTATTTATAATTTGTTTTTTTGGGATATATTGCCTCAATAATTTATTAGCATTTTCTATTTGTCCTTTTTCCCAAGAGCTGTATGGATGAGTATAATAGACGGTAGTGTTTAATTTTTTGGCAATTAATTTATGTTCTGCAAATTCTAACCCCACTCTGTCCGTAGGTTTGAAGCCAAGCCTTTGTGTAATGGCAGTACCTACGGACTTTATATCAACTCAACTTTTTAAACATATTTTAAATGTAGTAATTTATTTGCTTTATAGTTACAAGTCCTTAGTCCCTTTCGCTCTTGCCTCGCTTCAGACTGGGGACAGTGAGGGTTTGAAATCCTGTGATTTTAAAATATTTCATCAGCTCTGCTGGAAATATGCTCTGTAATAATTTTATGTCTTGTGTTTCGATAGCTTTTTTTTTCACAAAAATAATATTATTCCCCAACTTTTTTGCCTGACCCATAGGAATTCAATTCTTTCTTCCAAATTTTACTATTGGACAAAAAAAATGAAAATTCTCCTACAGGGAAACCCTACATTTTAAACAATAAATAGATGCTAAGAAATTCGACTCCAATTTACTTTATTGCTAAACAAGTGGTTGAGGTTGGTTTTTAGTCTATGGTTTTTAGCCAATGCTAAATCGGGGTCTTCTTTTAAAATTTCAATAGCTGTATCTCTTGCTAATTGCAGTATTTGTCCATCTTTGGCTAAATCGGCAATGTTTAAATTTAGCAAACCACTTTGTTGTGTTCCCTGTAGGTCACCTGGTCCACGTAATTTTAAATCTACTTCAGCAATTTCAAACCCATCGTTGGTGCGAACCATTGTATCCATACGTAATTTACCATCGGAACTTAACTTATTGCCAGTCATTAAAACGCAAAACGATTGTTCGGCTCCTCTACCTACTCTTCCTCTTAATTGGTGCAATTGCGATAATCCAAATCGTTCAGCACTTTCAATAATCATTGCACTTGCATTGGGAATATCAACGCCAACCTCAATTACAGTAGTTGCCACCATAATTTGTGTTTCTCCTTTTACAAATCGCTGCATTTCAAAATCCTTGTCGGCAGTTTTCATTTGTCCATGAACGATGCTTACCCGATATTTTGGTAGTGGAAATCTTCTGGTAATACTTTCATAGCCATCCATTAAATCTTTGTAATCTAGTTTTTCCGATTCTTTAATTAATGGATAAACGATGTAAATCTGTCGTCCTTTTTTTATTTCTTCTTCCATAAATCCAAACACACTTAATCTCGAAGAATCAAAACGGTGAATGGTTTTAATGGCTTTTCTACCTGGAGGTAATTCATCAATAACTGAAACATCTAAATCGCCGTAAAAAGTCATTGCTAGTGTTCGAGGAATTGGAGTTGCCGTCATTACCAAAACATGAGGTGGAATTCCTTCCCCCCCCTTTTTCCATAATTTAGCTCGTTGCTCTACGCCAAAACGATGTTGTTCGTCAATCACCACAAATCCTAAATTTTTAAATTTTACTTTATCTTCGATTAATGCATGAGTTCCAATTAAAATATTAAGCTCTCCATTCTCCAATTGTTCGTGAATTAATCTTCTAGCTGCAATTTTTACTGAACCTGTTAATAATTCAATTTTAACATTCATTCCATTTAACAATGTTTTTAAATTTTGATAATGTTGTGTGGCTAGTATTTCTGTTGGAGCCATTAAACAAGCTTGAAAACCATTGTCCAACGCAATTAACATGCACAATAAAGCAACGACAGTTTTTCCACTCCCAACATCTCCTTGCAATAATCTGTTCATGTGTTTACCAGAACCGATATCTTTACGTATTTCTCGAATGACTCTTTTTTGAGCTTCGGTTAATTCAAAAGGTAATTTTTCGGAATAAAAAGTATTAAAATTAGTTCCGACATTTTTAAAAATAGTTCCTCTAACGGTTTTTTCTTTGATAACTTTTTGTCGAAGTAATTTAAGTTGGAGGTAAAAAAGTTCTTCAAATTTTAAACGGAATCTTGCCTTTTGTAAGATGTGTTCGTTGGCTGGTGTGTGCACATTAATTACTGCAGTTTCTTTGTCAATCAGTTTTTGATTTTCCAAAATTTCATCGGATAATGTTTCTGGTATTTGTTTTGGAATTTGTGCAACTAAATTTTTTTGTATTTTATGAATTCCTTTAGAAGTTAAACCCCTTGTTGAAAGAAGCTCAGTTGTGGAATACACTGCTTCTAAGGTTACCTTATTTTCTATTAAAGCGTTGTCCACTTCATCCATTTCTGGATGAGGAATGTTAAGTCGATTTTGGTACTTAGTTGGTTTACCATAAACAATGTACTCGTTTCCTAGAATAATAGATGAAGAAAGCCATTTTAATCCTCTAAACCAAACCAATTCAATACTTCCTGTTTCGTCTTGAAAAATTGCTACTAATCTTTTTGTCCCTTTTTCACCCAGCGTTTGTAAACTGGTAATTTTTCCTTTGAGTTGGATGTATGTTTCATCGGAATTTATTTCAGCAATGGTATAAACTTTAGATTTATCGATGTAACGAAAAGGATAATAATGTAGTAAGTCTCTAAACGTAAAAATGCTCAATTCTTTTTTAAGTAATTCAGCACGTTTTGGACCTACGCCTTTTAAATATTCAATTTTAGTATCTAATAAGTGGTCTGACATGAGCAGCTAAAGTAATCAGAAAAATACCAATAATCGATAGTAAGATTTTAATTTTATTACTATTTAATTACAACTATCTTTGAGCACAACAACAAATCTAGAGTATTTAGGATGGATACAAAGTTGAATAAAAAGCAATTGAATCACCAACTGTTATATTCTTTATTAACGATAGTCGTTGTTACCCTTATTATTTATGCAAATTCTATTGGCAATGGTTATAATATGGATGATTCGCTGGTGATGACCAATAATAGTTTAATTGATTTTGGAAATTGGAAAAGTATTTTCACTCAATATTCGTATCAAAGTAGCGAATATAATTTTGCTTACCGTCCCTTATGTGTTTTTTCATTTTATTTAGAAAATCTACTCTTTGGTAAAAGTCCACAAGTAAGTCATCTTATCAATTTAATCCTATACCTCTTATTAAATTTTACGGTATTCTTTTTATTGGTTAAAGTTTCGAACAACCTCTTTTCTTCACTAATCATTACCCTATTATTTGTGAGTTTCCCATTACATACTGAAGTGGTTGATAACATAAAAAATAGAGATGAACTTTTTGTTGCTATAGTTGGATTTCTTGCCTTATATTTTACAATCTGCTCGATTATAGCTAGAAATAAATATCATTTTCTGCTCATTTTTGTTTTCTCTTTTCTTGGAATTTTATTCAAAGAAACATTTATAATTTTTCCTTTTATTATTGCATTTAGTGCAGTATTTTTTTATTGGAAACCAAGTTTTCGTGAAAAAGTTATCGTTTTTATAAAATATTTGACAATTTCTGGAAGTGCAATTGTGCTAAATTTTATCTTCAAATTTTACTTTCTCGACAAAACAGCGATTAATCGAGAATTTGAATTCTTTGAAAATCCATTATTTTTTTCAACAATAGCAGAAAGAATTCTTCCCTCAATTTATATCATTGGATATTATATTTCGTTATTATTTAGCCCATTTCAACTCAGTTATTACTATGGATATAATACTATTAATTATCACGATTATTTTTCTTTAAATTTTATTTTAGGTGCATTGTTCCTTATTTCTATACCAATTATAATTTTCTACCATAACAAAAAAAATAAATTACTAATTATTGGAATAATAGTATTGGTAATTAACTTATTAGCCATCTCTAATTTTATAAAACCATTGGTAGGAATTGTTTCCGAACGGTTTATTTTAAATGGAAGTTTAGGGTTTTGTATTGTTCTCTATTTTTTGCTTCAAAGTATTGTCAATTATTTAGTAAAAGAAAATTATCATCAAAAAATATTGCTAATTGTTTTTTCCTTTGTTATCGTGTCGTATAGCATAAAAACCATCACCAGAAATAATGATTGGGAAAGTGAATTATCGCTATATGCTCATGACATTAAAAATGTTCCTACTTCAGTAAAAGCTAATGAAATGTTAGCAGGAAGCTATTATAAAATGTATTTCGAAGCTACCAATATAAACTATCTTAACACTAGCGAAAAGTATTATCTTAAAACAATAGCAATTTATCCACAACATGCTGCTTCTTTAAATAATTTAGGAACTATCAATTACATCAAGAAAAATTATAAAAATGCAATTGAATATTTTCAGAAAAGTTTATTACTGAAAGATAAACCACAAACTCATTATAACTTAGCTTTATGTTATTCGGCTATTGGAGCTATTCGGATGGCTAAAAAAGAATACGAAATAACATTAATAGCTCATCCTGAAGTACCAAATTTAGTGAGTACTTACAAACAGTTTGTCATTACTAATAAATTAATACCAGAATCCATTGTTTTTATCGAAAAAAAATTACTTAAAAAAAATAAAAATAACCTAACGAACTACTTACTATTGATTGATTTTTATAATGAATTAAACGATTATCAAATGATGTTATCCTATTTAAAAAGAGCCAATCAAATAAATCCTAATGCTAACTATCAAAATTATATGAGTCAACTTGAAAGTTATTTAAAAAATAAGCAGGCAACCAAAAGTAAGTTATAACGTCTATAGAAAACTAATAATTTTGTAAATATTAACTGATTTTTTCGAAGGTTTCAATCAATTAGATTATCTTCACTTTAAATTAAAAAAATTATGCTCCTCTTCGAGAAAGCTAAAATAAAGAAAGTCACGATCTCTCTTCTTTGCTGTCTATCAACAACCATAGCTTTTTCACAAGAAATTTGTGACAATGGAATAGATGATGATGGAGATGGGTTAATTGATTTAAACGACAATGTTGATTGTGTTTGTGCTCCAGTTCTTATCCCTTCTTTAATTCCTAATCCTTCTTTTGAAGCAATGAATTGCTGCCCAACTTCATATAGCCAAGTTAGTTGTGCTGCTGGGTGGTCTCAAGCGACAAGTGCAACATCCGATTATTTTAACTGTGGTTTTGATTTTGGATCGGCTACCAACGCAGGATTAGTTCCACCTCCTGATGGCGTTGGTTATTTAGGTACTATTTTTTCACCAGGTTGGCAAGAATATGTGGGTTCCTGTTTAATAAGTCCTTTACTTGCTGGAGTATCCTACACCCTTGATATGAACATAGCTTCCGCTCCTATTGATGGTTCAGGTGGCGTTTGTAATGGAGGGGTTATTGATTATCCACCCATAGATATTACCATATTTGGTCACCCTGGTTGCCCTTCATTTCCTATAAGCACAACCGGTTGCCCGTCTTCTGCTGATCCAGCTTGGATTGTTATTGGTACAGCAACTTATACTCCTATTCCTAGTTGGGGTATTATTTCTATTACTTTTACACCTTCTATCAATATTAATTCTGTAATCATTGGTTCGCCTTGTGCACTTCCTGCTGGTTATTCTCCACCAAGTGGATGTTATCCTTATTTTTATTATGATAATTTAATTCTGCAATCTACCTCGTTTTCTAATTCCATCACTCAAAGTGGTCAATGGTGTACTAATGATGTTCAGCTAACTACTAATCCTACAGCTAGTTCAACTTATCAATGGTACTTAAATGGAGTTGCTTTGGTTGGTGAAACAGGATTAACATTGAGCGTTTCTTCTAATAATTATGGCGTTGGAAATTATACTATTGTAACTACTACTGGTGTTGATTGTGCAGCAAGTTCTGATAGTGTTGTTATTCCTCCTTTTCCTGCTAGTAATTTCTCAGCTATATCTGTTTGCGAAAATTTACCCATCAACTTTGTTGACAATAGCACTTTTCCATCGGGTACTATTACCAATTGGAATTGGGACTTTGATGATGGAAATACATCAAACCTTCAAAACCCTTCTCATAATTACACCAACCCAGGTCCCTACAACCCAATACTTATCATCACTGCAGATAATGGCTGTTTGGACACCATTTCTATTCCTATTAACATCTTTTCCAACCCATCTTCTAGCTTTACAGTTGGAAATTATTCGTTAAATGATTCTGTTTTCGGCATAGAAAGAGGTATTTGCGAATTTGATAATGTTACTTTTATTGATAACAGCACCATCTCTAACGGAAATATTACCTCATGGAACTGGGATTTCGGTGATGGGAACACTTCCTCCCTACAAAATCCATCTCACACCTATTCTCCATCGGGAATTTTTAACGTTCAGTTAAATCTTATTTCAGATAGTGGTTGTGTTGATTCAATTATTATTTCTTTAATTATTAGCCCTAAACCAAACGCAGACTTTTCTGTGGCAGATGATTGTGTTGATGATGCTTTAGTCGTAAATAATTTATCGACTGTCTCATCTGGTTCAATTGCAGGATTGCAATGGGATTTTGGTGATGGAAATACCAGTAGTTCTTTTTCTCCTTTACATACTTATTTAAACGATGGTTTATATAGTATTGTATTAATTGCAGTATCGGATAGTGGTTGTAGTGATACGCTAACTAAAATTACCGAACGGTATCCTATGCCTATTGTAAATTTTACTTCTTCTAATGTTTGTTTTGGAGATTCTGTTTGCTTCGTTAATACTAGTAATATTAATCCTTCCGACACCATAACTAACTATATTTGGAATTTTGGTGATGGTTCTCCTCTCCAACCCAATACTAATATTTGTCATTTATACCCCGCTTTTGGTAATTATAATGTAACCTTAATAGCTAGTTCCAACCACAACTGTATTGACGATTCCATTAAACCAGTAAGTGTTTATCAATTACCTATTGCTGACTTTAGTTTTACAACTGTATGTGAAAATAATCCTCCCACACAATTTACAGATTTAAGTGTAGGAAATTCTGGAACTATTATTACTTGGAGCTGGAATTTTGGCGTTGGTAGTTCATCCATTCAAAATCCAACACATATATTTGCTTTAAATGGAACATTTCCAGTTGAATTAGCAATTGCAAATAGCGTAGGTTGTGTTGATACCATCACTAAAAATGTAATCGTAAAAGCAAAACCAACAGCTAATTTTGATGCTGATATAACTTATGGTTGTATTCCTTTATGTGTTAATTTTCAGGATTTAAGTACTTCAAATGCCACTAATATTACTACTTGGCAATGGGATTTAGGGAATAATAGCACTGGCAGTCAAACACCATCTTTAAATTGTTACACAACTGCTGGAGATTATACGGTTTCCTTAATTGTTCAAAACGATTTAGGTTGTGTAGATACGCTTACAAATATTAATTACATCAATGCTTATCCATTACCAATTGCTGACTTTAGTGCCGACCCACAACCAACTGATATTTATTACCCAACCATCAACTTTACTAATTTATCTTATGATGCTAGTAGTTGGCTTTGGAATTTTGGAGGAGAAGATTCCTCAATTATCTATTCGCCCTACCATATTTATGCTGATTCTGGTAATTATTACATCCAGCTAGAAGTATGGAATAGCTATGGTTGTTATGATTCTATTGTTAAGTGGATTCGAATAGATCCTGTTTCCAATATTTATATACCCAATACTTTTACCCCTGACCAAGATGGAGTGAACGATGGGTTCTTCTTTGTGGGAGAAAATATGGTAGAAGATGATTTTGAATTTTCTATTTTTGATAGATGGGGAGAAACGATATATTACACCCAAAAGTTTAGACCTTGGAATGGAATTTATAAAGGCAAGCCAGTAGAACAAGGAGTTTACATCTATAAATTTTATGTAAAAGATATTAATAATGTAACCAAAACTTATATTGGTAGGGTTACTTTGTTAAGGTAGATTTTTTTCTCTAATTTAATTTGTTAGGACAAAATAAGCTTTTAAATATTTTGAGTTCCCAATAGGATTACTGGATTTTCCATTAATCCTTTAAATGTTTGCAAAAACTCAGAGCCTGTAACACCATCTACTACTCTATGATCGCATGAAAGTGTAACTTTCATTATGTTTCCAGGAATTAGTTGTCCATTTTTTATAACTGGCACTTGATTAATTCCGCCAACAGCTAAAATGCAGGCATCTGGGGGATTGATAATGGCTGTAAATTCTTCAATACCAAACATTCCTAAATTAGAAATGGTAAACGTGTTACCTTGCCAATCCTCAGGTTGTAATTTTTTGTCTTTTGCTTTTTTTACATATTCAGCTACTTCTTCAGAAATTTGACTTAATGTTTTTCCATCAGCAAAACGAACAACTGGAACCAGCAAACCATCTTCAACAGCAACAGCAACCCCAATATTTACATGTTCGTTGTATCTAATTTTATCTCCCAACCAAGAGGAATTAACTTTAGGGTGTTTTTTTAATGCAACTGCTACTGCTTTTATTATTAAATCATTAAATGATACTTTTATTCCAACAATATCAAGAATAGATTTTCGAGCATTGATAGCATTATCCATATTAATAGATAGCGTTAGATAAAAATGCGGAGCAGAAAATTTACTTTCTCCTAAACGTTGAGCAATTATTTTACGCATTTGCGAAACAGGAACTTCTGTATATTTTTCTACACTTACAAAATTTGAAATTATACTTGCTCCAGAATAATTTTCTAAATCTCTTTTTGTAATTCTTCCGCCATCACCTGATCCTTTTATGGTTGATAAATTAATATTTTTTTCTATCGCAAGTTTTTTAGCCAATGGGGAAACCATTAATCTACCATTTGAATTTGGTGTAGCAACAATTTGCTGCTGTTGGTTAACAACAATTTCTTTGGTTTCTTTGGTTTCTTTGGTTTCTTTGGTTTCTTTGGTTTCAAAATTAGGGACTTTTTCTTCTTTTACTTCGAGCGTTTTTTGAGCTACAACTTTTATCGGTTTATCTTCTTTTATTAATGCTGCGATATCCTCTCCTTTTTCACCAAAAATTGCAAGGACAGTATCAACAGGAGATGTACCCCCTTCCTGAACACCAATGTACAACAATGTGCCATTTAAATAGGATTCAAATTCCATAGTTGCTTTGTCTGTTTCTATATCAGCCAATAAATCTCCTTCTTTCACTTTATCTCCAACTTTTTTATGCCATTTTGCCACCACTCCTTCGATCATGGTATCACTTAATTTGGGCATTCTCACTATTTCAGCCATAATTTTTTGTTTATAAAGTTCTTAAAGTACCGAAAAATGTTTTTTCAAAAAAATTTAGTTACTGTTTAGGCACTTTTTGTTTCTCGCAAAGACACAAAGTTTCTTATGATTTTTGTTTCCCTTTCCTTTTTCTCATTTCACATTTCTCCTTTCTAATTTTTACACACCCCTAACCATCCGTCAGCTGACAAAGGGAAAGCCAAACGCACATTGCCCTTTCCCTTATCTATTTCTACTTTCACCTTTCTACTTTCACCTTTTCTAATCTCTAATAAAAGGATAAGGTTCTGCATAAATATCTTCGTACATTGCTTCTGGTTCTGGAAATGGAGAATCTTCGGCAAATTTAATCGCTTTTTCTATTTTATTTTTCACCTTTTGATGTATTATTTCCAATTCTTCCTCCGAAGCATGTTTATTTTTCTTTATTGTTTTTAATACCCTATCAATTGGGTCTTCCGCTAAATATTCTTCTTCTTCTTTTTTTGTCCTGTATTTTCTTGGATCTGACATCGAATGCCCTTTAAAACGATAAGTTTTCATTTCTAATAAATAAGGTCCTTTTCCATCTCTACACCATTTAGCAGCTTTTGCAATGGCATTATGAACCGCTTCAACACTCATCCCATCAACAGGCTCTCCTGGCATATCATAACTTAATCCTAAACGATATAACTCAACTACATTAGATGTTCTTGCCACAGAAGTTCCCATTGCATAATGGTTATTTTCTATAATAAAAATAACAGGCAACTTCCAAATCATCGACATATTAAATGCTTCGTGCAAAGCTCCTTGTCTAATTGCTCCATCACCCATCGAACATAAAGTAACATTGTCTGTTCCTTTGTATTTTTCGGCAAATGCTAAACCTGCTCCCAAAGGTATTTGTCCTCCAACAATTCCGTGTCCACCAAAAACTCTTTTGCTAATATCAAACATGTGCATGGAACCACCTTTCCCCTTCGATAAACCAGTTGATTTACCATACAACTCAGCCATCATATATTTAATATCTGTTCCTCTTCCTATAGGATGAGCATGACAACGATAAGCGGTTATCATATTATCTTCTGGCTTTGTTGCTGATACTGCCCCAGCAACAACAGCTTCTTGCCCGATATATAAATGAAGAAAACCACCAAATTTTCGTTGAATGTATAATTGACTAATCTTCTCTTCAAATTTTCGCATCAAATACATGGATTCATACCAACTTAGGTATTGTGATTTTGAAAATTTAGCTGTTTTTGCCATAGTAAAAAAATAAATAAGGTGCAAATTTATGATATTTCTCAATTGATAAGGTGATGAAATCTCATTTTTTAAGAATATCTACTGCATCAAATCCGAAAGGTAGTAAATCTTTGATGCTATTAAACACCCATATTTTAGAATTTCCTGATTTTAAAATTACTTTAATTGGTTTTTTTTGTAACATTTCGTACTCCATTAAAACTTGTCGGCAAGCACCACAAGGTGAAAAAGGGGTAGGATTAGATTGCTCAGTAACAATCGCAATTTCTATAACATCTTGCTCAGGAAAAGTTGATTTTGCAGAAAAAATAGCTACTCGTTCAGCACAAATTCCTGATGGATATGCTGCATTTTCTTGGTTGGTTCCTAAAATAATATTGCCATTAGCCAACTTTATAGCCGAACTTACTTTAAATTGAGAGTATGGAGAGTATGAATTTTTTAGGTTCTTTTCTGCTGCTTTAGTTAATAAAACTAAACTCTTTTCTACGCCATCTGTTAAAGAATTGTATTCTGAAAATTCAATAATTAAGTTTTTTTTATTCATGTAATAATCTATTAATAATTTATTAATGTTAATTTTAAACCAATTTATGAGTTTAATAAGTCAAACATAGCAAAAAATTAAGAATGAAAAGGTATTTTTTATTTTCAACAATTATTGCATTCACACTTTTTTCTTGTTCTAAAGAAGAAGGTGAAGGTGGAAAATCTTCTATAAAAGGAAAAGTGCATTTAACAGATTTAACAGGTTGGAATGCAGGTGATGACTACGATGTCCCTGATTATGATGTTTATATCATTTATGGAGATAAAGACGATGTGTATGATGATGATATGAAAACTAATTTTGATGGCACCTTTGAATTCAAAAATCTTAGAAAAGGTTCTTATCGAATATTTGCATATACCACCGATTTAACTACCCCTTCAGGAATTTCTCCAGTTTTTAAATCTGCTGAACTTGGTGGAAATGACCAAGTAGATGTTGGGACTATTGAAGTAGAAAAATAATTGAATCAACTGAACAGCATATTAGACCAATTTACACCTATTTCGTTAAAAAAAATGGATGATGTGAAATTACAAAATCGGACAGATACAAAATTTGTTTTCGAAGCTGATTTACTTCCATTAATTTTAAATGACATTAAAGATAACTATACTATTTTGGAAATTAATGGGAAAAGAACAAATAGTTACCAAACCCTATACTACGATACAAAAAATTTAGATTGCTACCTCCAACATCACAATGGAAAAACCAATAGAATTAAAATTAGATTTAGAAAATACATTGAATCGGATTTGAACTATCTAGAAATAAAGTTGAAAAATAATAAAGAGAGAACTATTAAATCAAGAAAAAAAATTGATACGCTCGAAACCATTTTATCTCCTAAATCGAAAAGTTTTATTGAGAATAACTCCTTTTATAAAAGTGAACATCTAATTCCTGTTTTATGGAATAAATTTACAAGAATTACCTTGGCACACAAAACTAAAAAAGAAAGATTAACCATCGATTTAAATCTATCTTTTAAATCCTATTCAACAAATTTAGAGAGCAGTATTTCACACATTATTATTGCTGAAGTGAAGCAAGAAAAGGCTTCTATTAATTCAGATTTTATACAAGCCATTAAAAAATACCATGTCCAAAAAAGTGGAATGAGTAAGTATTGTATTGGTACTGCGTTGCTAAATAAAGATATTAAATCTAACAATTTTAAAGAAAAAATATTAAAAATTAATAAGTTAAAAAATGATACCAGACTTTCTGCTTAGTATTCCAATTTTAGGAATTGAATTAATAGACTTTGATAATTTCTTTGAAATGCTCATCCGCTTTTTAATCAATTTCTCAGTTGCAACCATTGTCATTAGGGCAATCTATTACCCCATTCATAAAAGAAAAGATTATCTTTTTACCTACTTCTTGTTTAATATATTGATTTTTTTCGTTTGTATTTTATTAAACGGAGTTAAACTAAAACTTGGTTTTGCTTTCGGACTTTTTGCCATTTTTGGCATTTTAAGGTACAGAACAGAACAACTTCCAATCAAGGAAATGACCTACTTATTTATGATTATTGCCATTGCAATTGTCAATTCTTTATCAGACAAAAAGGTGAGTTTAGCAGAACTCTTATTTGTGAACTCAGCAATTGTTGTCGCAACTTTTTTGTTAGAGAAAGTTTTCTTATTAAAACACGAATCCAGAAAAGATGTGGTCTATGAAAAAATTGAAAACATTAAACCAGAAAATCACGCTCAACTAATTGCTGATTTAAAAGAACGAACAGGGCTAAATATTAATAGAGTTCAAATAGGAAAAATCGATTTCTTAAGAGATACAGTTAAAATAATTGTCTATTATTATGAAGAAGACCCAATGAATAGTTACAATGAAGGTAATACTTATGTTAGTAATAAAAATGAATAAAAAAATAATTATCCTATTATTCCTACTTCCATTTTTTATAAGTGCTCAAGTAATTAGCGATGCTCAACAATGGACAAATTTCTCTGTAAATAAAAAAATTAACGATTTTGAATTCTCTTTAGGTGAAGAATTTAGGTTTGATGAGAACATAACTCACCTTGGCAAATTTTTTACCGAATTAGGTGCTGAATATAAAATAAAAAAAGGATTGTATATTGGTGCAAACTACCGATTTATTAGAGAAAATGATTACGAAACCAGTAATTATAATCTTGCTCATCGAATTGATATTGGTGTTGGCTATAAACTAAAATTAAGCAAGTTAAAATTAGATTTTAAAACAAAATTCCAAGTAAAAAGTAGTTTGCCTGAAGAGAACAGCCCTACTTTTAACCGAACAAAAGTAACTACTAATTACAGCATCAACGAAAAGTTAACTCCTTTTGTCAGTTACGAAGTTTTTTATCAGTTTAACGATCAACATATTATCAATAAGACACGTTTGTCCATTGGAACTAAATGGGCAATTAATGATGAAAACTCCTTAAAATTGTATTACCTCTTTGATAATAAATTTAATGTCAAAAAATTAAAATACAACCATATTTTTGGAGTAAGTTATAGTATAGACATATAATTTTCTACTTGTAAATATTTAATATATTTGCCTTTTGGTTAAATCTTAATCTCACTTAATGTTTAAATTATTTTTTAGTAAAACTTTTTTAATCAATATTGCAATTACAATTTTATTGGCTGTATTGGTTATTTTTGGTGTCTTAAAATTCATAGATAACTACACCCACCACAACGAAACGATAAGCGTTCCATCTTTAGAAGGATTAACAATAAGTGAAGCAGAAGAAGTACTAAAAGAAAAAAATCTACGTTACTCCATTTTGGATTCTGTTTACATAGCTAATGTTGAAAAAGGAATTGTTGTAGAACAAGACCCCGCCAAAGGAGATTTAGTTAAAGAAAAACGAACGATATACATTACAACTTCAAAAATAACGCCTCCCAAAACACAAATGCCTCAAAATATTATTGGTGACAACTCAGTTAGAATTGCCATTGCAAAGCTAGAAAGTTTAGGATTTAGAATAGGAAAATTAAGTTATATTCCTTCGGTAGATAAAAATGTTGTATTAAAAATGGACATCAAAGGAAAAGCAATTAAAAATGGCGATTGGATATTAAAAAATTCTGTCATTAATTTAACTATTGGAAGTGGTTTGTCGGGCGAAAATGTTATTGTTCCTTATCTAATTAATCTAACTCTAGAAGAAGCAACTAGTAAACTACTCGAAGCATTCCTTAATATTGGTTTTAGTGATTATAGTAGTTGTACATGTACCACTAAAGAAGATACGTTGAACGCAAGAGTTTATAAACAATCTCCGGTACATAGCCAAAGTGTTGCAATAAACATGGGAAGTTCTGTTGATTTATACTTTACCAACGACCCTAGTATAATTAATTTTAATCCGCCCATAGATAGTATAATTGGGTTCTAGTAATGAATAAAAAAACACTCATATCATTGTTCCTTTTTGTTGCAGCAATCACCGTTTCTGCACAAAAAGATACCCTTATGCAATTAGGAATGAACAATGCCATTAGAGCATTCTACAATCAAAACATCAACAATCCTGATTCTCCTTATCTTAAAAAATCAAACAACAAGGTATTGTTAACATTACCATTTATTGATGATTTTTCTCAGAACTATATTTTCGCAGATGCCAATCTATGGCAAGATATGGATGTATATATTAATTCTAATTTTCCAGATAATCCCATAACTTATGGTGTAGCAACCTTTGATGGGCTTGATTCTACGGGTTACCCTTACGATTTTACCAACCCAATTTCTTGGGGAATAGCTGATTATTTAACTTCACAACCCATCGATTTATCATCGATAATTGATAGTGTATATTTAAGTTTTTATTACCAACCTCAAGGCAATGGAAATAAACCAGAATCGAAAGATAGTTTACGATTAGAATTTTTTAGATTAGCTGATAGTAGTTGGGTAAGAGTATGGGGAGTCGCAGGGGCTCCAAATCAACCTTTTAAAAAGGTCATGATACCTGTCGATACTTCTTTTCAAAATAATGCTTTTCAATTTCGATTTGTAAACTGGGCTACCCTATCTGGAAATGTAGATCATTGGAATGTTGATTATGTTTATTTAAACGACAATAGAAATTATGCAGATACTGCACTCAATGACGTTTCGTTTATTACCAATCATCACAATATGTTAAAAGATTATACAGCAATGCCATGGTCACATTATTTAACTGATACCATTGGGTTAATGGCTACAGCAATGGATGTAACTTATCGAAATAACCACAGTTCCACTTATGCTGTATTTTATGAATATCAAGTAATTGATGCAAACGGAGCAGGACCAATTGTTGAAACTTATCCTATTTTACCCGCCTCTAAAAATGTAAGTGCTTATTCCAATTTCACAGAACCTCAAGCAGTGTATAATGTTTCCCCATCTTTTATTAACGATTTTACCTTTCCATCCGATGCTTCTCAAACGAAAGTGTTTCAGATAAAAAATTACTTTGATATTAGTCCAAACGATATAAAAATTGATAATGACACTGTTTTATCTTATCAGGTTTTTGGTTCTTATTATGCTTATGATGACGGAAGTGCTGAAGTTGGCTACGGAGTTCAAGGTATCGGATCTAAACTTGCCAACCAGTTTACCATTAAAAAGAATGACACCTTAACGGCATTTCAAATTTATTTTAACCCAATTACCAATAATTTAAGTGCTCAAACCTTTCGACTTAAAGTTTGGAGTAGCTTAAGTCCAGAGGTAGTTGTTTACTCACAATCCGCTTCTCTTTTTACTAGTCCTATTTATTCTAATACCAACGAATTTTTAAATTATACATTAGAGGTACCGCAATACTTAACCGCAGGAACTTATTATTTTGGTTGGGAAAAAATCTCCTCCGAATTTTTAAATGTAGGCTGGGATGTAAATACCAACACTAAAACAAAGGTTTTTTATAATGCTGTTGGGATTTGGCAAAACGCATCTTTTAATGGCAGTTTAATGTTACGACCAGTCTTTGGTAGTTTTCCAGATCCAATCGTTAGCATATCTGAAGATACTGAAACTGAAGATAATTTTATAGTTTTTCCAAACCCTACTTCACAATTTATCAACTTTAATCAAAAAACTTCTAATAATGAAACTTACCACATTCAATTGATTGATATTTATGGTAAATTAATTATTGAAACTGAATATCCTTTTGCTGATAAAATAAATATTAAAGATTTTACTAATGGGATTTACATCATTCGTATTGTCAATCATAAAACTCAAAATTTAATCATCAAAAAAGTAATAATTGCTAAATAGTGCCTTCCCATAATATCCGATTTCTGCGTTACGCTCGTTTTTAATCGCAGTCATTTACACAAGTAAATTCCTGACGATTAAAAACTTCGCAAGCCTTGAACTCGAACATTATGGACTAGGAACGAACTTTATAGATAAACACTAAATACATTGGAAGAGGAAGAAGATTTAATCGAAGAACAAGAGCTGTTTGAACACCATAAATTTACATCAGATAAAGGTCAAGAGCTTTTAAGAATAGATAAATTCTTAATGGCTCGTATTGCAAACACTACCCGTAACAAAATTCAAAATGCAGTTAAGGAAGGACATGTTTTTGTAAATAATAAAATCGTAAAAGCAAATTACAAAGTAAAACCTTTTGATGTGGTTACTTTAGAACTTTCCTATCCTCCTCAGGAAATTGAACTGATACCAGAAAATATTCCTTTAACTATTATTTATGAAGACGATGAAATTCTTGTTATTAATAAACAAGCAGGATTAGTGGTGCATCCTGGATACGGAAATTATACAGGAACTTTAGTGAATGGATTAATTTATCATTTTGAAAATTTACCCCAAACAGATACCCCAAACCGACCTGGGCTCGTTCATCGGTTAGACAAAAATACTACAGGAATAATGGTTATTGCTAAAACAGAACAAGCATTAACGCATTTAGGTAAGCAATTTTTTGATCGAACAATAGAAAGAAGATATCATGCTTTGGTTTGGGGTGATTTTAAAGAAGAAGAAGGATCAGTCGTTGGAAATATTGGAAGAAGTTTAAAAAACAGAAAAGTAATGCAGGTTTTTCCTGAAGGAGAATATGGAAAATATGCCGTTACCAATTATAAAGTACTCAAAAGATTCGGCTACGTTACTTTGGTTGAATGTAAGTTAGAAACTGGAAGAACTCACCAAATACGAGTTCACATGAAATTTATTGGTCACCATTTATTTAATGATAATGAATATGGTGGAGATAAAATATTGAAAGGAACCACTTTTACGAAATACAAACAATTTATTACCAACTGTTTTAGCCTATTGCCAAGACAAGCACTTCATGCGAAATCGTTAGGCTTTGAACATCCAAAAACTGGTAAATGGATGCAATTTGATTCTGAATTACCAGAAGATATGACAACCGTTATCAATAAGTGGAAAACATATATCATCAAAAGAGATTGAATGTAGCCGTTAACTTTATCTATAAATTCATCTTTAATCTGATTTTTCCTTGTATTCGTCGAATAATATAACCTCTATTCTTATTTATAAATTATTTTTGTGTTGAGAAACACCTAATGCAACCTTTTAGTAATAAAATACGTTAAGTGTGATAACCGATTAATATAGGTATTTATACTTATTGATTGATTAAGGTTTATTACTTATTTTTACTTCAACATTTGACTTGTATTGATTATTTTTGATAAAATGAAATTATCTTTTTCCAATTTATTATTAATCATTTTAGGATTAATAACTGCTAGAAATAGTTTGTCACAGAGTTGTGCCAATTATTCGCCAGTTACTCGTCAAACAGGTATTGCTTATACTTCAATAGCAGCAAGTAGTCCTTCTTATTTTATATGGCGAAATACGGCATCCAATCAAAACGACGACAACAGAAGTTACCAAGTGCCTATAGGTTTTGATTTTTGGTATTTAGGGGTTCGTTACAATCAAATTAGTGCCAGTTTAAATGGAGTAGTCGATTTTTCTGCTTCAACATCTCAAGGAAATACTCCTTCAGGTTCTTCTCCGTATGGTTCTCATTGGTCAAATCAATTTTCTACAGCCAATAGGACTATGTTGGCATTAGCTCCACTTTATGGCGATTTATGGACAGCAAATGGAGGAACAACTGCTATTGCTACAAGCATTTTTTATAAGGTTACTGGAACTTCACCCAACCAAGTATTAACGGTGGAATGGTTAAATTTTGACCATTGGAATTTGCCCACCAATTCTCCCAACGCCAATTATAATTTTCAAGTTAAAATTTATGAAACTACCGGGGTTATTGAATTTGTTTATGGCACAATGACCGCTGTTGCCGGAGGCAGTTATCCTTTGCAATATGCTTGCGGAATTAATAATACTTGGACATCTGGTCCAGCAACTCCAGTAAGGTTATTAACTCAGCAAACAGCCAATTCAACTACTTTTAGCAGTACAGCAAAAAATAATTTAACTACTGTACCAGCTTCCAATTCTCAACTTACCTTTACACCTCCAACTCCTAATGGAACACCACCAGCAACCTTATCTTTTATCGGAGTAACTTCATCTGGAATGACTGTAAATTTTACTGACTGGTGCTCCAACGAAGTGGGGTATGTGGTTTATAATTCTACTGATAATATTACCTTTAATTTTGTAACTCAAACAGCGGCAAATGCTATTAATTATGCTGCAACAGGATTATTACCAAGTACACTTTACTATTGGAAAGTATATGCTGTTACTGATGGATCGTTGAGCTCTCCGGTTTTAGGAAACCAATCTACCAATGCTGCCGGAAATAAAATTTCTATAGCTTCAGGTAATTGGGGCACTGCCGGGACTTGGTCGCCAAGTGGTGCACCTACTGCAGGAGATAATGTTACCATTGCTAATGGGCATACCGTAACCATTAATGCCAACAATGCAACGTGTAATAATTTAACAGTCGGACAAGGAGCCTCTGGAATTTTACGAATTGGTAATAATACTACAGCAAGAATAGTTACAATTAATAATGATATTGCTATAAATACCGGTGGTCAATTTATCGCCAATACAGGTTCTAATACCACTCACAATATAACTGTAGCTGGAAATATTATTAACAACGGAACATTAAATTTCGCTTCAGATGGAAATAGTTTTGCTAACATCACATTTAATAAAAATGGCAGCCAAACTATTTCGGGAGCTGGAGCCACAACACGTTTTAATAGAATAACTGTAAACATGGGTACTGTGAATAGTAATACCTTAGAAATTACTGCGACTAACTTTACTGTAGCTTCCACTAATTTTTTAACCTTAACCAATGGAACATTTAAGCTATCAACTACTGCAACTATCACCCCATTTACAGGAAATACAACCTTACCATTATCTACAGGTCTGTGGGTAAATAATGCTTCAGCAGTAGTAAATACTACTGGAGGCTCCATAACATTGTACGGAAAATTAAATGTTTCTTCTGGCACGCTAAATATTGGAAATGCTACTAATAATAATTTAACTTCTTATGGTGGTGTGGTAACTTTTAATGGAGGCAGTATTAATATAGCTAGCAGATTAGATAAAGCAGGTACTCCAACGCTTTCGTTTTTTAATATGACTAACGGAACTCTAACTTTGAATACAGTTGGTTCAACTACTGCTGGTGCTGCTCCTTTTAGGATGGATGAGGTAGGTGCAACTTTTAACATGACTGGTGGAACAATAATTATTAGAAGATCGGGAGCAGGAAATTTAGGGTATGTAAATGTTGGCTCTACAGGAACAGTTACTGGAGGCACACTGCAAATTGGAGATGCTTCCACTCCTGCAGCTCAAACTATACAAATAAACTCTACTAAAGAAATTGGAAATTTATTGGTAAATAGTGCCAATGCGAATGCCATACTTATGACCAATTCATTAGTCTTAACAAATGATGTAACGGTTAATTCTGGAACATTAAATGCAAACAATTTAAACCTAACTCTTGGAGGTAATTGGTTAGATAATGGAACATTCACTCCTGGAATTGGAACGGTAACTTTTGACGGCACCAACCAATCGATAACCAAAACAACAGGTGAAACATTTAATCACTTATCATTAACTGGTACTGGTACTAAAACCTTAGGTGGAAATGTAACTACTAATGGCGACTTAACCATTAATGCTGCTGCTATTTTAGATATTACTACAAACAATTATAATGTAAATGTTGGAAGCAATTGGATAAACAATGGAAATTTCTTAGCTCAAAATGGAACTGTAACATTTAATGGTACCGTTGCTCAAACTATTGGCGGAACTTCCATTACCAATTTTAGAAATATTACATTAAATAACTCAGCAGGAGCAAGTTTAACTAATGCTCAAAACTTATTAGGAACGTTAACTCTTTCTTTTGGAACATTTGCTACTAACGGACAGGTTTTTACATTAGTTTCTGATGCATCAGGAACTGCAAGAATTGCTACAATTCCTCCATTTGGTGCTGATATTACAGGTAATATTACGATGCAACGATACATTGATGCTGGAGCTACGAACTGGCGTTTTTTAACCACAGCCGTTTCTGGAACTACACTTGCCGACTGGAATGATGATTTTATTACCAGCGGTTTTATAGGTTCTGATTATCCATTATGGCCTACTCCTGCTAATCCTTGGTCATCTATCTATTTTTATGATGAAACAGTTTTAGGAATTGAAGATAGTGGTTATGTAGCAGCAACTAACATTACTAATACTGTTGCAGTTGGTCAAGGAGTTTGGGTTTGGAGTGGTGACACCATTATTGGAACTCAACCATTTACCATAGATGTTACAGGTCCTGCTAACAAAGGAAATATTAGCTTACCTTTAACTTATACTGCATCTGCAGGCATTTTTGATGATGGCTGGAATATGGTCGGAAACCCCTACCCTTCCACATTAGATTGGGATTCGCCAAGCATTACTAAAACTGGCATTAATAATGCCATCTACATTTTTAATCCTGATTTAGATGATTTTGCAAGTTATGTTGGAGGATTTGGAACTAATGGAGGATCTAATAACATCGCTTCTTCTCAAGCATTTTGGGTGCAAACTGTTGCTGCTAGTCCATCTATAATTGTCACTGAACCATGTAAAACTGCCATTGATGGTGCATTTTTAAAACAAAGTAATGGCCCACTCACATTTAATGTGCAAAATGGTTATGGAACAGACCAAACGATAATTAATTTTGAAAGTAATGCCACCAATAACTTTGATGCATTGTATGATGCTTTAAAATTAGCATCTCCTAATCCTAATAAACCTTCTATTTCCTCTTTGATGCAAAGCAACTCAACTGAATATTCCATCAATCAATTGCCTGAGCAAGAGGTAAATATTTTTATTAAAATTAAAACTGGAGTTTCAGGAATTCATAATATAACTATTAGTGGCATTGCTAACTACAACCAAAGCCCTTGCCTGTTGTTAGAA
>Ga0210044_10002057_pt1 | contig 30369 bp, 43 predicted proteins | sample CryGey13umfilter_2_FD_183959 | JGI IMG/M metagenome (GOLD analysis project Ga0210044, IMG submission 183959) | Groundwater microbial communities from aquifer in Utah, USA - Crystal Geyser 4/9/14 3 um filter (SPAdes) (version 2) | ecosystem: Environmental > Aquatic > Deep subsurface >... | reverse complement strand
ACCACCCGAAGCGGCTGGCGTAGCCGATGGCGGCTTCCACAGCTTCATTAACAGGGGCCCTGGTTTCCAGATAGCTGTCCAGGGTTTCCCACCAAAGAAGACGGGAATCGCTGGTCTTATAGACCAGTACGGGGGCGGCGGCAAAAGCCGCATTGGCCGCCCGCCAGAAGGCGGGCACTGCCGCCCGATGGTAGGCAAGGCCGGTAAGGGCTTCTCCCAAAACGACCATAAGGCCGTCTTGCCATAGGGGGTGGCGCTGACCATCGTAGGTAACCGTGCAGGCGCGCTCGTCCCATTGCAGGGACTGGTCGGAGTTGTAGCAGGCATGATCGTGGTCATCGTGCCACGATGCGAGTTCGCCCTTGCGGGCGGTCAGGGCGGCGATTACCGATTTTGATACCTTCAAGGTTACTAGCATGGTGTTTCTCCTCTGCTTCTTGGTCGCTGGCACTGGAACCATTCCTTGCCCACGGGGTGAATATTATCACGCAATCAGACAATATCAATAATGAATATTTTTATTAGTATATAAATATTTTTTATTGGTCACGTATACCCCTGCTACAGGCCCCTACTCTGTAGTATGTCGCGTTGAATATGAACGATTCCGAGTCGTATACGGCATAGTCCCAGTCGTCGTATTTCCATATCTCCGCAATATCCAGTGCCGAGGCGCTGGCCAGCCAAGCCTTCAGCGCCGCAATGGGAGTTTCCGCCGTCTGCTCGAACTCTATGCCATAGCGGTTATTTATTTTGTATGTTTTCATTAGATTTTGCTCCGAGAAACCTCGGCCTTAAGGCCGGTGCTACCAAATCCGCCATTGCCGCGCCCGGATTCACTCAGCGATGTAGCAAGCACAGGAATCGCGTACTCGTGGCGGATGATAACCAATTGCGCAATTCTGTCGCCGTTGTGGATGTCAAAAGGCTCTTGACCGAGGTTCACCAAGATTACGCCGATGTCCCCTCGATAATCGGCGTCCACGATACCAGGCGCGTTTAATACTGTGACGCCGTGCTTTAGCGCTAGACCGGAGCGAGGGCAAACAATGCCGACCGTACCTGCCGGGAGTTCCATTGCAATACCAGTGCTGATAAGTATGCGCATACCAGGGTGCAGCCTGATTAGCGGGTTTTCGAGTGATGCGTGTAGATCGAGACCGGCCGCGAGTTTTGTGCCCCTTGTTGGCATTTGTGCGGCGTGGTTAGCGGTGGTCTTAACTAGCATTAACGGGCCTCTTTTTAAAATGGGACATCATCATTAAGGTCACCAAAGTCGCCGGGCAGCGGTTGGCCTCCGGCGACCTGCTCAATTTTTGCATTCTCGCCGCCGTTGCTGTAAGCGTCTGCGCGATCACGTTTACCCCCTAACATCTGCATTTTGTCAGCGGTTATTTCGCTTGCGTAGTGGTCGGCCCCTTGCTTATCTTGCCATTTCCGCGTAGTGAAGCGGCCAGACACGAAAACCATATCGCCCTTATGTAAATATTGTTCAACAATTTCGGCTAGTTTCCCAAAGAATTTTATAGGCACCCATTCGGTGCCTTCCTTGTTCTTCGACTTCCACCCTACCGCAATAGCGATATTAACCATCACCTCGCCGCTAGGCAGATAACGGACATCAGGTTCACGGCCAAGCCGGCCAATAAAATTACATTGATTCAGGTCGTTGCTCATTATTTCTTTCCAATAGTTAGGTGACGCTTTGATTCGAAGCGCTCAACAGGGTTGGTTATTTGACACCGTCACACGTACCACCTCTTTGCTCTGCTTGCGATACTCATCCAGGGCAACGCCGGCCAAAGCTGGAATTTTTTCATATTCTATGACCCCACGTTGCATAAACCGCGACACCGACACCGGGCCGGCCTTAGCCTTAGGAGAAGGTGTAATACTTGCCATCCGTGTCAGCAGATCTGCCTTTGCTGATTCTGCCAGCGTTGCGGCCTCCCTAGCCTGACGATATAACTCGGCATATGTCTGCGCTAGACGGCACACATCGCGATCTAATATGTCAACCATTGGCGGTTCCCATTCTTTTAGCGTCGCCCAGAAATCGTTCCATGCTTTTCGGATTGCGGAGTGAATCACGGTGTCGGCCTTTTCATACAGAAGTAGCCCGCTCTTGCCGTCAAACACATAAAACAACGCAACACTCGCCCCGGACACCATCATCTGGTGTTGCATCTGTAACGAATAGTGTGCCTCGATAACCCCAGACTCGGCCTTCTTCCAGGTTGTTGACTCGCGTTTAGCAAATGGGCACTTTATTTCAAGGACGACCCCGTCCCCGTACCCATCCAGACTTGCGAGATAATCACCCTCCACCAATACAGCAGGCTCGTAAAATTCGCCGTGCTCAAAAAAGAACGTGCTACGCGCTTTGTCCTCCATTGCCTTCCCATACCTCATAGCTGGCGTCTCAAGCGCTCCGGTGGAGTAGCCGGTTTTAATGGCCGCTATGTCGTCGGCTTTTGCCCATGGTGATACGCCCATTATTGCCGGCGTTTCGCTGGCGGTGCGCTTTGTCCTGCGAAGCTCGAGCCATTCTTGAGTGCCCTGCGCAATATCTACGATTCTCACGGCGCGACCTCCTTTGATAGCGCAGCTTTGCGCCGGTCTTTCAGCGTCTCGAACTCGCGCAACGCTTGCCCGTTTTTGTGCTCTCGTGCCGTTGCTTTAGCGGCGTCCCATGCCTCGGATAGCGCCCCAATGTCGGTGGCAGCGTTAATAGCCGAAGCTATGTCTTTGCCCCATGCCGGCATGGCAAACGCATGGGGTGCGTCGCCGCACTGGATACGATTATGCTCGGCGTCATCATCTTCGTCCCCTACTATGCCAACGGCAGCCAATAGGGCATATCGCTTACCGTAAGTTACAGCCGACCCCATGCTTTGGGCGTTGGCCTTCATCTCCATGCCTTTGTCGATCCTATAGGTCGGCAGACTCAGTGGCCCGAGTTCTATCCACTCGTCACCCTTCATTAGTATGGTCGTAACCATCACTGACGTACCATCTTCACTGGTTGTTACGTCTTGCATGATCGACACCCCATGCTTACTGAGAACAGGGACCACCGCGTTACGCACGCTCGCTAGAGACGTGTACTTATTCTTGAAAAACGGATTTACGGCATCGAATGCCGGGTTTTTCATCTCTGCTTGAGCCAGGGCTAAGGCTCCCGAAAGCTCGGCTATGCTGTCAGATTTTTTCATAATTTTCCTCGTTAGTGGTTGCGGCAAAAAATCTGCCGGTCGTCAAAATACCAAAAAAAGTAACACAGATCAATCTTTTTTTGGCCCGGTTCACTTCGTTTTGTCTAGAGTAGTCCTAGACATGAGCGCCTGTTTGACAATCTGCGCGGCCTCCCCGGATTTTACCATTGGCCCCGTCACCCTTAAGACGGCCCAGCCTAGTATTGCGGCGCTGTTGTATTTCTCACAATCGGCAGTAAACCCGGTGCCAGTTGTGTGCCTCCCGCCGGACCAAACAGCGCCTTCGACCTCTACTGCCAGGACAGCATCCGGCCAAGCGAAGTCAAAACGCCAGCGTCTTGCTTTATTAAATCTGTATTCTCGCAATGGCTCGGGCAAGGACAACGCTTGAAATTGGAATGCCAGCATCTCTTCTAGCTTCGATGATTGCCGGCTCGATGCGCCTAAATGTTTCGTTGCCACGTTTTCGCTGAACCCCGGCAAGATATTTAGCGAGGTCGCGCACTGGGAGACTAGCCGCCCAATTGATTTCGCACTCATGACGAAATTCCTCGCTCCATGTGTAGCCGCCCTCAGTAACTACTTGTGATCTGTAGGTGAGCGTTTCGCTCAAATTCATTTAGCTGCTCCAGAGTTAGGTCCGCCAGAGAAGCGATTCCTAGGTGCGCCTTGAGCGCGGCCTTTGCTTGGCCTGCGGTGTACTGGACGGCGGCCTCAAGGATGGCTGTACGCTCGTTATGCGTAGCCTGGCGGTGGATTATGTCATGGTGCGAATAACACACCGGGACGCCGTACCAGTGCGGGGGCTTGATACCCATTCCGGAATTATTTGCAGTACGGGCATGATGCAACACCACATCACCGGAACAAGCCAGATTAAACCCAGGCATAACCAGATTACCGCAACACGGTTGCTTTTCGATGTATGCCTTGTGCTGCTGTTGCGTGTATATGTCGAGCGTGTCTAGCTTATCCCATAATTTAGGATTACGGAAATACCCGGCCCGGTGCAGATGGCTGGCTAGATTGTTTGCCTGGCGCGTAGCATCGTGTTTGTGCGTTGATGGAGACTTGTCAACGGGCGTTTCATCATCGCCAATTTCAACCAGTACGCACGCGAAGCGGTGGCCGGCTAAACCGCCCTTCTTGGCAGTTAATCCGCGAAACGGGCCAAGGTCGTCACTGCAAGGCAGCCAAAATGTAACCGTCGCGCCAGAATTATGCGACTCACGCCAGCCAGCTAGCTGGACCTCACCCTGGAAGGTCGGGACAGTCATGCCGTTCCCCTTTTTATTTTTCCGACTAGCGCTTTTAATCGGTTTCTTAGTTCTTCGTTTGGGATTGTCTCGCCGCCTGGCGGCGGTATAGCAATACGTGGTTCAGGAATGGGCGGCAGCGATGGCGCTAAAGCGATCTGCTCATCGAGGACAGCCGCCCATCGCTTCGCGTTTGGCCCATAAGACTGCTGCATCAGGTCATGAGGCCCAAATTTTTGCGCAGCCCAAAAAATGGCGCGGCTCGGCCATTTATCCGTGCCGTTTGTGCGATTGTATTGCTGCCGTGCGGCCTCGTTGAATGACCCTTGGTAATCAACACCGATGCACATGGCTTTGAATTCTGGCATGGTCGGCGGGAAATTCAAGCGCTCACACATTTTCATGCCGTGCGCTATTTGCGCACCGGATAGGCCAGCCAGTCGGTTCGCCCATGTGTTTTTTACGGCACTAACGTCGGCCCCGTACCACATGTTTGCAAAGTGTTTCCCATACATGGCAGAAAACTCTGAAAAAATACGGTCAATCCAGGCGCTCGGCAAAGGAATCGAGGTCATATGGTCGTTTGACGTTGTCCCGTCCGGTGAGCGCGGCGATGGTATCGGCTTGCTGCTGAAGTTTGTTTCCATAATTTAATCCTTTTGATTGTGCAACAGATTCACGAGGTGCGCGGTCTTGTGCTCTGGATAACCACCCAGTTAAGAACCGGACATAGTCTGATTTCCTGTTCTTGGGGTTTGAGATGAGCCACATAGCCGCCTTTTTGAGTTCGGCATCAACATTCACAGCCGGGTAAGCATTCTTCCAAAGATCGTGAATTCCACCAAGGTTTGAGAATTTGCCAGTTTCAAAATCAAAGCTCGCGCGCGTTATCTCCTTCTTCTTCTTAAGTGAGTTATTAAATGACTTATTAAGGGCCGGAAAATTTTTCCGGGGGGGGGGGAAATTTTTTCCGGTGGTACCGCCGGAAAATTTTTCCGGTGGCTGCTGTTTTTTTCCGGTGGCACAGCCGGAAAAATTTTCTGGTATTGTCGTTTCGTTTCCGTTTAATTCAGCCCGCTGGTATTCTTTTGCGAATACGCCAGCCTTATCGAGGTGCAACTGGATGAGGTCAGACGTTTGTGAACCGTTATCACGCCGCCGGTGTACGCGGCTGATAAAGTCATTATTTTCGAGCCACTCCAAATGGCTACGTACCGTACGTTCCGTCTGGCTTGTCCGCTCGGCCAACGTTCTTTGCGAAGGGAAGCAAAAGCCATCGCTATCCGCAAACTGTGCTAGTCCTATTAGCACAATCTTGCGCCCTGGCGACTCTACGTTTTGGTCCCAAGCCCATTTTAGGGAATCGAAACTCATCGCCCGGCCTCTACTTGTTGGATGCGTTTGGCTTGCGTCTTTGTGATACTTCGCAGCGGGCGAAGGCTTGCAACCTCGATTTCATGGCCGCGTGTCGCGTACCGGCTAGAAATAACCGAGAAGGAGTGCGCCAGGTCGATACCGAAGCGCTTCCGGCCCTTTGCAACATGCTGAAAATAAGCATATGTCGTACCCGCTTCGGCGCAGATTTTACGCACGACGGTGCTCCCGTACAGATTCAAAAATTCTAATGCGCTGATTGACATTGTTCACCCTCATCTCAAAATCAAACAAAAAAGTGTATTGGCCTGCTATGCAGGTTCTAGCGGTTGTGCCTTTGTTGATAGCTAATGCCTATTGTAAGCACCGGATAAAACAGGAGCCGGCTAACTGTTGCCGCTAGATCATCGGCTACAGTGGTACAACGTATTCCAAGCGTACCACGCGACAAAAAAAGAATAAACAAAAAAATAAACATTATGGTTAGCGCGATGCTATTACAGGATGAGGGTTGACATTTCCGGCGGATGGGCCAAAATACCGGCTACGGCTACAAATCCAGCGCGTAGCAAAAAAAAGCCTTTTTTGCCTCGGGTGTGTTAAAGTTGCCGGTGTGTGAATACAACTAGATTGGAGCATACAAATGGCAAAGAGGCAGATCAAAACAAAAGTCAAGATCGGTAATAAATTTTTCAAATTGGATTCTCGCGGCGGCGTCGAAGTTAAGACGCGCAGCGGCATCCGTGTCGTTACGCCTGAACGCGCCAGAAAGATAGTTAGCCAGCAGACTTCTGCACGTGAGCGCATCGCTGCCGGTGGCGAGGGCTAATCAGCGTTACGTATGAAATACGATCAGGCCATTCGGGCCTGATAGATTTGCCGCCGTGATGGTGGCTTGCCATGACGGGATGCCATGGGTAATAGTAGATTCGATGAACCGATTCGCATACTTCGAGAAGCAGCGGAGCGCTATGATGCGTGTGTAGTTGCTTACTCGGGCGGGAAAGACTCGCGTGTCATTCTCGACATGTGTGTCCGCTCGTTCAAACGTGTCGAGGCGTTTTTTATGTACCTCGTCCCCGGTTTGGAGGTTATAGACAACAGCCTGGCGCTTGCTGAGGCTAAATATAACATCAAAATCCGGCAATACCCTCACTGGACATCCACTAAATACATGCGTAGCGGCGTGTACTGCGACCCTTGGTACGAGCTACAGATGTTACCAGAGTGGAAACTACGGGATATATATACCCAAGCGAGGCTTGATGCTAATGCCGGGGTAGTTATCACCGGGGCGAAGCTCTCAGATAGTCCTTGGCGGCGGCGTTTTATCACCAGCACAAAAAGCTGGACTGACGTACTGAACCCATTAGCCTGCTGGACAAAACACGATGTATTCGGGTATCTGAAGTCACGCAATATTCCAATTCCGGACTCGTCAGGCATGAACGCGGCAGGTATTTCACTTGTGTCTAAGGAACTTTTTTGGTTAAAAGACAACTATCCTGCCGACTTCGCCCGTCTGTTGTCTGTTTTTAAGTACGCCGAAGCCCCGATCTACAGGGAAAAATTCTATGGTTAAGGCCAAAAATAGTGGAAACGTTTCAACTTTGCGGGATGCCGGACTGGAGGCATTTGTTACGACAGAGATGAATCGCGCCGAACTGAAGCAGGCCCCGTATAACCCACGTATCTTAAGCGACCAACAAAGGAGAAAACTAAAAGCCGGTCTAAAGCGTCATGGGCTGGTGTCGCCCGTAACTTGGAACCGGCACACAGGAAACATTGTCGGCGGCCATCAGCGACTTAGCGTGCTCGATTCGATAATGGGCACATCAGATTACCGCTTGACGGTCGCCGTCATAGATGTACCTGAAAGCAAGGAGAAGGAACTTAACATCCTGCTAAACAACTCGTCAGCTATGGGGGATTGGGATATAGAAAAGCTGACCGGGATGTTACGCGATGGTGATGTAGACCTAGCCGGCACGGGGTTTGAGGCATCCGATATTTTCGCTATGCTCGGCGGGGACGTTGATGAGAATTCTATTAGCCAAGGCGACATCGAGGCGGCGGAGGAACGCTACCGCTTAATCAGAGACCAATACGACAAAATCCGCGGGGGCAACAAGGAAAAGAACGACACCAGTTATTACATGGTCGTAATCTTCAGAGATAACGCCGACCTGGTCGACTTTGTTGCCAGCGCTAAACTACCCGATAACCGGTACCAGTCCGGCCAAGACATACGCGCCTTATGCGCGTTGAAAAAAGACTAGCCTAAATCTGCCAAGATGACAGCCAGGTCCCTCTCTACGATACCTTCGTCACCCATGATATGGATGGCGTCTGGGAAATATGGCGCGCATATTTCCCCACGGCGATGGCACAGCCATGGTTCATGCTCCATGCACATCAGTACTATATTTTCGCCGCCGCGACTGCGCAGCAGATTAATCCCTTCTTTAGTCACCCCGGGGCCCCGACCCTTAACGCGGCCCCCAAGCACGTCCCCATGCCACTCATACCTGCTAGCGAGCAGGCTGACTAGGTTGGACTTGCTAAAGCCAGGCTTGCGGGATACTGGCCTGGCACGCACGTCGATGATGACTGCGTCCAGGTCATCAGCCAGTGTAAGCAGATGACTGGCTGATGACATCTTTGAATATCCTACTGTGTACATTACCATTCTGAGGACCCTTTTATGGCATCGCAAAAAAAACCTAGCCCAATAATACCAAAAAGGGTTAATAAATACAAGGCGGCACCAAAGAAAAAACCAACAGATTACAGGGTGGAGGTGACGCCTGAACAAATCGCGGAGGCTGAAGCGATGGGGGCGCTCGGAATGAACACTCAACAGATTTGCGCCGCGCTTGGGTGGCCGATAAGTTCTTTTTATTATTGGATACACTCTAGGCCTGAATTGGGCCTGTTAGAAGCAATCAGCCGGGGGAAAGCCAAGGGCGTTAGATTGGTTGCACAGAAGCTCATGGCGACAATCAACAACCTAGACGCGAGGAGTATACAGTTTTATTTGCGGACTCAAGCGGGGTGGCGCGAAAACATTGGCATCGTCGGTGGCGACGGTGGCGCGGTGAAGGTGGAGCATACGCACGATTTGACCAAACTATCCAACAAAGAGCTAGACGCGCTTGAATTACTACTAGAAAAAGCCGGCGTCACCGAAAATCAATGACCGGGCGCGATCACGTCAATCCACCGGACATCGAGCGCGTCCAAGCGGAGAAGGCACGCCGAAGCCTTCGTGACTTTGTTAAGTACGGGTGGCACGTGGTAGAGCCTCATATTCCGTATGTCCAGAACTGGCATATTGAGGCCATCGCGGAGCATCTTGAGGCAGTAACAAACGGAGAAATAAAGAAATTAGTCATAAATGTGCCGCCGGGGCATATGAAGTCGTTGATGGTGTGCGTATTCTGGCCGTCGTGGGAGTGGATACGCACGCCATACACGCGCTGGCTGTTTGCGAGCTACTCATCCGATCTGTCAGTCCGCGATTCGAACAGAATGCGGGTTATGCTCAAATCCGATTGGTATGTGAACAACTTCGGAATCACCTTGACAAAAGACCACGAAAAACGGCTCGAAAATTCAGAGACGGGTTTCCGCGTAGCCTCATCAACCGGCGGGCTTGGCACCGGTGAGCGCGTACATCGTGCTGTGTCTGATGATTTACTACGCGCTAACGATGCGCACTCAAGCGCTATGCGAATGCAGGCAATTGGGCACATGCAAGCCATGTCAACGCGAGGTATTAACCCGGACGACTTCGCGCAAGTCCTCATTATGCAGCGCTTACATGAGGATGACCCGACCGGATGGGCATTATCAAACGACAGCACATGGGAGCATTTATGCCTTCCAGCGGAGTACGAGCCAGCACGTAAGTGTCGCACATCAATCGGATTCGAGGACCCGCGAACCGAGCCTGGTGAACTACTTTGGCCGGAACAGTTTCCTGCTGATTCGATTTGCAGCATAAAGTCGGCGCTTGGTAGTTATGGCGCATCAGGCCAGTTACAGCAGAATCCTTCGCCGGCTGAGGGTGGCATCATCAAACGCGCATGGTGGCGCTATATCTCGGCAGACGTGAGCGCGGCCACTAGGTATATCAGAATCGTCCAGTCATGGGACACCGGATTTAAGACCGATGCGGATAATGACGAAAGCGCGTGCACAACATGGGGCGACACCGGGCAGGAATATCACCTCTTGCACTGTTGGGCGGGGCGGCTCGAATACCCAGACCTTAAGCGCAAGGTCATTGAACTCGCTTTAACGTATAGGCCGCACGCACTATTAGTCGAAGATAAAGCCAGCGGCCAGTCGCTCATCCAGGAGCTAAAGCGTGGCACGCGGCTTCCGGTCTTAGCAATCGGGGTTGACAATAATAAAATTGCGCGAGCGCACGCCGTAACACCACAGGTCGAGGCGGGGCGTGTCTGCATTGTAGAAGGCGAGTGGAATGGGGACTTCACGGAAGAGTGTGCTATGTTCCCGAAAGGAAAGCAAGATAATAGGGTCGATTCTATGACCCAGGCACTGAACTGGATGTCAGGCACGCAACCAATGGACTTCGCCGGCTTCACTATACCGACGCTATAAGGACACTATGCGATCAGATATTGATCTTGCTGCACGCGCAGCACTGGACGAGATTACAGACAAAATTGCGGCGGGTATATCGGCCCGCCAAGCGGTATCCGAGGCATTTGACAAGTTTCGCGGGAAACTAATGTCAAAACTTCGGGATGCGCTATCTAAAATTCTTGGGTACGTGCCGGATATTTCTGTAATGGAAATCGGGAGGGTGACACTATCAGAGCGCCTATATCGAATGGAAGAAGAGACGGCCATAAATGTTGAGCGCATCCTCAAGCGACACGTCCGGGAGGTGCGAAGTGCGAGGGAAACTTCTCTAGCAATTTATGAGGGCTATAAACTCGGCGGCGTGCTGGATGTAAAAGTCAATTTGCCGAGGTATATCAGGCAAATAAAGCCATTAGCCAAGGAATACGAAAATGCGTTTGCTAAGCTAACAGCCGGTAAACTAAAAACCCCGCACCTTCGCGCTGCATATATTCAGGCAATTGACGCCATTGAACGAGGCGCGGCCAGTAGCGTGCTCAAAACAAAGCTAGATGTAGCCGTTCATGAACGCAACAGGTACCTTGCTGACCGGATAACTCAGACTGAGCTACATAGGGCTAGAATGCAAGAAAAAGCCAAAAAAATGAAGGACGATATTGCGGTCCAATGGGTGCAGGTACGTATGTCGCAGACGCACCCGCGCACAGATATTTGCGATTATCACTCAGGACTAGATGCTTACGGGCTTGGCCGTGGCGTGTATAGCAAGAACGACGCGCCATTGCCGCCGTTTCATCCATTCTGTCGGTGCATACTAGTTCCTCGTGTGGATTTGTACGGTGCCAAGGCCGACTTTGATAGCAATGCGGAACGCCGATATATAGAAGCATTGGATAAACAGGAAGGGGCGCGGGTGCTCGGGAGTAGGGCAAAGTACAATGCAGCGGTGTCAGGCGGGAGTGTAGTGGGCGCGTACTATGGCGACGCGCCGCCAAAGCTAGTCGGGGAAGTGTAGCGAATTATCGTTAGCCGTCGAGACGTACACGGCACGCCATAAGTTTATAAGCGGCGATGCGATCCTCGTCCATGAAGGTGTCGATATGTTTGCCGCTGAAGGTTTCGCCGCCGGCCTCCACCTTTGCCACTACGTCACGTTCCAAATCAAACAAGGCTGAATAAAGATTTGCAAGGCCATTAAATTCCTGAATCGGCATCCCGAAATAGATGGTTGCATCAACCGCCCGCCGGCCTATGGTGCTGGCTCCGCTCGATTTAGTCGGCACCACGCGGATTATTGGATAATCGCTGGCCGTCATGTTTGCCTCAATACCTAGCTTACAGGTAGCGATGCCAGGGATAGTAGCAAGATTTGCTACTAACTCTAAAAGTATGCTTTTTATGTCACCCACGTTCAACCTCCACAGACAAAAGAGCCGCCGGGTGGCCGTTAATGTCTGGCGTCTCGGCTTTTGCTAACGAAAGCGCGTTATCGTATTCCCTTCGATACGCGGCTAGTTTAACCGAGAAGGCGTCATCGCTACGCTGGACACTTTCCAGGCAGGTGATGATGTAGACCCGCAACGGGACAAGTCTAGCAAGGTGTTCTTGGCTGAATAAATTTATTTCCGCTAGGTCAGCGATAGCTCTAGTCTCGCGTGCTTCTGTGGCCAGTGGCGACAAGTACGGGTCTGAATAAGTGTAAGCGAGCGGCATTACGGTTCCCTATTTGGTTGATTGATAATTTTATCGAAGTTCAAAACGGCTTCGTTCATGGCATTCACCAAAAACGGGTCGCCGGCATAGCCAGGGTGGTTTACGAATTTAGCAAAAATGAATCCCCCGCCATTGGTCCACCGTAACGCCTTTTTATTTACAGGCATTATTTTATGCGGCCTGGTGCCCCAGTGAACGAAAACCGCATGAGGTGCCATGCTGGTGTTAAACCCGACAGTCCTTACAAACGGGTCCCCGGTATCACCTTCGTTAAATATAGAATCAATTAATGCGCCGGTTTTTGTGTGCGCATCAGCATTAGAGAGCGCCTTGTCATAAATAAATTGCGACATCTTAAGCAAGGCGGTGCTTGCTGTTTTTTGAGGCAATTCTTCCAGTGTTTTACCCACTGCCTCCAGGCCGTCAACAGATATATGTATTCTCATCAGGCTGATTCGCTTATATCCGGCACGTTGTCGGCGTTGTCGTTTCCTCGGTCATGTTCGGACTCGTTAACGGCATTAATAAGCTCCGATAAATCGTCCGGTTCAACGGTTGTGAACTCTAGGCCGATTATCGCGCGTTTCTTGGCCCTAATCACGGCATCAGGAAAGCCGGTGCTCTGCATGTTTTCAAGGACTGACATTTCCCTCTCGGGGTTGGCAATTGCGTACTCTCGCGGCCATCTGGTAGACGCATTTGCTTCGACGTTCAGCCAACGCGCGGCTATGTCCCACATCTGACGCTCAAAATCTTCCATTCGCCTGGCAAACTTAGTGAGAGCGCCATTGAGTGATTGGAATCGGATGGTAAGCGCGGCCCCGCTTTCCTTGTAGTCGGGCGTTTCAAACGACATTGATACCTCTCTTATCCGAAGCACCAGCGCATCAATTACAGCCGCATAAGTCGATGCCGGGCCTTCGCTCGGAGCGATAAAACCAGGCGCATTGCCGTAGTGTAGAAGCATGTTATGCGTGCCGACAGCCTCGCTAACCTTAGCGGCATCAAATGTGCCAGCCATGTCGATAGGAACATGGTAATGCATCAGCGAGAACGTTTGCGATCTCAGTATCTCATCGAGTTCACTGCGCCGGTTAAATAACGCTTTAGAGAGGTCTGCAATTTCAGAAAAACCGCCTTCACCCATAAACTCCCCGGACTCAGAAAAGTATATGACTGGGCAGACGCCAAGGTTATGGACGCCAGAATCGACCACGGTAGTCGATTCTTTGCCTGCCGCGCTAACTATCCGCTCGATTTTCCAGTCGGTATTAGTCCAGATGCGTCTTACAATCTCTTGCTTCCCGTCTATTAGCATGTAGTCGTGTATTGAGATGGACGACAACCGGCCGCGTTCATTAAGTTCATAGTCGAAAACTCGCTCGGGAGGTATTTGCACAAGATATGGCACCGCGCGATTACCGAGTTGCTCGGCTTGATTCCCGGGAATGTTCTCGGTTCTTGGCATGTCGATGAGTAGCAGCATAGTGCCACGTGCTTTCGCTTCAACGGCGAAGGACTGAAAAAACACCTCAAGGCTATTTCCGCGCCAATCACAATCGTCAAGGATGAGCCGAAGCAATGGCGAATTGACCTCACGCACTGGAGGCTGTTTTGTTAAGTAGCCGACAAATCTCTCGCACGCATTCATCATATCCCTAGTGAACCACGACACTTGGTTGCGACGTGCAAAACGTTCAGCGGATTCACGTGGGTACTGGATTAGATAAGTATTCTCGGCTTTAATCGGCTTCCCGGCGCTATCATATGTTATATTAGGGCGGAATCCGCCAGTCCCGTTGAGTGCATCGCGGATAAAAGTAAAGCGTGATGTGAAAAATGTCATTTGCAAATCCTTTAATTGTGACTAAACTGTAGCTAGTTTAACAAACGGCGCGACTATGTTATATCATACACACAATCTATTTTATCTAACGCGATAGGTGGGGAAATAATGGACTTGTTGAAAATCAAGGAAAAACTAGGGGACGACGAGATTTTTGCCGAGTTGCAATTATTTATTGACGGCTTGGAAGGCAAACTAAAGAATGTACGCAAAAAGGCCGACTCGGAAACCGAGCGAGCCGCGAAGTTGGCCGACGCACAAGCTAAATTGATGGAAAAATTAGGCGTTGAATCGCTTGACGAAGTTGTTGATTTGCCCGACGCCAAGGGCCAAGCAGAAGCCGTTAAGCAGTTTGAAGCCAAGGTGAAGCGTTTAGAAAAGGACCTAAACGATTCGCGTGCCGAACGCGATGCCCTAACTGGGAAGCTGCGCGACACGGTGTCAAAAACCTTACTAAGCAAGGTTTTATCGAAGTACGATTTTACAGATCTGGACGTTGTTGAGCATTACATTGCTTCCCGGACACAATGGGATGGCGAAGAACTGCGATACAGCGTTGACGATGGTGGTCTTGTCTCGTTGGAAGATGGGGTGGCCTCGTTCGCAAAAACGCGGACCGGGCTACTCAAGCAACAAGGGGCGGGAGGCTCCGGCTATAACCCTAACGCGGGAAGCGGTGCGGGCGAAAAGCCTTGGAACGACATGACCTTGACTGAGCGCGGCGAGATGTACAAGAAAGACCCGGTGCGCTATCAACAAATCAAGTCTCAAGCAACCAAATAGGAGCCTAAATCATGGCTGGAACCAAACTTTCCGATATTATTGTGCCGGCGGTTTTCTCTGAGTACGTGGACAACCGCACCGCTGAACTGTCCGCACTGCGCCAGTCCGGCATCATCGCCACTGACCAAGTTATTCAGCAACGGATGAACGGCGGCGGTCACTTAGTAAACATTCCATTCTGGAACGACCTCAGCGGTAACGACGAAGTCCTATCTGATAGCGCCGCGCTGACACCTTCCAACATCAACGCCGGCGAAGATATTGCGGTCAAGCTGTTCCGTGGCCGCGCATGGGCAGCCAACGATCTAGCTGGATGGGTTGCAGGCTCCGACCCTATGGCCGCCATTGGCGACCGAGTGGCAGAATATTGGGCACGCAGAGAACAAAGCGCTTTGCTGTCAACCTTGACGGGCGTTTTTGCAACTGGTGGTGCTCTTGCTTCTAGTCACGTGTTGAGCGTACACGCCACGTCGGAACTGACCGGCGATGTAATTCTAGACGGGAAGCAGCTTTTGGGCGACGCCGGTGGCAAGCTCACAGCCATCGCTATGCACTCGGCTAAGTATACGGCGCTTCAGAAAGCAAATTTAATTGTATATGTGCGAGATAGCGAAGCTAAGTTGAATTTCCCGACTTATCTCGGCTACCGCGTCATCATAGATGACGCTTGCCCGGTCGAAACGATCGTAGGTACCCCAAATTATAACGCCTACACCTCTTACCTCTTCGGCGTTGGGGCTATCGCAGGCGCTTCTATGACAATGGAAGCCGATAAGGCTGTCGAAACCGACCGCGACTCGCTGGCCGGGGATGATATTCTTATTACGCGCCGGACGTTCATTATGCATGCGAGGGGGGTCAAGTATAACTCGGCAACCGTGAACCCAGACAACGGGGTCCTTAGCACCGCTGCATCGTGGGCCAAGGTCTACGATGACAAGAACATCCGCGTCGTCAAGCTTGTGACCAAGTAACCATGAGCGCAACCGGATTTAATCTTAGGCGGCGCATAGCGCAGCAGAGCGGAAGCCCTGCTGCGCTCGCGGGGTCCGTTAAGCCAGCGAATGCGAGTAAGCCCCAAAAAACTCGCGCTGCCGACAAAACCGCAAACAAAACGACGGGGGGCACTAATGCAGCGTGAGAATTCAACAACTCAATCCGGGGCGGTGGTTAAATTTCCACCGTCTGGCGGCTCGTACGTCCGTGATACGGAGGCAGGAGAACTTAAAAAAGTTCCTGATCCGATTGAGACCGTCCAGGTTGCTGCCCCGAAATCGGTTAAAAGAGCCGCGCAAGATACGCTAAATAAGCCCTTATAGGGCATAAAGGAGTATTCGAATGTCTCGCCTGACAAGAAACGCTGTCATTCTAGCCAAAGTCGAAACGACTTACGGCACCAACGCAAGCCCTACAGGGGCGGCGAATGCTATCCTAGTGGGTAACATCAGCGCGACGCCGTTGGCGTCGAAAAACGTAAACCGCGACATAATTCGGCCTTACCTTGGTGGCGCGGAACAACTCGTCGGCACTAAGTCGGTTGAGTTGAGTTTTGACGTGGAATTACAAAGCTCCGGGGTAGTAGCAACCGCGCCGGCGTTTGGCCCGTTGCTTCGTGCCTGCGGCTTTGCCCAAACAGTGAATAGTGCCATATCAGTAGAATATACCCCTGTATCGACGGGGTTCGAGTCGTTAACCATCAACTACCATGATGACGGCGTATTACATCAGTTGCTAGGTGCACGGGGTGATGTTAGCTTCAAAATGGGGATTGGTGACCGCCCGGTTATGAGTTTCAAGTTTATCGGCCTTTATGGCGGTATTACGGCAGCGGTTAATCCAACCGGCACATATACGGCATTCAAAACCCCGAAGGTAGTTACGGACTCGAATAGCGGTGGCTTGCTTCTCGGCTGTACGTATTCGAGCAGCACCTTATCCGGCGGTACGGCCTACAGTTCGCGCGGCCTGGAAATAGCAATTGGCAATAAAGTTGGATTTTTGCCATTGCTTGGTAATGAAACCGTAAACCTGTCAAATCGGGACGCGTCTTGCAAACTTACCCTCGACCTGACGGCGACGGAAGAAGCGGCATTTATGGATAGCGTGATCGCTAATACCACGCAGTCGATGGGATTCTTGCATGGCTCCGCAGCTGGCTACATTACAACGATATATGCCCCATCCGTACAGCTCATCAACCCGAGCAAAGCCGATGTCGACGGTATCCGTCTTATTGGCTTCGACGGTCGCATAATGCCGAGTTCAGGTAACGATGACATCGTAATTTGCTTTAAGTAGCAAAACTAAGCCGGCTTAATGCTGGCTTATATGGCATAGTGCGTTATGTGTTGTGTTCATACGCAAGGAAACCGTGCGAAACGGAACCAGGCGGCACGGAAATATCAAAGGATTCGCCTTCGCAGTTCAAAGAATCGCCGGGAACCGCCAACCTACAACCCAAAAAGGAATTTTAATAATGTTCAAAATAACCCCAAACCCGACTTTTAAGGTTGCCGTTAATATTGACGGGTCAAGCGAGCCGCTTAAGCTGGTATTTTCACGCTCAAGCCAAACTAAGCGCACGAGTTGGCTAGAGACACTAATGAGCGCCATAAAAGCTATTAGCGAAGCCGAGAAGGCCGACGCAGATACACGCGAAGATGTAGACCAGACCAAGGGGATTATCGAAGCGCAGGCCGATTTCCTTGTGAATATAATCAACGGGTGGGAGAACTGTGAATTAGAATTTAGCCGATCAGCAGTGGTCAGTCTATTAGATAACTATGACAAAGCCTTCGACGCGATTCTAAAGGCATACCGAGAGGGCGGGGACATGGCAGCCGCAAAAAACTAGAAGCCGTGGCCCGACTGCTTTACAGCGGAAGGGACACGGTGACAGTAGATGCGGAGGCATTCGGTATCCGCCTGATAGGTTGGGAAGAGCGTGAAATCGAAAAATGCATATGGCAGGAGAACAAAGAAACCGCTGAATTGTTCTATCAACTCGCGACGCAATGGCGCATTGATGGTATGAGTGGGCAACGGCTCGGCCTGCGCTACGATGTAATCCCGGCGGTAATGGATTTAATGGGCACGACACAGGACCGGAAAACGCTGTTCCTTGGTCTCCGGATTATGGAAGCGGCGGTTATCAATTTAAGATGACGCGATGACAAATGACCTAAAAATCCGGCTAACCTTACAAGGTACAGAAGAGGCTAAAGCCGGCATTAACGCCGTAAAGAAGGAACTAGACGGCGTAAGCAACAGCGTAAGCCAGACAGGTAGCGCCGCCAAAAAGATGGCGAGCGATGTAGACTCTAGCTTCAAAATCACTAAGAATATTCCGCGTGAAACGACAGCCGCTATTGACGGGACGGCGCAGGCAGTTAAGAAGTTAGCGGATGAATATAATAATACTGGTGGGAAAAATGTTCAGCTACTGCAAGGCATAAAGGCACTAGGTGTCGAAGCAACTTGGTTGGCGATTGGGCCATGGGCGTTGCTTGCGGCATCAACGGGCACGCTCGTTGCTGCTTTCATAGATGGTCAGCGCGAAGTAGAAGGCTTTAGTCGAGCCATTGCTTTATCTGGCAATTACGCCGGGATGACCGTCGGCAGTATCCACGCCATGGCGGACGAGGTGGCCGCGTCTACAAATATCACCATTGGCGGGGCGAAGGATATTGCATCAGCGATGGTGTCAACAGGGCGTATTGGCCGGGACGCAATTCGGCCTGTCACCATGGCTATTGCTGAATATGCACAGGTCGCCGGCATAAGCGCGGCGGATGCAGAAAAGGCAATGGGGAAGATGTTCATTGATCCATTGAGAGGTGCAAGGGAACTAAATGACACGTTCCATTTCTTGACCACTTCTAATATGGATTATATCCAGGCGTTAGTGCAGTCCGGTAACGAGAGCCTGGCATCCGCATTTTTGGCCGATAAATTAACAGATCGGTTAAAATCCCAAGAAGTACAAGTTAGCTGGCTAACTGAAAAATACAATAAACTGAAAGCCGCAATGTCCCAAGGGTGGGATAAATTGATAGACCCCTCACTTGAAACTAAACTTGCATCCGTCGAAGCAAAAATAAACAAGTTAAAAGGCGGTGATAATAATAAATTATTCGGTTGGAATGGGGCAGTTCATCAGCAGGCGGTTAACGAGCTACTAAAAGAGCGGGATATTCTGGTGGCTAAGATCGCGGCAGCCGCTAGGAAGGCCGATGCCGATGCTATCGCGTCCGCAAAAATAGAAGAATCGAATAGCCTGCGCGTCCTAGTTAACGGAGCGCTTAAGCTCACGCAAGTCGAAGCCTACAAAAAAAATATAGATCGCTTAAATGCGGCGATTAAAGCCGGTGGGCTAGACGCCGCGACACTAGATAAATACCGGGCTGCAATTACCGTCTGGCAAAAACAAATAGATAGATTAAGTAAGTTGGGCCATGCCGTTAGGAGGGTGACCTATGCCGTGAAAGAGCATGATGGAGCGCTGCAATCCCTGCTTAAGCGAACTGAGGATTTTGCGCTATCCCAAAAAGAGCAAATTGCGACAGGTCAGAAGGTAACCGAGGCGGATAAGCAAATCCGCGATTTGCTTGAGATGTTAACCCAAAGCAAAACCAAATTAAGCGCCGAAACAAAGAAAACAATCCAGGACAGGGCTATTGAGATCGCGCTGAATCAACAACTGGCCCAGGCCATTAAGGATTCGACCGCTGCCAGCAAGGCAGAATATGACGTATTAGCTAAGCAATTTGACGAAGATGCGAAACACTTAGATCAGCTTCGTGAGGGGACGGCAAAAGAGAAAGATGCCGCCGATCAGCAAGACGCCAAAATTAAGCTGATTCAGCAAGGGATTACGGCTTCGGGTGGCGTACACATCGCCATGCTGCAAGAGCAGCTTGACCTCGAAAATGCGGGGCGGAAACGAAAGGAGTACATTACCGAGATTGAGCAGCAAATCTCAGCGGCAAAGAGACTCGCCGTAGGTCAGGAGTGGGAAAAGCAATATAAGGAGCAGGTCGATAGTGCAGCCTCGATGTGGAAGTCTATAGACAGCACCGCACAACGGACATTTACCAATATATTTCAGGGTGGCCAGAGCGCTTTTACCAAGCTGCGCGACACGCTCAAATCGACACTGCTCGATCTGCTGTATCAGATGTCAATCAAGAAGTGGATTATTAACTTAGGTGCGTCTGTTAGTGGCACCGGAGTCGCGTCGGCGGCATTCGGTCAGGGCGGTGTCATGGGTGCTGCGGACGGCGCAAGCACGGCTATGGGCGGCATCAATGCGGTCATGAATACCGGGTCCATGATGTCAAATATCGGTTCGTGGACGGCAAACGCGGCGCTTGGTTCTGGGTTGCTAAATGTAGGCGCGGGGGCCGGAGTAAGCACAGCCACAGCGCTCGGGGCGGGTGGGGCGAGCATGTTCGGGGGGGCGGCGGCGGCGTCTACTCTTGGGACGATAGCATCCTACGCTTTGCCAATAATCGGCGTCGTTGCGGCGCTTTCGACTCTATTCGGCAGTCATGGCGGGCCGAAGTCTGGCGGCGGATATATTGCCGATTACACGCCTACAGGCAGCAGTTTGGCCGACTACGAAAAAACAGCATACGGCACGACTATCAGTAATACCGGACAGGGCTGGATTACTGACACAAAAGACAACTCGTCTATGAAGGCGATAACGGACTCGCTTTATGCCTCATATAGCCAACTAGCAACAACTATCGGGCAAAAGGTCGGAACAGTTCAGTTCGGGATTGGAGCCAATACAGACCCGGAAGGAACTGCCGGGAATATGTATTACGGAAAGGCGGTCGTAGACGGTAAAACGGTGTATGACGTAGCCACGGACGACAGTGGCAGCAGGGGAGACTCGGCGGCTCAGGAATGGTTAAAAAAATCTAGCGCGGACATGCTTAAATCCGCCATTGTCCCGGCATTCAGAGAGGTATCGGATAGCCTCGGCACAATTGCGCAGAGCATAACCGGCGATATTGCTGCAATCACCTCGCAACTACAAGGCCTCGCAGATGTAGCAAACTACATAAAATCCAATCCGCTTGAATCAGCGATAGAACAAATCAATATAGCAGGCAGAAGCGCTTATCAGATATGGCGAGCAGCCGGCGACACGCTCAAGACAGCAATATCAGGATTTAACGGGTCGGCAAACAGTATCGCGGCAATCGGAGACGCGACGAAAGCGAGGTATCAGCAAGAGCTATCACTAATCGGGCAAATACAAGGTGCGATGATTAGCGCATCCGCGATGTTCGGGAGCAGCATAACGAGCATCAAAATGTCGACAATGGACGACCCGACAAAATACGACTTCTTGAGGAGCCAAGCAGACCAGAAATATAATGAACTGCAAAGCGCCATAGACCCCGCCGCAATAAATAACTTAGCAACACAAATAAATGAAATAACAAACCAAGCATATGGCTTATTAAGTAGTGACCAACAGAAGGCAACGAGCCAATCATTTATTGATTACCTCAGCAAAGTGAACGACACAACCCAGGCACAGCTAAAATCTAGTCAAGACCAAGTTGTATCAGAGCACCAGCAATTTACTGCGGACATGAAGGGCGTTATGGACACGGCAGCAAAATCAATCGTGGACGCCGGGAGCGCCATGATGACGGCGGCGAATACCCCGATCAAGGTAACCAGTGACATTACTGTGCACGTTATTGGCGGGCAGGGCGCGGCGAATGAAGTCGGGCTGAATAACTTTTCATGAAGATACTCACCACAACGACCAAAACAGCGACTCAGGCCGCAATCACAACGCCGGCTTATTTTGTGCAAATAGACTGGCCGGTTATTATCAGGTTATCCAGCCGGGGTAACCAAGTCTGGAACGGCCACACGTGGACGGGGGGGAGACTAGGGGCGACACATGTTTCCGCTAATGGTGGGAGCATTGACCTCATAAATACTGATCTAGCTTATTCTGCTATGGTGTTGAATGATGGTGCGGCAGATATTGCGTGCAAGATTTTTGCATTCTACCTTGATAACCCGGGCATTAATGACGTGTCAATTGTTTTCGACGGGGCGATTGACGGTGCTCCGAGCATAAATAAAGATAAAGTGACTATAACGCTCGTTGAAACAAACAGGAAAACGCTTTACTCACCTCGCCGCTTCATTGGCCAAAGCTCAGGATTTAATCACTTATCGCCAAACGGTAAGCGAATAAATTGGGGCGGGCAGACGTACATCCTTGAGGGACGATAAATGCCAGCCCCATATCCTAGCTTGCCATTCAGTTATGACAGTGAGATTAGACCCATTTCAAAGGTTATTATTGACCGGGCGGAAGATGGCACAGGACGCGGTCGTATGTTTCACACGACTGATAAATATCAGTTGACAATAAAACACTCAAGGCTTACCCAGAGCGAAAAAATAACACTCGATTTATTTTATGGCGAAAATCGTGGGCTGGCTGTTAGCTTAACGGACTGGATGGGGGTAGTTAGGACGATTATTATTAGTGCCCCGCCATCTTATCGCGTTTTCCCGGGTAATTATTACGACGCAGTTCTCATTGCCGAGGATGCCTAATGCCTACTGCATCATTGCCAACGTATGGGAGCGGTGGATATGCGCCGGCTTCTGCGCCGTACGTCGCCCCTAATTACTATCATCTACCAAATCAAATATGGGCCGATCAAACACCTATTGTAAATAATGGGGTCTCTTCGAGAGCCGACTTGAGCGCAGTTGCGACACCGGCGGCAGAAACTCAAGCGCAAATCGCGGCTATCAATTCGCCAATCCGTATCATATACGGCAGTGACCGCATTGGGGCGATGATTGCGGATGTTCGGGTAAATAATGGGAAATTGTGCGTCATCGCGGTATGGGGGCAAGGGCCAATCGAATCGGTAGAAACGATTTGGATGAACGACTCGGCAATCCCTAACGGCGTAACCGTCACTAATTACACCGGGGCACCTGGGCAGGGTGTAGATGCGACGATGGCGGCAGCATACGCAGCGGAGGGCATCAGCTACGTGGACACGTTCCCTGGTGTCGCCTATTCGGTGTTTAGCGTACCAGCTACCGCATCGAGTGGTTTCCCAAGCTTCACCGCTCAAATAAAGGGGCTAAAGGTCTACGACCCGAGAACAGGACTAACAGCCTGGAGTGATAACCCCTCTTTATGCCTGGCCGATTTTATCGCGTCTGATGTATACGGGTACGGTAGGCCGGTAGACGGGGCAACAGTAATCCAGGCGGCCAATGATAACGACATTGAACTGGCAGGACCGGAAAAGCGGAGGCTGGTCGGCTTGACGATTGAATCGACCAATCAAACGAGGCAGTGGATAGAAGCCTTGAGAGCTTACGCCGGTTGTTGGGTGGTTCAAGGTGATAATGGTTATAAATTAATTCCAGATAGGCCTGGTGCGTCGGTGATGACGTTTACCGACGCTAATATCGTAGCCGATAGTATGCAGCTCAGTAAACTCGGTGTCGGGCAGTTGCCCACTGCAATTAACATACAGTGGACAGACCCGAGCGTCGTCCCTTGGTCAACTCGTTCTGCATATGTCCAACTTCCAGGCGTGGCTCTTGGAATAATCCCGGTGAGGGAGAGCCAAATACCACTCCCCGGAATAAAACGCTACAGCCAGGCTATGCGCGAAGCAACGGAGAGGCTAAACCACTTCTCGCTTGAAGATTTGACTATCAATTTTGTCGCGTTTGATGAATCGCTTGCGCTCGAATGCGGCGATATTATCACTATCACCCATTCAGTTGGCTTGAGCGAAAAGTTATTTAGAGTCACTGCCGACCCAGTAATGATTGACACGGGCCGCTGGCAAATAACTGCCAGAGAATACGACCCTGCGGCGTATTCGGACCTAGTGGCAACGACCCCGACTTATGCCGATACAGCACTCCCTGACCCGGCAGCGCCGCCTGCAATCACTGGTTTATCGGCTATTGAGGAGGTCTATCAGAAGCAAAACGGGACCTACAGCAGCCGCATTCGGGTAAACTGGGACGCCGCAAGCTATCCCTATCTAGCCCATTACCAAATTATTATCGCGGTCGGCGGAACGGTCATGTTTTTGGGACAAGCCGACAGCGCTGATACTACCTGGCCTAGCCCTAGTATCCAAGAAGCAGTCACTTACACGGTCAGCGTACAGGCTATCACCACCATAGGCGCAGCCGGGACACTGGCGACAGCAATCGTCACGGCACAAGGCAAACATTTACCTCCGGGTAATGTCCCATATATTTCCGCCTTTGAAGTCGGTGGCCAGACACACCTAAGCTGGGGCGCAGCCATAGATATAGATATTTGGCGCTATAAGCTGGCTTATGGCCCGGTGGGTGGAACCTATGCGGCAGCCAAAGTGATCACTATGGTAGACGGGTTATCCTACACCACCGGCGATATTCCGGCGGGTAACTGGATCGTCTATATTGTTGCAATAGACTCAGTTCGTAACGAAAGCCCTACGCCGGCTTCCTGCCCTATTACCGTAACGCTCGATAATAACGCCTATCTAGTAGATACTTATTATCACGCTAATCCAACATTGACCGGCATGGCAGAATATCGTCTCGCGCCAAACGATAAAACAAGGTATTATGTAACGGAGGACGGTATCCAGCTTGACGCCAAAATGAATGAAGATTTATCCACCTACACAGATGACCTACTTTCATACAATAATGTCGAAAGTCACTGGACTGGCGAGGCTGAAGATTTTGGCCTCGCGCTATCGGGGACATGGGCCACAATCGGAACCGCAACTAATGCGGTCGGGCCGGCAGACAGCAATATCCAGGTGTCTATGGATGCTACAACATGGACAGACGCCCTATCAACTTCGGTTCTAGCTACTGCTAGATTCGCCCGGACACACCACCACACCAATGCCGGGTCGTCTATTGTTGTGGCGATGTCCGACAATAGCCAAGGCGTCAACCTAAACGCTATCCCTCGCACACAGAACGGCAGCGGCACCAGCTCAGCCATAGGGCCGACTACGATTACCCTGCCTATACCGTTCGCTAAATTCATTGATGTGCAGATTACTCCTATAGGTTCTGTGGCTAGGTCCGCGACTCCAGATAACATGCAACCCGGCACAACGAGCACGTTTGATGCCTATGTGTTCGATATGAGCGGCAATAAAGTTGCCGCGCCTTTTAACTGGACAGCATCAGGAGTGGGATAAATGTCGTATCCAATACAAAACTGGAGTAAGCCGTCATGGTCTGGCACTGGCACACAGTTCGCGCAGGACACACGGTTTAATATGCAAGTTATACGGGACGCGGTAATTATGTCCGGGGGTTTTTATGGTTGGGATATGGCCGCCAGTGGCGGGACAGCCGACAAGCCGGCACGATTTACTTACGCCATGGGCACCGAGCAGGTAAAAGCTGATGTTACATGGGGCGTAAGCGGGGGGGCAAACGGTAGCCCGGTCGTCGTAGCCTACAGTTATTCGCCCGACAACGGGACAACGTGGGCAGCAATCAAAACCAAAACCATCAATTACGACACGTCCGGAAACGTAACCGGAACAATTTGGAGTTAAACCATGATTGATTTTTTGCTCGGCGTACCCGCTAAATTATCAGCTATTGCTGCACAGATTACAGGCCTCGGTTCCGTTGCAAGTCAAGCATCTGTAACGTCCCTCGGGTCGCCGGCGCAGGCCTCAACAATAACCACACTGGCGGCGAATTGCGGGACCCCACTGCAGGCCGTATCACCTATTGCAATGCCACCAAAACAGGATGGATTGCTTGGCACATATTATCCTTTTAGGGCATTTCCTAACCCGGCACTTAATCAGTTAATGAGTGCACTAGTCTTCAATAGTTCCAGTACCACCGACGAAACAATCGTCAATGTTACAGGGAAAGGTGTTTTGAATTATTTAGGGGTGGCCTCAGAGTCGTCACTAAATACCGTAACCCTGATTATTGATGGCGTGACGTTATATTCCGGATCGCCACTTTGGGTTAATACTCACGCCGCTGTTATCGTTGGTTGTCTGTTCCATGTAGATGCGTCAGACCTATCAAAATACGGTGTTTCGCTTGATCAAATCCCATTCAATTCATCACTAGTCATTAAGCACCATTCATCAAGCACTTACGCCGTTAAAACCTACGTTAAATATAGGGTGACGGGATAATGGCCGTCTATCAACTAGCCAATTACGGCGTAAAGCGCACCACGGACGGGCTAGACATTACGCCGGATATGCTTGAGTGGGCCGACTACAGAGCATGGCAAAAATCCGGTGGTATACCAGACCCAATGCCAGCCCCACCACCGTCTCCGCCGCCAACAAAACCCGAGATCGAAGCATTACTCAGTGCGGCAGTGCAAGGCTGGCTTGATGACACGGCCCGATCACATGGGTACGATGGCATCCTGTCAGCGGCTAGTTACACTATTAGCACCAACAAGAAGTTTTCTGCCGAGGGAAAAGCGTGCGTCAAATGGCGCGACGCCGTCTGGGCTTATTGCTGGCGCGCTATGGCTGATGTCGAGGCGGGCAAACGATCAATACCTACGGCGTCCGATCTACTGGCTGAATTGCCGGCTATGGTATGGCCGTAACCATTCAACGGGATTAATGGCTAGACTTTTCGCTACATTATGGGGGGCAACAATGCACACAGACAGGCAATTTACGATTAGATTAAAAAGGCTAACACTCTGGCTAGGTAGTTTGGTTACATTGGCCATAGCCAACCTCATCGCGCCGATCAGCATTATTCTTGGCGGCGACCGTGGGTTCTCTGTTGCAAAAGCCAACGACGCGGCACTGAATGCCGCGCTTGGCGGGAACTGGAAGTCAACTATATCCCTGCATTGCGCTCAGGCAAAAGCATCAGGAAAGTGGTGGGGTAAATTAGCTTGCCGCTTGTTTAATATTGTAATGCCAGGCCACTGTGAGGATATGATACAGACCGGCGACCAATAAAAAAACACGTGGCTAATCTTAGTCAGTGGCAAAATTATTGAGCATTAAAAAAAGGAGAAATGGCATGCCTAGGTCATTTGTTTTACCGTGTTGCGTATTAGTTGGGGCGAGCATCGCCGGGTGTGGAACTACACCGGACGACTACCGTGCGCTAACAGACGCTTACGCTAAATCGGCGTCTGTTAGCACATTAGAATTTGAATGCTCACAAGGTTGCAAAGGCCGATACACTGACCCAAGGGACCGTCCTAAGTTGCGAATGCCGACCAATGGATGGGATTTTGCGCGTGGCATGATTGGAGACATTAAGGACGTTGCGCTAGGCGTTGCCCCATATGCGGCGGTCGGTATCGTGGCAGCCAAATCTATAGCAAACAGTGGGCATAACACCACGACAGCAGATGACCACTCGGTTATTGATCGCCATGACGCCACGGCGGCCCCGGTTATTGTCACGCAACCGACTCCGGTTATTGTCACGCAACCGACTCCTGTTATTGTTCACCCTGAAATAATAACGGTGCCGACACCATGAGCTTTGAAATCGCGGTTTCCTTCGTGCTTGGGCTTGAGGGTGGATATAGCAATGATAAAAGAGACCCTGGCGGGGAAACAAAATATGGTATTAGCCGGCGTGCTTTCCCTTGGATGAATATCAAAACGCTAACACACGAGGGCGCTGTCGAGATTTATCGCAAATATTACTGGGACGCGGCGGGGTGTAATGATTTGCCGTGGCCGTTAGCGGGCTACGTATTTGATGGCGCGGTTAATCAGGGTGTTATGGCAACAGTTCGCAACCTGCAAGCCGCTCTCGGTGTAAAGGTCGATGGAATTATTGGCCCTGTCACAATACTAGCTGCACAATCAAACGCCAAGGAACAGGCCGCGCTATTTATGGCTGAACGCGCATCCGATTATATGAAATTATCTTCGTTCTCGGTGTATGGGCGCGGGTGGATGAAACGACTTTTTCTTGTGGCGGGGGAATTTACATGACTGGCACTTTAGCCGAAAAGCGCATAAGCGATAGACGCGCATCGCATTGCGATGTATGCAAAAACGACGCCAGCATTGCCGATTTGCAATTAGCCATAGCAAACCTGACTGAGTCTATATCGTTTAGTCAGTCCACCATAGCAGACTACCGGACAAAGGTAGATATGGACGTAGCGATTTTGCATAAGGATGTAAGCTCACTGCGTGATGACGTATCTACAATGCGCAAAGATATGCACGCGCTCACTGGTTCTGTTTCTGATATGAAGAACAGCCTGATTATTATTGCCGAGTCGCTGAAATCAATAGCGGATTTCCCGGAAACATGGCTAAAGATTAAGGGCTTTTGGTCAGTTATGCGATTCTTTAGGGATAATGCCTGGTTGCTTATCGTTGTGGCGGTCGTAATATACTTTATCGCGGTTATGCTCTCGGGTTTTAAACCTTTGCCGTTTTTATCGCAATAATGGACAAGTTTTTGTCTTGGCTCAACAACAGGAACCTAGTCGGTCTGCGGGCGATTATTGTCTATGTTACTTTATATATCACTTACCGCTCATTTTTATGGTCTGTCGACTTTTCGGGTGATTCAAAGCTCGATGCGGTCGGCACTGCGGCGGTTATTGGTGCGGTGACGGGGCCGGTCTCAATATTATTGGGGGCCATCGTTAAGTTTTATGTAGACTCAAAAGGGTATGACGATTGAACTGGCTAAACCTGCTGCAATCGCGTGCGATCTGGGGCGTTATTGTCCTTGCCGTTGTTGGCGGCTCTGCCTGGATGAAGGGCAGAGAATCAGGGCGTCTGAACTGCGATGCAGAACGCATTGCGTCGGTGAAACTAGCGATAGAACAGGCGCAGACGATTGCCGCCCAGGATTACGAGGTAACCGAAGCGCATATCGCTCAACTTGAGCGGAAAAAAACGATCTACAGGAATATCTACCATGATATTGAGAGAATCCGCGATTCTGGTTGCGGCCTTTCTGATGGCGGGGTGCGCATTTGGAACAGCACCGCCAACGCCGCAACCAATCCCGAGCCGGCTAACGAGCACATGCAAAAAATTACCGACAATATCATCAGGCAATGAACAATCAATTCTAAACGCATGGCTGAGTACGAGCGAGCAGTATGGAGAATTATGCTCAGACCGAGACGACTTACGTAAACGCCTTGAGGCACGAGGTTTACTTGGTAGATAGCCGGGGCGCGACCTGCCAGGGCCCGGCTAGTCGAATCACTTATCTTCTGCCTCCTTGATCGCCGCGCGTACCCAAACGCTCCCCCCAAGACGAGCCAACTTAGACTTTTGACCGGCTAGGATGCACAACCCTACCCGTACTATATCAGTCGCGCCATCCTTCGCTTTCCGGCCCGCGCCTACGCGCTTCCCCCCTCTCTTGTTTGGAGTGGCCATAATTTTGTTGGGGTTCTCTTTATCCTTTATCTTCATCGAATTTTGCTCCGAGAATCCTCGGCCTTGAGGCCGGGGAGTGAAACGTCAGGCTCAAGATCATCTGCGGTCAAGACCTCTTCCAATCTCTTCCCGCAAAACGCGCAAAAGTGCATATTGTTTTCGTGCGGCGTACCCTCGATTAATTCAAATCTATTGCCGCATCCTGAGTCCCAAGCGCCATTTTCATCATAAGTCCATTTGCATGTTTCGCTCATTTCGCCCATCCGCCTATAGCTTTCGCTTCGGATTTTGCTCCGCAAAACCTCGGCCTGATGCCCGGAAGTGAAATAGGCGCGACCATAGGTTGCTGGTGTTTGCTCTCTCTAAAATTACGCATCGTGGTTTCCATTATGTAGTGGAAAGCCCCGCCATCTATGGCGGGGGACAGTTACTCGACCAGCCATCCGATCATCTTGAGCGTGCCGCTTAGGTCGATACTGCCGCCAGCATTTACGACACGCTGGTGCAATCGTGCCACACTCTGCCGACTGGTGGCTTGATATAGAGACCCAAACAGGGCCAACCCAGTGTTGTGTTTCACTTGCTTATCTCGGTCGAGATCGTCGTACTTCGCGCACGAAAGCTCCTGCACGGCAACGGCGGCCTGCCGTCGCATCCGGTTGCGTCGGTCTGCATTCACTGTGTCAACAATGGCATCATCAGTCAGTCGGCGATAACCCTCATTATCAACGGCGCGGAACACCATGCTGTGTTCACGGCGCAGGATGCGGCGAGCGCTGTCGATCAGGTGCCGGTTACCCTGCACGTCACGCCCGCATGCCGCATTCATGGCGGCATAAGTGACGATCTCGCCTGGGCTGGCCTTGCGCATCAGATCAACCAGGAACCCGGTGTCAACGCCGACACCTGTTATAAACACCTTAACCTGGCTCATGAGTAGTCCTCCCATGTCAGGATTTCCGCCTTGAATCGACCGTAGTATCCGTTGTTGCGCGGGCGAAACCGGCCAATGCCAATCAACTGCCCTGCCTGCTCAATGTGATAGCGGAATGCCTGCTCATTAATAGTGTCGTCAATGATTATGAATTCGACCTCGCCGCCCCAAACGGGGATCATCGGGAAGCACTTCTGAACTCGCG
>Ga0210044_10002055_pt1 | contig 30380 bp, 20 predicted proteins | sample CryGey13umfilter_2_FD_183959 | JGI IMG/M metagenome (GOLD analysis project Ga0210044, IMG submission 183959) | Groundwater microbial communities from aquifer in Utah, USA - Crystal Geyser 4/9/14 3 um filter (SPAdes) (version 2) | ecosystem: Environmental > Aquatic > Deep subsurface >... | reverse complement strand
GTTTCTTTTTATTCAAAGGCGTTTCCCTTGTGTGACAATTTAATTTCAAACAAAAAATTCACCATAAGTGAATACTGTTTTTGTTTATCTTAAAAATAATCTATTTTTGAGTTTCGTAATTCAAAGCTCCACGGGATGTTTGGGTTAACGAACGTTCGCGAAAACAAGAAAAATCCCTATTTATTCGAGAAAAAATCAGAAAATAATAAATCTCCTGAACAAATAGGGATTTTTCTTTTTTCTCTCCTCTGTATTTAATTTTGAAGAACAATTCTAATATAGTACATTTTATAAATTTTGTCAATAGATATAAACAATTAGAATTAAATATAAAAAATAAGAATATAAATATTGACATTTAGGCTAATTTGTGATATTTTTTTAAGTTTTGTTCTTTTAAACCACAGATAGTTACAAGGAGACTGCGATGAAACAAAACGGAATGATCCGTATCGCAGCTATCCTTGTGGTGGTTGCGATTGGTTTTGGAGCTGTGGCCAGTAAGGCCGAGGCTCCTTTAAAAGATATGGCAACCACAGCGACGACAAATTCGTGGAAACACGATTCAGTCGTTGACTACATTTCACTCCAAGATGGCCAGACATTTGCTTATCTGCCACAGGCAGTAGAAAATGATCCCCTGGCCATCGAGGGGTTCATTTATCTAACCGACTCAGTTGAGGATGCATGGGAGAGCCTTAATGGAGTAAAATCCGCATTTGACTCTTCCCGCGAAGCTCGGACTCGAGTCGGGGTTCGGTATGTTATTACTCTTGCTCTTGTTGAGCACACTCCATGGCGTCGTTTCTTTTCGGCAACCAATGATCAAGGCCGGGAAGAGATTGTGCTCGAACTGCTTCGGGAATTCGGCACAAAATACGACCAAGCATGGAGAACAGAAGGAAGCCCGGCTGGGGCAAGAGGGGTAATGCAGTTTATGGAGTTGACTTATAACCGACTCCAGGAGGCATACCCCGAGGCCGGACTTCCACAACGGGGATTTTTACAACATTATGCTTCGTTTCGAGCAGCATTTTTGCTCTCAGACGAAACCACACGGTGGAGGTTCAGAAACCCCACCGCTTATGAACAAATATCAGATCAAGACTCGGAGCTCCTCCGAGTCGCAAGCTACAATTGTTCAGGCTCGTTCGTCCACTGGCGGGCCTTTGAGAAATATAACGACGATTGGAAAAAAGTTCTTCCGGATGAAACACGTAACTATCTTGAGATGTACGTGTGGGTCCGGAATTATCTGTTTCCACCAACAACATAAGTAGGGACAGGTCTCACCTGTCCCTACGTTTATTTTATTCTATTACATGACGATTATTTCACACATGAACGGTTTAAAACCGTTCCCCACAATATTAATTTGCTACCTTTAAAAACTGTACATCCAAATTATTTTGATTTTGTGTTGATATTACAACAGCCAAACGCATTCCTTTTTTCACCCAACCTTTTTTTTGTAATTCATTTAAAGCATGTTTTGTAAATAAAGAAATGTTTGTTGATTTTAATAAAAAAGAAAATACTCCCCAACGAAGATTTAATTGTGCTACAGACCCCTGAGTATCACTAGCAATAAACAAAGGAATCTCTGGACGAAAGATGTTTAAGTATTCACTTAAAGAGGTTAAAAATGTAGCACTTAAAATTGCGTCAACCTGACCTTCGTTAGAAATCTTTTGAAAAAGATGACATAAAGAAATATCAGGTGGAATAGATTCTTTAGTACACGAATCAAAAGAAAAACAAACATTATCAAATCTTGAAGCTTCAGTTTCTTGTATAACCCGCGCCATCATGCCAGTAGCTTTAAGAGGATACTTTCCTGTAGCAGTTTCCCCAGAAAGCATGACTGCATCTGTGTGATCAATAACAGCATTAGCAACATCAGAAACTTCGGCGCGAGTAGGCCGTGGAGAGCGGATCATGGAATCAAGCATTTGAGTGGCAACAATTACTGGTTTACCTGCTTGACGACATTTTTCAATAATCTGTTTTTGTTTAATTGGAACCATTTCTATAGGGATTTCCATTCCTAGATCTCCGCGGGCAATCATTACTGCATCTGTAACATCTAAAATTTGATCAAAGGCCTCAATTGCCTCATGCTTTTCAATTTTGGCAATAATCTTAGGTTGGATAAAATTTGGCCGAACTAATTTTTTGATCAGACGTCTTAAATCAAGAATATCTTTTGGGCTTGTAACAAATGATAAAGCAATAAAATCCACTCCTTTTTGAAGTCCAAGCCTTAAATCTTTTTTATCTTTATCTGTAAGCGAGGAAATTGATAAATGTGTTTTAGGAAAATTGAATCCTTTATGGGAAAAAAGCATCCCTCCATTTTTTACCTCAAGAAAAATTTTTTTACCCTTCACATCAACTACTTGTGCTTCAATCATTCCATCATCAATAAATACTTGATCTGCTTTTGAAACATCTTTATAAAGCTGTTTATAGGAAACAGGAAATACTAATGGTTTTTTAAAATCATAAATTTTTTGCTCGGCATCTAAGATAATTTCCTCATGCTCATGAATAAACACTCCTTCTTCTGGGAGTTTACCTAAACGAATTTTTGGACCTTGTAAATCCTGAATAATGCCTACAGGCATTTGTTCTTGCTTTGAAATCTGACGAATACGACTAATTAAAGAAGAATGATAAGCATGGGTATTATGGGAAAAATTTAAGCGAGCTAAACTCATTCCTGATTGAATAAGATCACGTAAAGCTGACAGTGAATCACAAGATGGGCCAATCGTGCAAATAATTTTGGTACGGGTATGCAGAGGAGCAATTTTTTTCATAAATTTATTAAGGTTGATATTCTGCCAATTGAACGGTAATGGTTAATAGATCTTGACCACGTTTTATTGTTAAAACAACCTCAACTCCTGGTTCAAATGCGCGAATAACTTTTGCAAGAGTGTTTCGTATATCTAATACCTGATCATTTACTGAAAGAATAATATCACCTTTTAAAAGACCTGCCTCATCAGCCGGACTTTCACTAATCACTGCCACTTCATTCTCTTTATCTCCAGAAACAAGCAATGCACCTTGAGAAACCGATAAATCTAATTCTTTTGCCATCATCTCATCAAGCATCACAAACCGCACTCCAAGCCAGGGATAAACAATACGTCCCATTGTATTCATATCATTAACTACAGCCTGGATATTTTCACTTGGAATAGCAAAACCAATTCCCTGCCCTTGTGAACTTATAGCCGTATTCATCCCAATAACTTCTCCAAAAAGGTTAATCAATGGCCCTCCTGAATTACCAGGATTAATAGCAGCATCTGTTTGAATTGCTTCCTCAATCCATTCGGTATCATAGAGATCTGTACCAGCTTGTACACTTCTATGCACCCCTGAAATAACTCCTTTGGTAACAGTGTTACGAAATTCTGATAGGCTGTTTCCAATAGCTATCACAGTTTGCCCAACACGAAGATGTCTTGAATCACCAAATCTAACTGGCAAAAAAGTATTTCCTTCCACTTGTAATAAAGCAATATCAAAAAAAGGATCTTTGGCAACCAAAGTTGCTGAAAATTCTATATCATCATCAGTTACAATCACAAACTGAGCATTTTCTTGATCAACCACATGTTTATTAGTAACGAGAAGCCCACCCGAAGTAACAAAAAAACCAGTTCCCCCTCCAACTGTTATCCACTCATCATTTTTGCTTTCACCAAGCCGATCATTAAAAAATAAAAAAGGATCTTCAAATGAAAGATCAGAAGCTTGTTTTTTAACAAGAATACTTACAACCGAAGGTCTTAATTCTTCAACCACTTCAATTGTGGCAGATTCTTCTTCAATAAGCCCTATCAAAGCTGGGTTCATGGATGATGAAAAAGAAGAGGAATCTTCTCTTATAAGCAATGATAAAGGTGAAAAAGTAGAAAAAATAAAAAGGCTTAAAAAACCTCCAAAAAATCCAGCGGCAGTAGCAAATAAAATCACAAGAAAAAAAATAGTTCGCGAAAATCGCATATGTCTTTTATTATAACAAGAAGTAAAAACAAACAAAAAAATACCCCCCATTTAATGGGGGGTATTTTTACATCATTTTCTTGCGGATAAAGGCAGGAATTTCTAATTCTTCTTCTTTTTCTTTTGATTGATTTTCTGTTGGTTCGCTTGAAGGAATATAAGTCGGTTTATTGATTGGAGCTTGAGAAGGAGTAGAAACAACTGTGGATGAAGAAGAATTTGATTTTGTTTTACTTTCTTCTTCGCGTACACGCAAAATAGAAGTTGGAACCCAGCTTCCTTGGGCTTGAATTTCAACAGCACCAGAACTACGACGTCTCTCATGAGCATCAAAACCAGTGGCTACCACTGTTAAACGAACTTCCTCATGAAGAGAATCATCAATATGGGCTCCAAAAATTACTTTTGCATCTTCATCAGCAGAACCTGTAATCATTTTCGCAGCTTCCGCAACTTCATGCATACTTAAATCACTGCCACCAGTAATCGTAAAAAGAATTCCTCTGGCTCCATCAATAGATACCTCAAGCAGTGGGCTTGCAATCGCTTGTTTAGCTGCCTCAACTGCTCGATTTTCTCCTCCTGCTTTACCAATACCCATAAGAGCAGAACCTGCATTTTCCATAATTGCTCGTACATCTGCAAAATCTACATTAATAAGCCCTGGTAAAGTAATAAGCTCAGAAATACCCTGAACTCCCTGACGCAAAACATCATCTACCACCGTAAATGCTTCAATCAAAGATGTTTTCTTATCAATTATTTGTAAAACACGATCATTGGGAATGGTAATAATAGTATCCACTTGTTCAACTAAACGGGCATGAGATTCTTCAGCAATATGTTGTCGCTGGGCACCTTCAAAAGAAAATGGTTTAGTTACCACAGCTACTGTAAGAGCTCCAATTTCTCTCGCTAGTTTAGCAATTTCAGTTACTGCTCCACTACCCGTTCCTCCACCAAGTCCGCAGGTAAGAAAAACCATATCTGCTCCATTAAGTGCAGTACGAATTTCGTTTTGGCTTTCTTCGGCTGCTCGCTTTCCAAGATCTGGGTTCATTCCAGCTCCAAGCCCTCGTGTAACTGTTTTTCCAATCGGAATTTTTTCTGGTGCAAGATTCTGCTGAAGCGCTTGTAAATCAGTATTTACAGCAATAAAATCAATTCCTTTGATTTTATCACTGATCATACGATTAAGAGCAGCTCCACCACCGCCTCCAACACCAACTACTTTTATTTTGGCAAAGGTTTCAATTTCTGGTTTCACTTGGGCCATAAACATTTTTTAGTGTTCAAGAGATAACTCATTGAACAATTTATTTCGTCAAAATAGAAAAAATGGTATTCAAATTTCTCCTCTACTTTAAAGAGAGACTCATAAATTGTCAACTTATCTTTGCCCACAAAAGCCAAAGAAAAAAACAGGAAGTTTAAGCCACCTGTTTTTGTTTTTTTCTTTCCTCCTATTTTCTTAATTCCTAATTCTTCTTCTACGGTTTAAGCGAACGAAACCAGGATGAAAACATGCCTTTCATTTGATCTAAACGTTTCATTTGTGAAAACAACTTACTAAAATGTCCTGTCTTTCCTACCATTGATTGTATTTGATACCCCCAAACAAGTAGTCCAATAGCAGTTGACATTGATGGATCCTGTATTCGTTCAACTAAAGATGTTACTCCCATAGCAACACCTTGAGTAACTGGTAAACGTAAAGTCTGTTTGGCAACCTCAATCATTCCATCAAGCTTAGATCCTGCACCTGTAAGTAAAATACCCGCTGGTAATAAACCAGAGCGTTCTACTTTACGTAATTCTTTATCAATTTCTTCAAAAATCTCTTGTACCCGAGCATGAGCAATATCACCAATAAATCGACGGCCAACATATTCTGGTTCTGCGGCTCCAAAATCAGCCAAATTTATTTCATCTTTTTTTTGAATTTTATCAAGATTCACGCTTGTCTCTTGAATTTTAATCTGCTCAGCAACATCAATCGAAGTCCGCAGCCCAATAGCTAAATCAGAAGTAATATGATCTGAACCCATGGGAAGAACACTTGTGTGTAAAATATCTCCTTCTTCAAAAATAACAAGACTTGTTGTTGAAGCTCCAATATTAACCACACAAACACCAAGATCTTTTTGCTTGGGGGTGGCAACGGCCTCAGCAGTAGCTAAAATAGAAAAAACTAAGTCTTCAATATGAAGACCAGCTCGATAAACACATTTTGTTAAATTTTTAATATGAGATGAACGCCCTTGTATCATAAGGGTTTCAACCTCAAGACGAATTCCATGCATACCCACAGGATCCTTAACTCCTGATTGTCCATCCACAACAAAACATTTTGGAATTACATGCAAAATTTCATAATTGGTTGGCATGGCAATGGTACGCGCAGCTTCAAGCGCACGACTTACATCTTCTTCTCGAATTTCCCCATCATTTCTAGCAACTCCAATAACACCCTTACTCTGCTGAGTTAAAATATGACTTCCCGAAATTCCAACCCAAACCCGCTCAATCGGAAAACCAGTTAACCGCTCGGCTTGTTCTAGCGCTTTTGAAATAGAAGAAATTGTCTCCTCAAGATCTGTAACAACTCCTTTTCGTACTCCAGAAGAAGGAACTTCAATAGCTCCAATAATTTGAATACGATCTTGGTTGCCAGGCAGAATCTGGCCTGTTGCTACCCGCACCGCATAGGAACCAATATCTAATCCTGTAATAATTTCTTGTGACATACGATAAGGCTAGTATAACGATTTTTTCCTTAAAAAACAATGGATAAATTATTAAAAATTTCCTGTTCTTTTTTTTCCATCCGATGCTTCTGCAAAAGTGTTTGATGATCAAAATCAAAAAGATGAAGTAAACCATGAATAAGTAAAATAACTATTTCTTGATGTGCTGAATGCTTGTGAACTTTTGCTTGGCGCTTTAACTCTGGAAAACAAAGGATAATTTCACCAAATAATTCGTTTGTTTTAAACGAAAATGAAAGCACGTCGGTAACACCTTTTCTACCATAATAAGTTTCATTTAAAAAACACATTGTGCGCTCACTCACAAATGCGATTGAAAGAATACCCTTTGGGTGTTTACGAAGAGTTTGGCAAGTTGTTTTAATAATTTTATCTATTTCTTTATAAGAAAGACGCTGCCAAGAGGCAAGAAGTATTTGATTAATCTCCCATTCAAGCATAAAAATCTTCCCTATAAAGAGCTGACCAAAATAGGATCAATACTATTTATCATCATTTGAATGGTTTGCCCATATTCCATACTCTTTTTTTCAGAACCTGGTTCATAATCAATTAAAATGATTCCCTTTCCAAGATCAATAACTCCATACATTTCTTTTGCAAAAAAAGCATATGATAATCCTTTTTTTGTTTCTGAAACAACCACTTCTTTGCTATCAGGTTTATGTTGTTTAAGCCAATCCTCAAGCGTCTCACTTTCATTTTTTTCTTTAAGGGAAATTATAACTGCCTCCCCTGTTGTAGTTTTTAATAAAATTTCTCCTGGATTATCACTTTCTTGTATTCGCCAAGCCTTAGGGTAAGAAAAAGAAGCCCAAGAGGCAAAGGTGCCCACTTCTAAAAATCCGGCCTGATCTAATGTCATAGGAGCTTCAATATTTGGATGATATCCATGGAATACTTCATTTCCATCTAAAAAACCATCTTGGTCTGTATCAGGAAGACGATTATTAGTCCCATAAAGAGTTTCTTCAATATCTGTCAGGCCATCATTGTCTGAGTCTATTCCCATCCAAATGCCACTGGCAAAAGGATTTTTTATAGATGATGTATCCTTTTCTTTTTGAGATTCAACAACAGGTACAGGTATAGGAGGAGGAGTTGGGCTTACTACTTGCTCAGGCTCTTTAGAGGTTAAAATTGGTTTTTCAAGACTCGTAGATTTTTGCTCAGATGTTGATGAAAATGAAATCAACAAAATAGCTACTAAAGTCAGACTAAATACAAAAATAACTCCAACTATCAAAAAAAGGCGTGTTGTTTTTGGTACACGTTTAACAGATTTAGATATTGGTAAAGGAGTTTGAGATTTTGAAACAACAGCTTTTTTTTCTTCCTCAGGTTTGTGCCACTTAAGTGAAGTTTGCCCATCTCGATACTCCTTTGGCATAACAAAAATTGGTGTGGACGAATCCATAAAAACAATCTAAGAACTCGGAGAAATTTCAAATAGTTTACCTGAACCTTTTGGATTATAACCATTCTTAACTTCTTCCCCATCTAAATATCCATCACCATCTGTATCTGGATTTAATGGATCTGTTTTATAAACCTCTACTTCTTCTCGATCAAATAATCCATCACCATCAGTATCAGCTTGTGTTGGGCTTGTGCCAAGAGCTTGTTCTTTTTCATCAGTTAATCCATCTTTATCTGTATCTACAAATAATTTAGGTGGGGTCTCATTGGAAAATTCTTCTATCAAAGGAGGGGTTTCAAAAATAGGCGTATTTGTGGTTGGTTCTTGTGCTTGAGGAACTTCTTCATTTGTGATCAAAGGGGATTCTTCTGGCATTTGAATTGTTTCTTTTGTAGAGCGTGTAAGCAAAAAATAGGCAAATAAAGCTGCAAACAAAATAATAAATAAACCAACCATTATTAAAAGAGCTATTTTCCAAAATGGAATTGGTCGCTTAGCCTCTGATACAGTGAGTTTTGGCTCTCTTTTCTTTTCCTTATGATTATCTGGATCAAATTGTTTTGTATCAAGCGCTGGTAAAGAGGATGTGCCCGGGAGATGAACAGGCGGCAGTGGTGAGGTAGAAACAGAACTCGTTTTTTGTATTGAATCAGCTGGTTGTAAAATATCCTCTGGTTCAGAGGAAGGTAGTTGAATTTTTTCAAACATACAAAAATAACATGTTCATTGATTAATCATTTATTTTATAATGTTCCGTCTCCATTTGGATTATAACCTGCCTGCACTTCCTGGCCATCTTCATAACCATCTTCATCTGTATCTTTTTCCAGTGGATTAGTGAAATAAATCTCCACTTCTTCCTGATCACTTAGTCCATCTTGATCTGTATCTTCTTCTCGATCACTTGTCCCAATAGCTGTTTCCTTAAAAAGAGTTAATCCATCTTCATCTTGATCAAAATTTTTTGTTGATAATTGAGTCAAAATAGTTTCTTCACAGAGTTCATAATAAGCAGGATCTAAAGAAAGACAATTTGTTATATCTTGACTGGCAATAACTATATTATACGCATTTTGTTTTTCACACCATAAAGGATCGATTCCTGTGCCCTCACATCCACTCGTTCGAGCAATAGCTTTTGAGACGACTTCCACACATCGATTATAAATAGTCGTATCTAAAATCTTTTCACAAATATATAAATCATAAGAAGAATCCATGGCCTGTTTCCAATAAACCGCATTCTGACAATTTTGTATATCTGTAACATCGGATAAATACAAACAAGCATCTGGATTTTTAGATTCAATTGCTACCTGCCAGATACAATTATAAAAAAAATCTCCTTCAAGCGATTGACAAAGAGAAGCTGTTCCTATTTTTGTAGCCACACGTTTAATCGTCTGCCCTTTGCAACTCTCTGGATTTTCTGTTTTATCACATAAAATCACAGCTGATTCAATATCTTGTTGTGCCTGCAAAAGCTGATGTTGTTCAACAGAAATAGAAGAACGCTTAAAAAATATCATCCATAGAACACCAACAAAAACAATAACTACAATAATAATCAACAAAAGAAAAAGATATTTCTTCTCAATAAAAGTAAAACGCAGGTTTTGAAGTCGCTTAAATAAAGACATACTATTCAAGGGGACAATAGGTAAGTGAAATATCACTAATAACAACTGTTCCTTCTCCATTAAAATTCACACGAATCGGAATATTCCATTCACTTGTGGTTGAAGGACATGAAAATCCCATTGGAAAAGGTAGCTCAACATCTTCACCTTGTTGGACTACTCCTGTAGTAACAACAGTTTCATCTCCAACTTTTGTTGTAAATCCAATATTAAGCCCAAGAATACTATTAATAATGGTTTCATACATGGTCTCTAGTTCTTCGGAAGTTGAGCCATTGTAGGCATACTCAACATTATCGGTTGGAGTACAATCTGATACGTCTTCATAATCGTCTTTACAAGTATCACTTGAAAAATGAGCCATGTACCCAATTAATTTTGATTGAGTTGTAATAGCTGCTGTATAAATTTGTATATCTTTTTGAACAATCGCATCTCGAATTCCTATAATCTCATTTATACAATCAGTAGCTGAACACGAACCCCCATCTAACTTTACATTTGGTTCTCCGTCGCTTAAAAGAATAATAATTTTCACCTCGGCTTTACTGCTTGCCAGTTGATTTGAAGCACAGGAAAGTCCTGCAGCTGTTGGTGTGGTTCCGGGACTACCATTTGTATAACCAAGATAAGCAGTTACACCCCTGACTGGATCAAAGAGCATTTCATACTCTTTTTCAACGGTATTTAAAGGATAATCAACCCAAGAAAGTGTTTTGCTTCCGGAACTGCTTGAAATACAAGTGGTTCTTCCAGAAACTGGATTTGTGTTTGCGTAACTAATAGTTGAGATACGCATACTTTCTTTACTACTTGAATAAGCATCAAATAAATCTCGGATTGATTGAGTGGTCGCTTCTACAGCTACCTGAATTCTGGTTGAATCATCAGAGGTATCAGAAGTTCCTTTATTATCAATCACACTTGCCATGCTTCCAGATAAGTCCGTCACAAAAACAACATCAACCGATGGTGGAGTTACATTACTCATATCAATATCTGCTGTAATAGACGCTCCAACTTTACAGGCAGGAATAGATAAAGTAGCTGTATCTGGTGATCCTTTAAGATAACTATAAAGCTCGACGGATGTTTGATGGGTTGATCCAGCAAGTTCGCTTTGAGCCAAAATCGTTGTTACATCATACATAAACGGACACGAACTATTACAATCACTTTCGCACACAGGAGCAATACAAATCCCTTGTTGATTGGTTCCACACGTATAACTTTCTTTTGAATTTCCTACCACACAAGCGCTGCCATTTAAATCATACAGCGTGCTGATACCATTAGAATTATTTAAATAACTATTTCCTCCATTACAAATACCTACGTTTGCAAGGCAAACAAAACCCTTATCTGTTTCACAATCAGTATCTTTTGTGCATGTTGCGCCTGACGCGCGATCTTCTGGATAAGTGCCTGCTTTGAAACAATACTTTACAGATGCACTTCCATCACAAAATTCCTGATTATTTTCTATAACCCCATTACCACAATAAGCACCGCTTACTTGAGTATAATGGCAGGAACTAGTGCAATAACTACATGTTTTTTTATAATCAGGTGTACAGACAAGCCCATTCTTGGCTCCTGTATCACAGCTTTCTTTTTGGGCATATAAATACCCATCTCCACAAACGTTTGGTTGACATGTGTTTGTGCATGCATCTTGTTGACTTATATTTCCGTCATCACAAATTTCTGTTCCCTCAACAATACCGTTTCCACAATATGTTTCTCCTCCTTTACAAGAAGATGACCAACTATTCCACTGACAAGTGTTACCACACGTTCGAGTTCGCAAAAGATCATAGGAAAAAAGTGAACAGCTTCCCAAAGGACACTGACTATCACTTGTACAAGACAGACCATCACTGTCCCCACCAACACAAACACGCGATGTAGCACATGCCTGCGCTCCATCTCCACAAGAAGAATTTTTACAATCATCATTCGTTTCACAAGGAGTATAAAGATCACTTACTCCGCAAAGTTTTCCACCCCAACTTTGTATATCTCCATCACACTGTTCTGGACCATTTGTTTTAAGATCTCCACAAGATGGACCTGGAAAAGTACAATCAAACGCGCAACCATCAATATAGCTTGTACTATATTGTCCATTAGATGAACCTCGATCACACTCTTCTCCACCGGCAAGTGTTCCATCACCACAATAAAAACTCGAGCTAAGTGTACAATCGATTCCGCAAAATCCATACGTTCCGTTTAAAGAACCATCATCACAAATTTCTGTTCCTTCAATCACACCATTTCCACAGGCATAAGCTATACAAGATGAGCCTGCCTCTTCAGATTCAACAGAGGTTTGATAGCGACAAATTCCTGCATCATTAATACACGAGCGATAGAAAATTCCAGACCGGCCATCAATCGTACACGATTCAGAAATTGATTGTCCGAGTTCACATTCTTCTTGTGGATCGGTTCCAAGTACCCCATCTCCACAACGCAGTGAAGATCCAATAGTTGTTCCATCACACATAATTCCAGATGTATAAAACCCTTCTGGAAAATTAAACCCAGCATATTCGGCGAATAATGATCCTTCATCAGTTAAATCATCATCCAAAGGATCATTCCAATAAGCTTTATTGTATTCAAGTTGGGTATAAAGATTATATGTTTCTCCTCCAAAGCTTTCAAATAAATAAACGTGTGATCCTTCTTGACAAGTAAATTGACCAGCAAGATCATCCCAACAATATGTTGAATCAGATCCAGATGGACACTCAAAAAAACTATTTAAGGGATCAACTGGAAGTGTTGTACCGACTTCATTAGCAAGTATAGATGCCCAAGATGGCCAGACGCTTGTACTAAAAGATCGAATAAATGATCCTGAGGAAAGTTTTGGCACGCCTGCTTTACAAACCTCATCTTGGGATGGACAATCTGCATTAGTCTGACAAGACTCACCAGTAGTTAATGAACAGTGTCGATGTGTTTGTCCATAATCTTCAAGAATAGTTTGAAATTCTTGCATGTCAATAAGTCGTGAAAGATCACGTTGAATTTTACTTTTTTCACCATCACAAAATCCATATAAACATTGATCTTTTTGTGAAGTGTCTTTTGGATCACATGATGTCCACGAATCATCTTGTTTTTGATAAATACAATCAAAATCTGATTCACAGGAAAAATAATTTCCTTCTTTATCTTTTAAATAAGTATGACTTCCTTTGGATGTTTCACAAATATTTAATTGACTTATTTGCTCCTCATTAGCATTGAACGACCAATAATCTAATAATTGATCAATAATCTCTTGAGTTTCTTCTTGTGCATCCGCATTATAGGAAATAACATAAATATTTGAATAAAGCACCTGACTATCAGTTTGATTTGCGGCTGCCACATACAAAGTAGCGCCATCTAAAACCGCTTCATACCCATCTAAGGATGTTACAAATGGGCTCCCAGTAAATCCCTGGGCCTTATACCATTTAGACGGAGAAAGATAAGAAGGATTGCTTAAAATACGCACACCAATTACATCACTGGTTCCATCCACTAAAAATAGGAGTTCTTGAAAAATATCGTTTATTGGTGAAACAGGTGTATCAACTGTTGTTAGTCCGGGTAGATCATCCTGCACTCCATCTAAACCTGCATCACGACAATAGAAAAAAGAAAAATTAGATATATCATCAACATAAGGAATACTGCCTGGGCTTGGCCACGGATTTTCACAAACAAATGCAGTTACACTAACAGATCCGGTTTTAATGATTCCGACTGTACTTGGAGTATGAATTGTATCTTCTGAAATAAAAGCTTGCGCCAAAATACGCTCAGTTCCATTTTTGCCTGTTGCTTTGGCAAGTGTATTTGATATGTCAACATCTTCAACTACAATGGCATCTGTATCACCGGAAAGTGTGGTACCCCATCCAAAAGAAACACCCGAACTTGAATCTGTACCACTCCAAGACCAATTATAAACCCCATCAATCGGTTGAATTTCCTTGTAAGTAGATCCTTCAAGGGAATAAGTACTTGCAACTACTGCGTGGGTTTCGTCTTTTTCACTAAAATATCTGGGGCTTAAATCTTCAAATTCACTAGTTATATTTATTTTTCCTTGATCCTCTACTTGTACATATTGTACATAATCTAAATTGCAAACATCGCTGCCAGTAGTAAAAGTAGAAGTGGTAATTGAAGATGCTATTCCAACACCTGAAGTGCTTGTGATCCCTTGTGCTGTACCATCAGAAAGATCATCTCCATCGCCCTGAATTATAAGACGATACTCGTGATTAGCAAGGAGCGCTTCTGAAAGTTTTAAAGAAATTTTCATTCCATCACCAAAACTCTCGCTTGTATATTCAACCGGAACAATACAACTCTTCTGAGCTGCTTCTACAGAATTTGAAAATAAAAATGGAATCATGTTTTTTATCCACAACCAAACTTTTCCAAGTAATGAACCGGGCGCTGCATCCGTGGCTTGAGTTAAGACATAAGGACAATTTATTTCATCAATAAGCCCCTGATCATTTGAAAGAACCTCAAGGGTAATCGATGAAAATGTTTTACTATCCATGTTTTGATCAAAAGCAACCCAAATAGCTGTATTGCGACACACATCATTGGTTCCCATCTGCGGCTGTATTTCTAAAACTTCTGGACGTTTATAACAACAACCTGTTGCAAATCCACACCCAAATGAATAAATATCTTCACACATCGCATCAGTTGAACAAGCACATTCAAGGGTAAGTAATGCATCGCCTGTAACATCTGAGGAAGTTGCTTGTATTTTAGAAATCGCTTCTGAAGATTTAGAGGCTGTCACTTCTTGAGGAGCATTATTAGTAATAATGGAAATGGTATATGGGGCAATATCTGTCCCTCCTGTGGTAGCATCACATTCTTCTCCAGTACCAATCACCCCATCACCACAAAGAGAAATAGTTTCATAAGCAAAAGAAGAACCTTCTAAAAGACACTTGGAAGAACACCCATCTCCTGAAATAGTATTTCCATCATCACAATCCTCACCCATCTCTGGTTCTCCACCATTTCCACAAACTGATGGGCTACTATAATCAAGCGATGATCCTTCACGTAGACAAACCGCACTGCATCCATCTCCTGAAATAGTATTTCCATCATCACAATCCTCACCTAGTTCTTTTTTAGTATTTCCACACACAGCTTGAACTTCGGCTATTGATATTGATCCTTCACGTAGACAAACCGCACTGCACCCATCTCCTGAAATAGTATTTCCATCATCACACTCCTCTCCCCCATAAAGACTACTATAAGCAATGCTTGCGTTTCCACATACAATATTTTTAACCACTGTACTTACTGCTATTGAACCTTCATTTAGACATCCGTCTGAACACCCATCTCCTGAAATAGTATTTCCATCATCACATTCTTCCCTTCCTTCTAAAATCTGATTTCCACAACAATTTCTATCCGTTGGTGTAGAACAGGTGGTGGTTGCTTCAGTCAGACAAACCGAAGAACACCCATCTCCTGAAATAGTATTTCCATCATCACAATCTTCTGTATTTTTATAAAGAATGCCGTCTCCACAAACAGCTACAAGTGGCAATGATCCTGTGTGAAGACATGATGCATTACAAGTATTTGGTAAATTCTCATTTAAAAGAATAGATCCATTAAGATAAAGATCAGCAACATCAACACTTTGGACAAGGTCGGGGGTATCGGTAGCTGTCCAAGAAGACCAAGTATAATCTTGTGCCTGTAACATTTGTCCTGTTGCTTCACATTCATCTTCCTCTCCAAATGGATAGGCATAAAAATCTTGCTTTTGTCCAATCACAGTAGCGGTTGCTTCTTCAGGTGAAATTTCAATTCGATCAATTGCACATGGAAGTCCATCATTTTTTGTTTTGAATCGCCAAGAAAAATCATTACCATAATTGGCTCCTGAAGCAGAAAGAGCCACACCACTTTCTGTTTCAATATCTCCAGAAATAATCACCCGATAATAGGTATTTGGTTTAAGATCATAAGTGCTTGCGGTAAGCCGATAGGAACTAGGATCATAAATGACTTTTTCTATTGGAACCTCTGTGTAGCCACTAACACACAGTTCATCCGCCAAAACACATTCATAAAGTTGAATGATATCTTGAGATGCTGTGGTATCAATAGACATGGAGGTATTAAATTCAGCCCCTAAAGACGCGTTCACACAAACAAAAGAACAGTTTGGCCAATAATCCGTAATGGTTGGATCGGAAAAATTAATCGTAAGTTCTCCGGTTCCTGTTTTACCTAAGCTTTCAATAGAAGAATTTATATAAACAGGCTGACCAGCAGGAGTTTCTAAAAGTGCCTGTGCTTGAGCTGCACAAAGTTTTTGTAAATCTGTTGCAAGAGAAGCGCGTGATGGATTACTTGAATTCCATGCCCAATCATAATTCGTACAATTAAGCACTACACATGCATTTTCCGCAGCTGTTGGTTCAGAAAGATAAGAAATATATTCATTTTTTTCTGTTGCTGTATAGGTATCTGGTGAAACAAGTATATTTCCAATTTGACAATGACTATCCACTGAAGCGGTTTCAAATTCCCACTGATAATCACTTTCAAGAAAAACACCCTGTTCGCTTCGAATAGATTTTCCTATTTCTTCTCCTGCACGTAAAGTTACTTGATAAAGACTTGAAGGAGAAAAATCACTCTCTGGTATCCAGGTGAATTTACTATTTTTTCCATAAGATGAATCAGAAACAAATGGAGATCCTTGTGGGATAACTTCTTGAGTATCTGTGCAAGCATCATTTAAACATTTTTCTACACGTATTGTATCTTGATTAAGACTTGCCTGATCCATGTCAGTTGAAAAAGTGGCTGTAACAACTGCATCAACACAAACACTATCTCCATCTTTATACCCCTCCCATGGTGAAGGAGAAATAATTCCTTCAGTACAAGCAACTACTATTTGTGGAGTCTCTGGAATAGGGCCTGTTGAAAAATAATAAGCGTAATGAGAAATCGGATTTGTGCTTTCTTCACAAGTTCCTTGTAAACGACATGTTCCATCTGTACAACATTCACTACCTATTTCACAAGCAAAATCTTGATTACAAATACCAATCAAAAAATTAATAGAATTAGAAGAAAGTCCATCAAAATCACGTGAGACAAATATAGGGCCGGTTTTTGCGCTCTCAGGAACCAAAAGAGGATCTTCTTTTGTTCCTTCAATAAGTGTATCAGTCCAAACTGATGGAGAAACTTGTTCATTTTCATAAAATATTACTTCTCCTGCTTGTTTTTCAAAACCTTCTCCATAAATCTTAACCTGTGTTCCAACAGGACCAGATGAAGGTTCAATTTTACAAATATTTGGCCCAGCTTTTCCATCAACAACAGTAAAATCAACAGTATTCGAAACCATACTGTCTTGAGTACGAACTACCCAAAGATTATAGATTCCTGTAGACACAGGTATAGAAGAATCATCTGAAAGATATTCGGGTACTTGTATGATAATCCGATCATCTTGCCAATAAGACGCTTCACAAATATCTGGAAAATCAGTATCTCCTAAAGCATTTTCTTGAGTTTCTTTATTTTGAAAACGAACTGTTCCAATCGATGTTCCAAAATTTGATCCATAAAGAGTGAGATATTGTCCACGCGGACCACTCTGTTTGGCCTCAATACATGTTTCATCTTGCCTAGTGCAATCATCATCAATCGCACAAATGACTCCGGAAACGGAACAACGCTTTATACCTGAATCAACAGAAATAATTTGAGGAGCCTCTTGCGACTCAAGGGAATCATTAATAATCAAAGCAACTTTATTTGATCCTTGTCGATTATCAGATGATCCAATAAACACCTGGGTTTCATACTTTCCACTTGTTAAAACAGGTATGGTGGCACCAAATTCATTAGTTTTCCATTGATCATAGCTTGATGCCTCTGTTGATCCAATATAGTAAGCAGCTCCATTTTGTTCATTACCAAAATTATTCCCCATAACTATAACAAGAGATTGGGCTTGTGTTTCGTCTGGACGAATAGCACAAATTCCTGGACGAACTGTTTGATTTACAACAAAATCACTTAACACAGGGCCAGTGGTATCATTACTTCGATCAATAAATCCTTCATTTGTCTGTATTTCAATCGGTCCACTTACTGAACCTTCTTTGAGTTCAATAATAACTTGGTTATCTGACCAAGCTTCATCTCCACAAGAGGATGTTGGTTCGTGGATTATATCGTCTGCACTATCTTGTGGATCACCAAGAAGAATGAGCTTCCCAGATTCATTTCCAAACCCATCACCTGAGATCGTAATAAAATTTCCAATCGCCCCATTATCTGGAGAAATTTGTTTAATAATAGCTTGGTTTACACATACCCCTTCTTCACAATTACCAGAAGCGCATTCTGTGTCTGTGGTACAACTCTCACCCGAACAAAGTCCACAATAATATTCACCTTCTCCACCACAATCAATACCCGCTTCCTTATAAGGCTCGCCAGCATCCTCTACCCCATTATCGCAATTAGGCGAACGCATTATTACTTCTATTTTTGGCGAGATACCTTCATTACCTGAACAATCTAATCCTTTTGCCCAAACAGTATAAGATTGATTGCTTACATATCCATTAGTTTCCCATATCTGTTCAAAATAATTTTCTTGAGCCACGGTTCCCGCAAGACTCTGGTCAAGTCCAACACTTACAAGCACATCAGACTCTAAATAAAAATCAACTGAAGAAACGCCTGCATCATCTTGAGTAAACGCTTGCAATAATTCTGTACTATTTGCATAAACCGATCCATTATCAACCGGAGACGTCATGGATAATACAGGTGTATTTAAATCAATATCGGTTCCTGTAAGAAATTCATAGGAGCAAGGATAAATCGTTGTGCACTCTAGAGATGCCCCTTTTGTACTTTTAAGAAGACTTGCATCTAAACTAATTTTATAATTAGTGTCCGCATCAAAACAAAAAGTATCTGGATAATCTTGTCCACATGGAGTATTTGGAGTAAATAAAGCTTTATTTTTTTCTACCTGCCAAGTCCCTTCAATTGCAAGGCCTTCTTTTTTCGAAATTATGATTGCTCCGGGTATTTCAAGACTACTTAAAGAAACCGATTGACTAAAAACAAATTGCAAAACAAGATTTCGAATTGATGAACAATCTGTATTAACCGAACGCAAAACAAATAATTCTGATGGATCACCTGTATCTGATGTATATGTATCACTAGTTGTTGCTTCTGTAAGTGTGCCGCCAACCGCTTGGGTGAGTCGATCAATCACAAATTGAGCAATTGCATACGAACTTAAAACAATAACAAGTCCAATAACTGCATTGATTAAAATCGCTCGTGCTTTTTGTACCTTATTAGTATCTCCACCAGAAATCATCCATTTAAGCCCTCCATATAAAATAAAAAGAACAGCAATAACACCTAGAAATCCAAGAAATACCCGAATAATTCGCGCAATTATAACCGTTAGACTTTCAGTACCAAATCCAGCTATGTTTGCAAATGTTTCGCCTGAAATAGATCCAAATGTTTCACTTGGTTCAATAGTTTGGGCGAAAACACTTGTACTTGAAAATACAGCTAAGAAAGTGATCAAAATAGCTAATCCTCCCAGCCATAAACGTATAGACTTTTGAAAAAAAGATAACATACTTTAGGGTAAAGTGGTTCCTGATTTTGTTGAACAAGGAGTGATTGAACTTTTGCCATTACAACAATAAGGGGCTGTTGAATCTCCACATGGCATAGCTTCACTCTGAACAGGCCCATTAGAAGGATATAGACAAATCTGATAAGCACTTTCAACTGCTTGAGTAATCACTGGGTAATAATAATAAAGCATTTCATCTGTGCTTTCCCAAAATAATGCGTGGGAAATAGAAGCATTTGTCCAAAAATTCGTCTGATCTTCATCACTTAAAAGCTCTTGAGAAATGTTGTACCACAAACTCTGATCATGATCAGGAACAAGTTTAATATTTTCACTATTAAGAGTTGAGGATCGCATTTGCGTACTAAACATGAGTTCAACTTGTTTATCTAAATCAACATCACCCTCAAAAAGAGTTGGAGAAATTTGAATAATTTTAGGAACAGTTAAATTAATTGTATTTGATGTGGAAAAACTCCAGGTATAATCATCATTGCCTTGAATCTCATCATCCGCTTTTCCCTGAGCTTTTCCATCGCCATTTCCATCAAGTGAATTCCCAGCTACATCTACCACTCCATTATACCCATTACCATATAAAATTGCCTGAGGTACATCTGCTCCTACTTGAGCAGCATGGACAAACGCCTGTATATTGGCAAGTGAAGGTAAACAATAAATGGTTTCTCCGCAAGGATCTTTTCCGCACGCATCTTTAGTTATAAATTCAATGGTTTTGTAATTATTGCTTATAGAAAAAGTCCCTGTAATATTTTCATCTCCTTGAACTATTTCTAAATGAGTAAATGTTTTTCCATTCGATAAATCATAAGTTCCTGTTGAAGAGATAGGATCAATTGCTTCATTAAAATTGACTTGAATAATAATATTACGATCGTATGGACTCGATGATGGTTTTGGAATAACAGAAGTAATTTGTGGAGGAGTCAAATCCACTTCGGTTGAAACTTCAAATGTCCAGGCATATCCATCTGCCTGCGAACCAGTAAAAGCAGATTCTCCATCAGCGGTTTGAATTTGAGAAGTTAAAAGAACAGTATAATTAGTATCTGTCTGTGAATTTCCAAGTAGTGGCAGTGGATCAAAAACAACAGTTGTGCCTGTTTCATCTATAATAACTGCAACTTCTTCTGAACTTAAGGCGCTTTCTTTTCCCTTAAGGGTTTCATAAATAAAAACACTTTTTGTATTTAAACCATTTCCTTCTGGTTGATCTTCACTATATCCTTCAATAAAAGAAGTTGGGTCTATAGGGACTTTAAAAGTAACGATGATATTAGTATTTCTTGGAATATCTAGGGCATTTCGTGCTGGATAATGTGTTTCAAGGATACCTGATCCAAGAGCAGAAGAAAGTGGTTCATTAGTATAAGCACCTTGACTACTTGTAATAGAACTAGTTGTGGTAGCTTCAAGTAGTTTAGATAAAATAAACGAAGCAATTGAATAAGAAGAAAGAATAATAACAAGACCAATAGCACTATTTTTAAAAATCTGATTTGCAAGTGCAGTGCGTTTTGTATCCCCGTGAGCCGTAAGATATAAATAACCTCCATAAATAATTAGACACACTGTAACAATTCCCAAAACACTTAAAATAATCCTAATGATCCGAGCAATAATAACACCAATACTTGACTCAAGGGCGACTTGTGCTCCCACCTCCTCAAGCGATGATGTTGTATCAGCAGCTTGCAGATGAAAAGCGAACATCGAAAAAATACCTATAAACCCAACAAAAATAAAAAAACGAAAAAATGTACGCCATCGCGTCTTTTTTATAACAAGGACAGAATTTGCAAACACCTTAAAAATGTTTTTTTCCTCCATAAATAAAATGCGCCCTTATTGTAGCACAAAAAAACAGGGAATGTCCCTGAGCTGTGTCTAAATAAATTGATAACTTATTTGTTATAAGGCGACGGTGGCTACTACAAATAGGGTGAGCATCATAATAATTCCAAAAGCCCCTTTAACCATATGATGTCTTCCCTCTGAAATTACATCATTTTTTCCACGCGATGTCATATGCTTAAAAGCTCCTGTTAAAAGCACACGGGTAAAAAGAATTACAAAAAGTACAGAGGCAATTCGCAAAATCCGTAAAAAAATTTCCATTACTGGATAAATTATTTGAGAAACATCAAACCATCCAAAAAATAAACTAGAAGAATTTACTACTGGTTCAACATCAAATAATAGTTGAGAGGCAATGACTGATTTTGTGAATAACAAAAAAAACATGGATACAAAAACGTATCCATAAAATCGCTTCCGATTTTTTAATCTGATCATAAAGTGGAAAACATCCGCTCAACCGCTTGTTTTATCTGTCGTCCATCTGAGCGACCAGCCACCCTTGTCATGACAACTCCCATTATTTTACCCATTTCCTCTTTTCCCTTTACTTCAAGTTCATCAAAAACCTCATGTACTAACTGATCTAACTCTTGTGAAGTTAATGGTTTGGGAAGATATTCTTGTAAAACATTTATCTCTTCCTGTGCGCGCGTAACAAGATCAGTTCGATTTGCTTTTTCAGCCATTTCCAATGAATCTTGTAATTGTTTTATTTGTGTGCGAACGACCGCAAGGATTTCATTTTCTTCCAAAGGATGACGCTGTTCAATTTGTTTATTCTTTAAAGCAGCATTAAGCAAACGTAACGTTGAAAGACGTTGCGTTTCTCGCTGCTTCGTTGCTTGAATAAGATCTTTGTGAAGCTGCTGCAATAAAGATGACATAGGAGCGTAAAATTACTTGCGTCGTTGTTGAAATGCTTGAAATTCCTCTTCTGAAACCCGACCTGTCTTAATAAGCCAATCTCGTTTGCTTGAAATTTCAAGACGTCGAAGGGCACGCTTGCGCTGGGCGTTCTTATTTTCATTTTTTGCATGAAAACGAATTTTTCGCACTTGTAAAATTACTCCACTTTGCTGGACACGCTTTGAAAAACGTCTAATAAGGCTTTCAAAGCTTTCTCCTTTACGTCGTTTAATTTCCATCACATTGAAACGTATTATGAATTATTTATTGATCAATAAATTGAAAGAAAAATAAGGTTTTGTCAAGCAGATATAGAAAAACCCAATTTTTTTTTCACAATAGCAATCACTTTTTGACTATCAACAATTTCTTGTGCACCAGATTCCATATCCCGAATAATAATCGTTCCATCAAGAACTTCTTTTTGACCTAAAATTAATGTATGACTCACACCAAGTTTATTAGCATAATCCAATTGAGCTTTTAAAGCACTTCGACTAAAAGCTTCTGCCACAGACACTCCTTCTCTACGAAACTCTTCAAAAAGACGCAGTCCTTGTCGACGAGCTGCTTCTCCTAATTGAGCAAAGAAAATCTGATACACAGGTTCTTTACCTGCTAGTTGCTTTTCCCGCATAATACCAACCACCCTATCTATACCAATTGCAAAACCACATCCTGGAGTTCCTTCACGACCTCCCAAAAGTTCCACAAGTCCATCATAGCGACCTCCACCGCCTAAAGCGTTTTGAGCACGATCTCCTTCATCGTTTGAAAGCCAAAATTCAAATACTGTACGAGTATAATAATCAAGACCACGCACTAAATGCTGATTTAAAAGATAAGGAATCTCAGATCCATCAAGATAATCAAGCACCTGCATAAAATGAGTTTTTGATTCTTCATCAAGCCAATCAAGAATTTGAGGAGCCTCTTTTAAAAGATCGGGCATGTATTCTTCTTTTGAATCTAAAAGACGTAGTGGGTTTTTGTTTAAACGTCGTTTATCATCTTCTGATAATTTTTGGCGATGAGAACGAAAATAGCGTACCAATTCATTTATATAGGCTTTACGAGTTTCTGGGGTGCCAATCGAATTTAAGTGTACAGTTATATCTAGTCCAAGTTCACGAAAAAAGTGATAACCAATCACAATAAGTTGTGCATCCACAATTGGATCTACCTGACCAATCGATTCAAATCCCATTTGACAAAATTGACGATATCGACCCGCTTGCGGACGATCATGACGAAACATGGGGCCAATATAAAATAATTTAACTGGTTGTGGTCGATCCAGCATTCCATGATTGATGTAAGCCCGAGCTACAGAGGCAGTTGCTTCTGGTCGTAAGGCTACTCGTTCCCCACCTAAATCAATAAAGGTATACATTTCTTTTTCAATCACATCAGTATCTTTTCCAACGGTTCGGATAAATAAATCTTCTTGCTCAAGAATAGGCAGATCAATCCGTTGAAAACTATAAGATTCTGCAAACCGACTGGCCAAATCACGAATTTTTTCCCAGTATTTCTGTTCTTCTGGTAAAAGATCACGAAATCCGCGTAAAAGCTCTGGTGTTCTCTTAGAGCGTCTTGCAACAGAAACATCTTTTTTATTTGAAACAGTTTCTGTTTTTGGCTTAGGTTTTTTTACAGAAACCAATTTCTTTACAAAAGGAATTTTCTTTTTCACAGGCATAAATAATGAAAATTAGAGATTGTAATCAGGAATATCAAAAACATGAATACGAGAAACAGGAAGACCGCGAATCCAAACACGACCAATCATATCTTGTTTAGTAATTGGACCAAAACTTCTTGAATCAAGGCTTGCATCTCGATTATCCCCCAAAACAAAATACTCATCCTGGTTTAATGTCCGCTTTTGATGACCTGGTGTTGGTTCTTCAAATAAATAAGATGTTTCATCTAATAAAACTCCATTTAAATGATCTTCATTATAAATACGAATCTTCTGATCGGATATTTCAATAGTATCTCCAGGAATAGCTACCACCCGTTTAATAAAAAATTCTGATGTATCAAGGGGATATCGAAAGACCACGATTTCTCCACGTTGTGGCTCACGAAATCTATAGCTTATTTCATCAATAATAAGATATTCATTATCATAAAAACTTGGTTCCATGGAGGCTCCTCTCACATAAAAAGGTTGAATTAAAAAATAGCGAATCGGAATAATAATAGCCGCTGAAATAATAATAATTTGAACAATTTCAACAAAAAATGCCAAAACAGCTCCAAGTGTTGGGCCAAATTTACGCTGCCAAAAGGAATGATTTCCATTATCTTCAAAAAAATTGTCCGATTGATGTATCTTATTCATAAAAATATAATTTAGCTTAACATGAAAAAATCCACTTCACAAGCCCCAAAAGGCTTTAAAAAACCGCTATTGCAAGGAGAGATGTTTTTAGGTCGACCAAAAATAATTCAAAGCTTAAACTACTTAAATATTCTTGAAGAGAAGAAATGTTCATGTTATTCTCTTTAAAGATTTTTGGATTGGGGGATAGAGAACGTAATATATAAATATACACACGGACGCATGGCTCAGTTGGTTAGAGCGCTATCCTCACACGATAGAGGCCCCTGGTTCGAGTCCAGGTGCGTCCACCAAAGCAAAGTTTAATAAAATGAGGTAGATTTTATATAAAAACTTCAACTCTGGTTGATGTTTTTATTTACCACCCGGTTGTTTTTCCGAGTGTTTTTTTTTATAATATAAAATATCTATGCAACCAATCCGTATTGATTTGCTACGAGCCAAATATCAACTCGAAACACAACGACGCAAGCCGTCAATTTTTTTTGTTTATGGATTTCTGATTCTCTTTGTAATCATGGCTCTTATTGGAACTATTTTTTCCTATCAAGTAGCCTCAAGCCACGACGCAAGTGAAACCCTTTCAAATCTTTCATTATTTTCAACGGTTCGTTCTCTTATCCTGCCACACCCAGGAGAAATACAAGGAGAAAAAGATGATCGTATTAATATTTTGCTTTTGGGAGTCGGTGGTAGTGGACACGATGGGCCAGAACTAAGTGACACCATTATATTTATGAGTGTTAAACCATCAGAAAAAAAAATGGGCTTACTTTCCATTCCACGAGATTTAACCGTTCCTATCCCAAATTATGGATGGCGTAAAATCAATCATGTAAATGCCTTTGCAGAAGCAGAAAATTCCGGAAGTGGCCCACTAGCCACACAGGGTATTCTTGAAGATTTATTTAAACAACCAATTCACTATTATGTAAAAATTGATTTTTCTGGATTTGCTCAACTTATTGATGATATTGGTGGGGTTGATATTTATGTTGATCCACCTTTTGTTGATACTCAATACCCAACTAGCAATCATTTATATCAAACAATTATCTTTCAGAAAGGATGGCAACACATGGACGGAAATCAGGCTTTAATGTATGTTCGTTCACGACATGGAAATAATGGGCAAGGATCTGATTTTTCCCGCAGTCGTCGTCAACAACAAGTGCTCTTAGCTATGAAAGAAAAAATCGTAAATGTCTCCACCCTCTTGCATCCTCTGCGTATGAATCGTTTACTTGAGACACTTGGTGATCATCTAAGCACCAATATAACCACTTGGGAATTAATTCGATTTGCAAAACTCATGGATGTTGGCCAAGACCTCACTTTTTATCATAAAGTTCTAGATGTTTCAGAAGGAAGTCCTTTATATGCAACTTCTATGAATGGAGCGTATGTTATTTTGCCCAAAGAAAATGATTGGACACAAATCCAACAACTAGTTGCTAATCTTCTTTTAGAAGAAACATCGGGGGGGTCATTAGATCAAATATCATCAAATGATATCACTACTTCATACTCACAAACCTCTTCCTCTTCCACTGCTATAGAAACACCACCAGAAAAATCGATTCGCATTGAAGTACAAAATGGAACCACCATTACTGGACTTGCAGCAAAAGCCGCTCAAATTTTGCAAGGTCAGGGTTTTGAAATCACCACTATTGGCAATGCCAAACAACCAACTTATAGCCAAACTATTATCTATGATTTTACGGATAATAAAGAATCTTATCAAACACAACGAGATGCCTTACAAGCTTTTTTCAAGGCACAAATACAAAATACTTCAAGCGAATGGAGTTATGAATCTTTAGAAAAAGAAGATACCCCTCCGCCGGTTGACTTTTTAATCATTCTTGGAACGAATAATCAAGATCTTCTCTAAAAAATTATGATAGAAATCACTCCACCTAAAATTGCTCTGATTGGACGAACTAATGTTGGAAAATCAACCCTTTTTAATCGTCTAACAGAAAAAAATATTGCTCTTGTTTCTAAAGTAGCTGGCACCACTCGCGATCGTAAAGAAGCGGATTGTCTTTGGCGTGGAAAAATAATTCGTCTGATTGATACTGGTGGACTAGATGTTAAAGGAAAAAATCAAATGGAAGAAGATACCATACGTCAAACTAATTATGCTATCAAACAAGCAGATGTTATTCTCTTTGTTGTTGATCTTAAAATTCAACAACCACTTCCTCAAGAGCAAGCTTTGACCCTTATCCTTAAAAAAAGTCAAAAACCGATTATCGTGGTTGGAAATAAGGCAGAAAACCCTTCTCAAAGACAAGCTGCTCTTTCCCACGAATGGCAAATAAAAGGCCTTCCTTCTCCTCTTGCGGTTTCTGCTTTACGTGGAACAGGAATAGGAGATCTTCTTGATCAGATTTATGAAATATTAGTTGATAAAGGAAAACCACCTACTTCAATTCTTGAAATCAATGCCACCCGAGTGGCTGTGATTGGCAAGCCAAATGTAGGTAAATCATCTCTCTTAAACCATATTTTACAAGAAGAACGTTATATTGTAAGCCCAATAGCTCATACCACTAGAGAACCAAATGATACGCTTATGGAATGGGAGGAAAAACCTTATGTTTTTATTGATACAGCTGGAATACGCAAACAAGCCAAAGTTCATAAAGCAAAAGGACTTGAAGAAGCAGGGGTAAAACGAACAAAAGCCTTACTCCAAAAAACAGATATTGCCCTTTTTGTCTTGGAAAGTCATAAACCGCTTGATCGTCAAGATCGCACACTGCTTGGTCTACTTGAACAAGCGCGTGTTGGTATTATTCTGGTCGCTAATAAATGGGACCTGGTTGAAAATAAACAAACACACACCATGAATGAATATGAAGATTATATCAAACGTTCATTTCCATTCTTGCAATGGGCTCCCATTCTCTTTGTTTCCGCTTTAACTGGACAACGTGTAATAAACTTGTTTTCACTCATAAATGAAGTACAAGAAAATCGTTATACAAAACTTTCTCAAGAAGATTTAGATATCTTTCTTCAAAAAGCCATGCATCATCATCGTCCAAAGCGTGGTAAAACCTCAAGACCTCCAAAAATTCTTAGTCTCACTCAAACTCGTGTTGCTCCCCCACGATTTGCTCTTACTATTCGCGCGAAACGCAAGGATGCTCTTTATAAAGTTTATCCACGCTATCTTGAAAATAAACTCCACGAATTCTTTCCTTTTAAAGGAACGCCGGTATTTGTGGATGTTCAGGTGAATGGAAACAAGGATGCTAAGGGGAGTTTAAACTCTCTCTAATTCCTAATTCTTTCTTCCTAATTCATCCCCCTATGCCCCTTTCTCCTCACCTTCTTATTGGTCTTGGAAATCCAGGGTCTGAATTTGAAGAAACACGACACAACATTGGTTTTCGCATTATCGATGCATTTGTCAAAGAAAAAAATTCTATATTTACTTCCAAGAAAAAACTCAAAGGAGATATTGCTGATATTCATTTCAATACAAGACAAATGATTGTTTTAAAACCAACTACTTTTATGAATCGTTCTGGTGAATCTGTGCTTCTCACAAAAACATTTTTTCATATTGAAGATAAGCACATGCTAGTGGTTTATGATGATGCAGATCTTCCATTTGGAGAAATACGTTTTCGTTCATCAGGCTCAAGTGGTGGACACCGTGGTATGCAATCAATTCTCGAACGTCTAGCCACCCAAGGAATCTCACGTTTGCGTTTTGGTATTGGTAGACCAAAAAGCCCAGATACACCACTCGAAGATTGGGTATTAAAAAAATGGACTGCTTCTGAGGAAGAACAGATTAAAAAACTAATTGATGACTGTTTGATACAAATCGAAGATATTTTTAAAACAAATTAAAAAGAGCCTCCCTTCCTCCCAAAGGTCGGCTCTATGAGTCGTCATCAAAAATTCCTTGTAAATCCCAATTAGATGAGACGTCTTTAGCTCCTTGACCAAACATCATTTCTTGAACAAGTGTTGTTTGTTGCTCGTCAAGAGGAATAAGGAGATGGGTTGCAACCAAATCATTCACATTCGCAGGGAATTTCTTCAGACGGACAATTCGGTTTCTTAATATGTATAAAATATTTTCTGGCATCTGGAAGTTCGTCCGTTTAGACCATCTTCCCTGGAGTTTTTTTACAATTGATGATACAGGGATTTTTTTAAACCTCTTTATATCCCTCTCATATTCTTCGACAGTTATATAATCCCTTTTAATAGGGGTTCTTCCAACTGCCAAGATAAGTTGAGTATCTATCCACTCATTAGCTACAAAAATTCTTGTTCCGAATATCATTGGGGGAATATCCCCAAACTTTATATTCATAGATCTGAAAAAAAGAAGCAATACAAGCTCTTCTTTCAACTTACAAGCTCTCATAAGATAAGAACTCAACAATCTATCTGATGAGTAATGATCTATATCTATGTAGCTAACAATTCCTAGAAAATTTTTCCAATTGATTTTGTTCTGTCTCTCAATTAACTCAAGCAAATTGTCGACTTGTTGTTCATATTCCCTCGCCTGTTTGACCAGGCTAGCGAAAAATACGGCAACTTGTCTCTCAAACACCTGGCGAAAGATAAATTCGCCTGGCTGAACAGAATCCAGTGCAACATCTATCACAGACAAAAAAACTTTAACCGATCTGCGAACTGCCACAGACAGTGGCTCATGAGAAAAATTCCAGTATTTCAAGCCTATTCCCACATTTATAAAGTGGGAAACAAGTCCAGTTACATTCTCTAATTCCTCGCGCTCAGCAAGGCTAAAAGAAAAAGAATATGTCTGAGCTACTTTTTGACAAACTGGCCAGAGGCCAGAAAGAATAATTTCTCTCCACGGCCAGTCTGGCCGCTGCCGCTCAAGCTCCCTTAGGAAGAGCTCAAACGGCAACCCTTCTTCTGCCTCTGGTTTTTTGTACAAAACCAAGGCAGTAGTAGTTGCCTGTTTCATTGCTCCTCCTGTGAGCATGAAGTTTTTAAAGAACATTCCTTAATGACCTCAAAAGAAATTTTTTCTCTTTTCAGTTCACTAAAGAAATAGATCCAGTGCCCTGCTTGCTGCGCTTTGTGAATAGCGCGCACAACAGGACACTGGGCGTAAAAAAACAGAATTCGTCACATCAGATCTGAATGCTGTCCAGATCAAAAATCTCTCCGGAGACTGTATCTGCATCTGCCACCGTTCTCTCCAACCTGTTAACAGCCTCGAGGAGAACGTCTGTCACACGTTCAATAGACATGGTGGGTCTTCGTTCAACCGAACTTTCTCCAACTACCCATCTGTCTGTGCTGAAAATATAACAATGTTCACCCAAAATATATGACCACTCAGGCTCCGAATAAGCATGCGTTGAAATTTCTTCCACCAAGTCCCTAACCTTCAATTTTCGAGACACCTCCAACATAAAAAATTCCTCAAGATCCGGTCGAGGACGGCTGTTCATCTGAAACAAAACATTCTCAACTACTTCCCACGCCCCAGCCCAATTTGACCTTTCCAACTCTTTAATAACGAGACGTGCTATCATGAACAAACAGTCGTCAAAAGAAGCAACCAACAAAGCCGTAGAAGGAAGCGTATAGCGCTCCTCCATAAGGCTTGCACGTCTGGCCGGAGTAAAATTGTCTTCCATGAACACGAGAGCGTCGTCTG
>Ga0210044_10002054_pt1 | contig 30387 bp, 21 predicted proteins | sample CryGey13umfilter_2_FD_183959 | JGI IMG/M metagenome (GOLD analysis project Ga0210044, IMG submission 183959) | Groundwater microbial communities from aquifer in Utah, USA - Crystal Geyser 4/9/14 3 um filter (SPAdes) (version 2) | ecosystem: Environmental > Aquatic > Deep subsurface >... | reverse complement strand
GAGCGTCGAGAGCGCTTCGATGGTGAGGGTCACGTTTGAATCGGCGAGGGCGCCGTCGGGGATGGTCAAGGCGAGCCCCGCGGAGGCTGGGCCGGTGCCGCCGTCCAAGGTCATCAATGAGGCGTCGTCGCCCACTCCGACGCCCTCGTCGGGCGCGGGGTCAGAGCAGCTCACAGCAAATAGACACCCGACGATGAGGACAAGCGCCCCCCCCCCGCAAGAATGAACCCATGCAAACCCTCCCAGTTTTTGGTGATCCCCTTTTGATGAGATCGAAGCGTAGAGGACGCGGAAGGGGATTTCAAGCGTTGTTTTGTCCGGTCGTCTACGGGACGCTCGGGCGCGCGGCCGGGCTCCTGCGAACGCTCGAGCCCTTCGCACGGTCAGGCGTCCCGTTCGACAAGCCCCAAAGGGAGCCCGAGAGCCTCGATCGGATCTCGCGCGCTACTCGGCACGCCAGCTGGCTCGAAGCGAGCCAGCTGGCGTGCCTACGCGCGATCGCACGTATGGGTTGACAGCGGCGAGTCGAAGACGCTTGATCAGTCCCGGATTGGTTCACGATGCGGGTCGCTTCGCCGCGGCGAGTGATGAAGGAGGCCACAATGGGACAAGCAGAGGTGCAGGCCTTCGAGACGTCGCTGATCCGCGACGAGGAACGCGCGGTCGAGCTGGCGCAGCGGTTGACTCCAGAGGAGCTCTTTCCGCTCTTGACCAAATACGCCAAGCCGGTGCACCCATTCGGCACGCGGGAGCGCGTGCTGGGCTGTCTCTCGCAGAGTGAGGACGAGCGCGCGGTCGAGCTGCTGGTGACCTTTCTCACCCCGCTCGCCACAAACGACGAGCTGCGCGCCCAGGCCGCAGCGGTCCTGGCCGACCGCAACTGTGGGCCAGTGGCCGACGAGCTCTTCGACATCATCGGCCGAGACGTGCACCGGTTGCTGCAGCTCGCGCCGACGCTGATCGGGCTGTCGCGGGCGGGCGGGTCGCGGTGCCGGGCGACGCTGGAGGGCTTGCGGGCCGACTTGGCCACCCTCAACGCCATGACCGACGCGGCGCTCGAGGAGCTCGAAGTCATCGCGTAGGGGCAGGGCTCCTGTGTTCGTTCTTGGCTTCAGGATCCTCGATTCCTCTCGCTTTTGCGCTAGGATAGCCGCCGTCATTGGGGTTTATAGCCTCGCTTGCACGACGGATTTTCATGTCGTCTCGATAGGGAGCGAAAATCGGTCGTCCGCTCGGCAATGCCCAGCTCCGCGCGCCCTTACGCATGAAACATCGGCTGCTCAAAGGACGGTATTTGCTGCAAGGACTCCTCGGTCGAGGGGCCATGGGCGAGGTCTATCGAGCGGTCGACACGCGCACCCGCGGGGTGCTCGCCGTCAAGCTGCTGAGCGATTCGGCCCAGGGCAACCCGCTGCTGCTGCGGGCCCTGTGGCGCGAGGTGCGCGCGGTCGCCCGCATGCACCATCCCAACGTCGTGCAGGTCGTCGACTACGGCAAGAGCGACGAGGGCAACCCCTTCTTCGTGATGGAGTACGTCCCGGGCCTGAGCCTCGAGGCCATGCGCTCGCGCATCAGCGTCAAGGATCTGCTGGAGATCACCGACGGGATTCTTGCGGGTCTGGGCTACGCCCACGCTCGCGGCGTCGTGCACCGCGATCTCAAGCCGGAGAACGTGATCATAGTCGAGCGCGAGGACGGCTCTCTGCAGTCGAAGCTCGTCGACTTCGGGGTCGCCCAGATCGGCGGCTTGCGCCACGAGCCCGGCGCCACGGGGCACGGCCGCGCCATCGCCGAGAACGTCGTCGGCACGCCGGCCTACATGGCGCCCGAGCAAGCCCAAGGGATGACGCGGGAGATCGGCGCCGAGTCGGACCTCTACGCGCTCGGCATCCTTCTTTACGAGTTCATTGGCGGTCGGCTGCCCTTCGACGCGCCCAACCCGTTGAGCATTTTGCTGCAACACGTCAACGCCGAGCCGCCGCCCTTGGTGGTGCCGAACACAGTGTCCATCCCCGAGGGCCTGGAGACGCTCATCATGGGATTGCTGGCGAAGCATCCTTGGGAGCGCCCCTCGTTCGCCGCCGACGTGCGGCGCTCGCTGCGGGCGCTGGATTGGTCCCAGGCTTCGGACACCCCCGAGCAGCAGCTCGAGACCAGCGACTCGCTCAGCGCCATCCTGAGCCCCGACCTCGAGGTCTTGAGCCTGACGCACACGCTCGATTCGGGCACGATGCAGGCGAAGCTCTCCGGCGAGGAGCTCTTCGCGACGGACGGAGACGCGGCGATGAGCACGCTCTTCGAGGCGGCGACGCTGCGCGAGGACGAGTCGGAGGCGCCGTCCACCGGCCTGTTTGGCGTGCGTGAGGTGCCGCTGATCGGCCGCGAGCGGGAGAAGCAGCAGCTCTGGTCGGCCTTCGAACAGATGCTCGAGGACCAGAACATCCACCTGGTCGTGCTCAGCGGGCCGGCCGGCGTCGGCAAGAGTCGCCTCGGCCGTTGGCTGATGGAGCGGGCCGAGGAGCACGGGCTGGCCCAGGCCATGGGATGTGGGGTCGGACCGGGTTCGGTCTTCGCGACGGGAGGCATGCGCGGGCTTCTCGAGAGACACCTTCGGATTCATGGCCTGGAGCGCGATGAGTGTGTGGGCCCCGTCGAGCGCCGCCTAGTGGAGCCGGGCCACTTCGAGCCCAGCGAGCTGCGGCCGCTGATGGAGTATTTTCGGCCGACGCTCCCAGGCGACTCGATGCACTCGAGCGCGGTGTTCGAGCCGGCGGCGGTGGCCGCGCGCGTGCTCCGCGCGGCGACCACCAAGCGGCCGGTCGCCCTGATCTTCGACGATCTTCGCGGCCCAGATGTGCCAGAGTTCCTCGATCTCATCGAGCTGCTCGAGGCGAGCCGGCAGATTTCTCCGATGCCGGTGCTGATATTGGTGACGCTCACGGGCGGCAAACGCACAGCGGCGGAGAGCGAGCGACACACCGAGGAGAGCCTGGATACCCTGGCCAAGCTCCTCGAGCTGGCGCCACAGGATGCCCTGCACCTGAGCCTCGAGCCCATGTCGAGCACCGACACCATCACCCTCGCCAAGACCGTCCTGCCGGTCTCCGAAGCGCTGGCCGCGCTCGTCGCCGACCGCTCGTCTGGGAATCCTCAGTACGCGATCCAGTTGCTCTCTCACTGGATGGACAGCGAGGGGCTGGTCGAAGACGCCGAAGGCTGCCTCGAGTTGGCCGACGCTTCGATGAACATTCGGCGTCTGCCGCGAGGGCTTTCCGAGCTGCTCACTACGCGGCTTGGCACCATCTTGAGCGCCACCGGCTCGCCCGCCCTCGCCCGCGCGGTGCTCGGCCGCGCCGCGCTGTGTGGACACCGCTTCCCGGTCAACCTCATCGAGCGCCTCTTCGAGTGGGAAGGCCGCCAAGACCTAGACGCCATCTTCGATTCGTTGCTCGAGGCGCTCATCGTCGAAGGCTATTGGCTCGAGGTGGACGAGGGCGTGATTCAGTTTGCGCGCGCCGACCACCACGAGGCGGTCAGCGAGCACCTCATCTCGCACGCCGAGCAGGTCGAGGTGCACAGCATTCTGGCGCGCCTCGAGCTCGAGCTCTTCGCGCACGATCTCGGGCGCTGGCGCGGCGAGATCGCCCGACACTTCGAGGCCGCAGGGAGCTACGACGAGGCCTGCACGCACCTGCTGGAGGCCGCAAAACAAGCCTTCACCTGGGCACAGTACCCGGCGGCGCGCTCGGCCTTCGAAGGCGTGAAGCGCCTCATCGAGACCCACTCCGTGGTCGCCGCGGTCGGGCTCGCCGACGAGGCGGACTTGGGCCTGGCGCTAACGAACCTGAAGACGGGCGCCTATGACGCCGCCGAGGAGAACATCGTCTCGGTGCGCCAACGCGGACGCGCAGCGTCGCGCCGCCACGCCGTGGCGCGGGCGACGCTGCTGCAAGGCGAGGTGGCCTATCGGCGCGGGGAGCTCGAGCAAGCCATCCAGGTCTATGAGTTTGCGAAGGCCGAGTTCGAGGAGCTGGGCCAGACCCACGGGGTGGCGCGCACCATGCGGGCGCTCGCCGAGGTCTACGTCTCGTTGCAGGCCAACGCCTCCGAGATCGCCCCCATGGCGCACCTGGCTCGGGTGCTCTTCGAGACCCTCGGCGACACCCTGCAGTCGGCTCAGTGCCTCATGATCGAGGGCAAAGGCGCGCGCATGACCGGTCGCCGCGAGGAGGCGGTCGAGCTCTATCGCGCCGCCGAGCGGTCGTTCGAGAAGGTCGGCGCGCGCCACGGCGTGCTCGAAGCGCGGCTGTGGCACGCCGAGGCCGTGCTGGCGACGGGCCGCTTGGACGAGGCCGAGGCCTTGTACCAGGAGCTGGTCGAGCCGCTGGGCGAGTTGGGCGACCCGCGCAACATCATCTACTGCTTTCGCGGGCTCGGGATCATCTCTCGCAAGCGGGGACACTTTGAAGCGTCCGAAGCGGCCAACCTCAGGGCGTTGGCGGTGGCGACCGCGGTCGGCGACGACCTCTCCATGGCGCAGGCGTCCACTGGCCTCGGCGAGGTCTCGAGGGCGCGCGGGCAGTGGGACTCGGCGTTGTCGCACTACCAGACGGCGCTAGGGGCGGCGATCCGCCTCAAGGCGACCGGCTCGCAGGCCATCGCCCACGCCAACATGGGCCTCATGTATGTGCAGCAGAAGAAGTGGCGAGAGGCCGTTGGCCACTTGGTCGAGGCCGTGGACTTGGCCCGCAAAACCTCGAATCTGCAGATGCTGGGCGCATTTCTCGGCTGTTTGGCGCGGGCTTGGGGCGAGCTCGAGTCCTGGGGCGTGGTCGAGGACATCCTCACCGAGGTGCTGTTTCTCGACGAGGAGCTCAAGCTCACCGAGCCCGACTTCCTGGCGTCCCTCGAGGCGTTGGCGATGCGGTCTAAGGACACTCGCCCGGACATCGCGGTGACCTCGGCCCGGGTCGTTCGCAACCGGGCGCTCGCCACCAACGACAGCGCGATGATGAGCCGCATCTCGGGGCTGCTGGTCGAGCTGGGGATGTGAGGGGACGCCTCACCCCCCGCCAGGGAGAGGCCCGGCACGCAGGGCCGGGGTGAGGCCGAAGCCGTGACATTGCCGCCCCTACGACGTTGGGTCGGGGCAACGCCCGGGCAACGCCCTGGGCATCGGCCCCTTGGGGGCCGAACAATTCCCAGCCCAAGGCGGAGCCTTGGGAGGCCTTGTGGCTAAGGCAGCCCCCAAAGGGGACAATGGGGGCGTAGCCAGGGGTTTCATCAACCCCTGGCGACATCCAATCGGCTCAATGCCCTACAGGCCCAGCGGAGCGCGGCAGACCGAGCTGACCTGCAGCTCACGGTCGCCCGGGTTGGCTTGGTAGATGAAGCGAGTGAGGTCGTTGGCGCCCTGGTCGTTGAGGGAGAGCGTCGTGGTGGGCAGGAGGCCGACCGTGCCTTGGTCGACCACGAATGACTGCGCGGTCAACGCGTGGCGGACGATGGACTTGCCGTCGACCGAGTTGCCCGGCACCTCGGCCCAGGTCGTGTGGCAGCCTTCGGCGACCGAGGTCGTGCGAACCGAGCCCGGCACCACCTGCCGATGGGAGACCACCGCAGCACCACCGCGCTGTGCGAAGCCACCGGCGAGGACCGACTCGAGCTCGACCACCGAGAGCTGCTTGAAACCAGTAGTAGTGTTCTCCTCGAGGTAGGCCAGGCAGACGCCGCGGTCGTCTCCGCTGAGCTGCAAGTCGACGATGACGCCGTCGGAGCGGAGGATGCGATCGAGGTCGTCGCCGAACACGGTCACGGACGAAGCAAAGGTGTTGATGTAGAGACTTGGACCGTTGGCAGTCGCGACAAAGAGCTTGCCGTTGCTCTCAGCCGCGTCCATCAGGGTGAACTGGCTGGGGAACGTGGCGAGCGCGTTCCCACCGAGCTCCCCGCTGCTGTCGAAGGTGTGCACCTCGAAGCCGCCCGTCGCGACCTTGGTGACCAGGGCCCACCGGTCAAAGGCGGCGGTCAGCACGGAGTCTTCCATTCCAGTGGCCGAGAAGGGCAAGGAGTACTCGATGGGGTCGGTGCTGCCGAGACTGTAAATGAACGCGCTGAGGTTAGGCATCAGCGAGCTCCGTCCGATGATGGCCATCTGGTTGGCGTTCGCCGCGGCAGAGGCCCAACCGGGCATGAGGTTTACAGTCTTGATCCCGCCATCGTTGGGGGTTGTGGGATCCACCCAACCGCCACTGGCGTAAGCCGGGAAGCCGTTGTCGAGAATCACCAAGCCGAGCTTGTCCCCGACGCCGAAGGCCTCGAAGCTGCCGATGGGGATGTTGATGGGCCAGGTCACCGGCGCCGCCTCCATTCGCATTCCATCGCAGTCGTAGTCCCATCGACAGGGAGAGGACTGCCCGAGGGAGGCACGCGTCCCGCCGAAACGGTCCGTGAAGCCCGGCTGCTCGACGCAGGCGTTCGTGCCGCACTCCAGGCGGGCCATTTCGCAGACGCCTCGAGTCCCTTGTGGGCACAACGGTGTCGCGCAGGCGCCAGGAGGAAGGGTCTGGGAGCGCAGCTTCAACTGTGAGCCTTCGAGGAGCATGAACTCCGCGACCTTGTCGCCATTGAAGTCGACGGATTTGGCGCCTCGAATCAGGTCGTCATTGGCGATCTTCGAGACGACCGAGAACCCGCCGTTCACGTAGGTAAAGGCGATGCTGTCGTGGGGCACGCTCTCGACAATGAGGTCGTGTCGGCCGGCGAGAGGTCCACTGCCCCCGCCACCTGCGGCGAGGCTCGACGCCAGCTCCGTGGGGAGGACGGAGTCGAACGAGCCCTCGAGATCGATTGGGGTCGGGACGAACAACGGATCGTCGAAACTGCCGAGCGTGACGCCACGCAGCACCGAAGTCCCGCCCTCGTTCGACAGCCAGACGAGGTCGCTGTGCCCAATGCCATCGAGGTTCGTCGCCGCCATCGAGATGAGCTGGCCGCCGAGATCGAGGTAGTGTCCACCCTCGAGCGACAGCGACTGCGCGCCCTCGAAGAACAAGGGGTCATCGAAGAACAAGGGGTCGTCGAAGAACAAGGGGTCGTCAAAGAACAAGGGATCGTCGAAGTTGACCGTTTCAGACGAGTAGACGAACTTGACCACGTCCGACAGGTCGTTGCCTCGGTCGTACACGACCACCAAGTCCTTGCCACCGATGCCGTCGAGGTCGGCGACTTCGAGGTCGATGGGGACGAAAAGAGGGTCGTCGAAACGGTCGAAGATCTTGGTGATCGTCACGGCCGAAGCCGCGATAGGCGCCAACGTGGGCTCGAAGGGCGGATGGTCGACCGCCGCCGGGGCATGCAGGTAGACAATCGTCGACAGCGTGGCGCCAAGCACGACAAAGTCGTCGGCCCCATTGCCATCCATGTCGGCAAACACAAGGTCAGCCTCTGCGGACAGGGCCGGAACGGAGAAACTGAGGCGGGCGGGGTTGAGGAAGCCAAAGCCGGCGCTGAGGAAGAGCGAGCAGCCCGCATCCCCAAGGTCGAGCACGGCCACGTCGGCGAGTCCGTCCCCATCGAAGTCGCCGCTCTTCAACGTCCCCTGTGGGCTCGGCACCGAAGAAACCTCACGGAACGCCATCAGGCTTGGGTCAGTGGGGTCGTAGAGGTAGACCACAAGCTCTGAGGTGGCGGTCAGGGCGACGACGTCCTCAAAGCCGTCGCCATCGACATCCGCGACCACAAAGTCGGCAACTCCCAAGAACGATGTGGCGCTCATTGGGTCCTCGTTCACGTCGACCTCATATGGGGCCACTATGTCGCCAGACACTACGTCCCCGACGGTCTCGGGCACGGCGATGTCCGTACTCTGCACATCGACATCACGCAACACCGCGCCATCATCCCAATCCACGGTGTCCGCCAAATAATCGCCATCTGGTCCGAGGTCGATGCTGACCGCTTCGTTGTCGGCGTCGGTCTCGACAGCGCCACTTTTCAGGGAGTCACTGCTGCAGCTCCACCCGAGTGGCAGCGCGAGAGTCAAGGTCACGACGAGCGACAGTTTCTCCAGCGACGTCAGTGTTCCGTAGGCCATGGTGTCAACCTCCCTTGTCATTCAGGTGCGCTATGGTTCGCGCGAGAATCCGGAGCCTAGCCCCATTCCTAGGACCAGGCGAGAGCGCTCGTGCGGCGGCGAGTTCAGACCCGCACGCTGCTGCAATCGCTGTTCCAGACCTCAGAGCGAGCCCTATGGCTTCTTCCGCCTCACAAAGAGGTAAGGCCCTGGCTTCTCGTCGGTGCTCTTGCCACCCTCTCTGGGCAGCTCTTGATCGTCCAGACAGCGCTTGCAGAGGAGCTCTCGGTCCGGGTTCGGGCGAAAGGGGACGAAATCCGTTCGGCTGCAGCGGTGGCAGGTGAACGGGTAGTCGCGGTGCTCCTCCTGGGCGCGATGTTGGCGCAACCAGCGCTGTCCGAAGCTCTCCTCGGCGCAGGCCTGACAGAGGATCGGCCCGTTGGTCCGCGGGACGAAGGGCAAGGTGTCGTCTTTGCCGCAGCGATCGCAGCGGATGTCGATACGCACCTTGGTGTCGTGCTCAGATTCGCCGTAGTGGTATTGCTCGCGGGCCTTGAGCTTCGCCGCCCGGCCTTCCTGGTGGCAGTTTCGGCAGAGCACTCGGCTGCCAGGGTCGGGCTTGAACGGCACCTTGTCGACCTGGCCACAGGAACCACAGAGGATCTTGTGCAGAATGCGGCGACCCACACGCTCCACGTTGGGGTTCTTCATGCACTTGGCGCAGAGCACCTTACCGTCCTCGTGGGGACGGAAGGGCGCGGTTCCGGCCTCCCCACAATGGGAACAGACGATCGGGTAGCTGCGCCGCTCACCTCTGCCGTCGGGCCCGGGATGTCCTGCCGCGGGCGCCTGCTTCCGGCTCTCGGCATAGCACGACCTACAGAGCAGGCGGCTCCCCGGCCGAGGCTCGAAGTTCACGCTGCTCGGCGCCCCACACTCGGAGCACTGAAACTCCCACACTTTTCCGTTCGCACTCTGGGGCATCGAACGACTGACCTCAAAAACGGCCGGGCAACGGCCTTCTGGAACACCTTCGCTGTCGGCCTCTTCGACGGCGCCACGCAATATGGACAGGCAGGGCGATGTTGTCAAACCCAGTTTCGTCCACACCCCAGAAACAAAGGCCGCGCAGTCACACTAGAACGTTCTCCAGATGCACCAATTCGATCCCCCGAACCGCAGCCGCCGACGCCACTCGCGGGTTCGGGCGATAGGAAATGCCATACACCACTCGCGCAATTCCCGCTTGGGCCAGAAGCTTGAAACACAGCCAGCAAGGCAGGTGCGTGACGTACGCCGTCGCGCCGCGACTCGAGTGGCCGTTGCGGGCCGCCATGCAGAGCGCGTTCATCTCGGCGTGCACCGTGGCGACACAGTGCCCCTCGTCCATGTCGTGGCCGACGTCGTCGCAATGAGGAAGCCCCGAGATCGACCCGTTGTAACCCGTCGCGAGGACGTCCTTCTCGCGCACCAGCACACAGCCGACGTGCAGACGATCGCAGGTCGCGCGCGTCGAAGCGTGGAAAGACATCTGCAAAAAATACTCGTCCCAACCCTGTCGCGCCTTCACCATCGCGGTCTCCTTGTTCCGAGGAAGCGAGCGCACCGATGTAAGACAATTGCTCGCGCTTGAACAGAGTTGCCTGAGCTTGAACCCCGCAGGTCGGCCGAGAGCGGACAAGAAATGCAAAAGGGTGGGTCTCCCCACCCTCGAGCCACAAGAAACCAGGCTAAGGCGTCGTCAGGAAACAACCTGCCCATTCGAGCATCGCCAGAGGTGTGATCGCAGCGTCGGCCTGCTTCGACGATGCTGGGCTTCGCCTGCATCGACCTCCTTGCCCTCCCACCTCTGACTTCGCCCAAATGCGCATTTTGTTCCCGGACGACGCCTAAGGGAGCTTCGCCAGGGGCTGCCCCGCGGGCACGAAAGACTTCAGGATCTCCGCGAACTGCCCCTCGTTCTGCATGAACGACGAGGGATCACCCCACATCTCCAAGACGTAGCCGGTCTTGCCGGAGATCATGATGAAGGCCTCGCCGATCAGCTCTTTCTCGAAGAAGGGAGTGCGCACCATCTGGATGTGTCGTCCGGTGGGAAGTCCATCTAGGGAGCGCTCCTGCACGTCGCTGAGGTCCTCGAGCGAGGAGGTGTAGGCGTCGGTCAGGCTGCTCAGGGATTGTTCACCGACAGGAACGGCCCAGATGTTGAGCGAATCCGAGCGCCACTCGCGGCTCGCCCCGATCACTGGGGGGGCCGTGCAATAGAGCACGCCTTCGCCATCGACGACGTCTTCGTCGACGATCTTCCAGGACAGAGGCATGCCGATGCGAAAGCCGAGGGACTCGTGCTCGATGCTCCAGGTCGGACCTTCGAAGGCGTAGCTCACCAGCGAGCTGCCCTCGAAGCCAACACGCATGCGACCACCGTTGGACCCCGACTCGGCGCCCAACATGTCGGCCAGCCGGCGCGCGTGAAGGTCGTCCGGATGGGTGGTGAGGTAGTCGCCGACGATCTGTGCGGCTTGGTCCACGTCGCCCGAGAGCTGGTGGGCCAACGCGAGGTGGTAGTCGAGGTCGTCGAAGGTCGCGGCGTGGGTGCCGGCCTTTGCGGTGGTCAGCTCCTTCACGGCCCCTTTGGCGTCGGCCGAGGCCAAGAGCACACGCCCCCTGCGGTAATGCGGCTCCGCCTCCTTAGGCGAGAGCGCGGCGGCGCGGCCGAACATGTAGAGGGCGGCCTCGTCGGCGCCGCGACGTTGGAACTTCGAAGACAGCGCCAAAGTTCGTCCGAAGGCCATAAAGCCGGCATAGCTCTCCTCGCCAGCGGCGACCAGGTGCACCAAGTCGTCCAAGAGTCGATCGGTGCGGAACACCAGCACCTCGAGGTCGGCCTCGCTCGGACTGTTATCGACCGCCTCCTCGATGGAGTCGACCTCGGCGATGATGGCGCTGATGCTGTCGTCGGCCGCATCGGCCTCATTGGCGACGACCTCGTCCGGCAGCTTGGCCTCGAGTTTGGACTCCTGCGAGGTCGCGCACGCCGGTGCGACCATAAGACCGAAGAGGATCGTCGCGACCCCCCGGCGAAGGCGAACGCGACGGCCTGAGCGGCCCCCCGCCTGAAGTCCGAGGCGGTTCAAGAGACGAACGAGAGTGATGGCAACAATTGGGGTCATGGCGGCACCTAGAGGCGGTGAGACGGACTGTGACGTGCTGATCCGTGAGTTCGCGCGAACGTCATGCGTCTTGCGGTGATGCACCGTGGATCGCGGTGAATGACTGCGGGTCACGGTATCGCTTGTCGGCGCCGACGCAAAAACTCGGGGTTCGCGAGCGCGCGGGGGGACGCGAGCTGGCTCGCATCGGGCTAGCACCGCGCCGGGAAGCGAGCGATATTCGCTCCCGGCGGCGACTAGGAACGCTGGTGCAATCGCGTTAGTTTCTGCCGCTCTCGACGCCAGGCCCGTCGCGTCGGCCACCGCCAAGACCGTGCCGGCGCAAGGCGCCTCCTCCCGACAACCCTCAGGTTCCCATGAACGCCCTTCGCACGCTTCTCACCCTCGCGCTCCTCGCCCCGACGCCGCTCCTCGCCGCCGAGCTGCCAACCTGCGACTTCCGTCTGAATCCCGCAGAACGCGAGCTTTGGGTGTTGACCATGAGCCCCGGCGCCGAGCTCTTCACGGTCTTCGGCCACAACGGGCTCTACCTGCGTGACCCACGGGCGGACATAGACGAGGTCTACAATTTCGGGGCTTACGAGACCAACGACCCTAACCTTCTCGAGGGGTTCCTCGCCGGCACCCAGCTCTACACCTCCGACACTCGCAGCTTCCACAGCATGTTGGCGATGTACTCCCACGAAGAGCGCACGGTCGTCGCCCAGAAGCTCGACCTGCCGCCAGCGGCTGCACAGCGCTTGGTCGATGCGCTGCGGGTCGCGATTGATCCCGAGCACGCCGACTACCGCTATCATTGGGCCTTGGCCAACTGCAGCACCAAAGTCAGGGACCTCATCGCCGCCGCGCTCGAGGGGCCCTTCGTCTCCACGACTCCAAACCCTGAGTTCACCCAACGCGGCGAGGTCCTGCGGCACATGGCGAGCCTGCCCTGGGTCGAGCTCGGTGTGGACTTCATCATGGCCAAAGGCGCCGACGAGCCCCTCAGCGAGTGGGACGCGACCTTCCTCCCCGCCAACCTCCGAGACGCGATGGCCAAGGCGACCTTCGAGGGCCGGCCCATTGTCTCGACCACCTGTCTGGTCTACCGCGGTCGATTCGACGACGCGCCCGCGCACGCTCCCGAGCGAACCGCCACACTGTGGGCGCTCGGACTCTCGTTGGGCGTCCTCATCCTGCTGCTCGCCTTCTGGCCCAACGTGGCCACCCGTGCCCTGCTCGCCGCCATACTCGCGACCTACGGCCTGGTCGGCGGAGCGCTGTCCGCCGTCTCGCTCTGGCTCTGGGCGGGCAGTAAGCTCGAGGTCTTCTGGCAGAACTCCAAGCTCTTCTTCGTAAACCCAGGCGCAGTGGGGCTCTTTGTCCTGGCAACCGGGGTTCTCTTTGGCTCCCGATGGGCGACGAAGTGGGCGCGGCTCTGGGCGTTGGGTCTGCTCGGAGTGGCCTGCGCCGGGCTGCTCGTGACGACCTTCGGGGTTCAGGAGCGCTTCGCGTTTTTCGGGCTCTTCGCGCCGCCGCTCTTGGCTTTCGTCAAGGCCTTGCCTTCGTTCTCCAAAGCCAAAGGCTGAGCTTCGGCCGCCTGGGTAGGCGTCTTCCTAGCGGAAGCGGCCTTTGGAGCTGGGGCCTTCGGCTTGGCAGGGCCCTTCGGCTTGGCAGGGCCCTTCGGCTTGGTAGGGGCCTTCGGCTTGGTAGGGGCCTTCGGCTTGGTAGCGGCCTTCGGCTTGGTAGCGGCCTGCTTCTTGGCCAACGACGCCCTCTTCTTGGCGGGAGACGCCTTCTTCTTCGCGCGCTTCTTGCGCTTAGGGGCAATGGTGTCGAGCAGCTCAAGGACCTGCTTGGTCCGCAGGACGCTCTTGAAGCGCAGCGTCGGGACGGGCAGGGCAGCCACTTCCTGGTCGTCGACCTTCAGACGATCGCTGAGGGCGAGCAACAGGTTGGGAGGACCGTACTTGGCAAGGATCTCCATCCGGCGTTGCAGATAGTCGGAGCGCCAATGTCCGACGATCTCGAGGTAGACCAGCGCGCCGTCATCGCGAACGAGTCGGTAGTCCGGAACCCAGACGTGTTGCCCAGACAAGACGAGGAGCTCGGCGTTGGGCTCGAGAGTCCAGCCGGCCTCGGGTCCGAGCGCCTCGAAGCGCTCGGCGAAGAGCTGATGCGTTTCGCTCAGATAGACGCCGCGATCGCGCACAGCGCTCTGGAGGCCGTCGGTATGCGAGAGCTCGAAGACGAACTCTCGATCCTCGAAGATGACCTCGGCTTGGGCGCTCCACAGCTCGTTGGCGACGATGGAGGGGAGGAAGTCGGCCAGCTTCTTTCCGTACTTCTGGGTGTTGCGCAGCACCGAGAATGGGCCGTCGAGGGTGAAGCGGTAGGTGATGCGCTCGGCCTCTCGAGAGACGATCACGAAGTCGTAGAGCAACTGAAAGAACTTCAGCCGCTGGAAGAAGAGTCGAAAGGCGGCCGCGGCGAGCTCACCGCCGACGGTCAACGTGATGTCGAGCCGCTTGGCCTTGCGGAGCAACGATTGCGCGAGGGCGAGGTTGTAGCGATGGACGAGGGCGTCGGCGCTGATGACCTCGAAGGCCTCGATGCGTTGGGCCTCTTTCAGGTCGGAGAAGAGGGCGTCCTCGAGGTTGTGCACGCTGCAGCCCAACGAGGTGGCGAGCTCCTCGAGCAGCTCGACGCGGCTCTCGGCGTCGACGGGATGTCGCTGGGCGGCCGCCAAGAAGAGGCGCTGCCGCAGCTCCTCTGGCGCGATGGGGCTCTGGAACGAGGCCAGCCTGAGCTTGCGCTGCAGGACCTGCCGCAGGCCGCGCATCAGCTTGAAGTCTGTGTCGCAGCCCTCGAGCTCGCGCGCCCGTGCGTTGAGCTGGGCGACGCTGCGCCCGACGTGCGCGTCGAACAACGCGATGAGGTCGTTGGCGCGCTCGACGATGTCCTCAGCGAGGGGGGAGACGTAGAGCGGGCGGATGCTGTTGCCGCGCCTTCGGACCCTCAAGACTTCGTTGGTGAGCATCATGAAAAAGTAAGCCAGAAAGTGTGCCGACGGTTGACGGGGGGCGAGCGTTCACTCGCTGCGGCCAGCCACTTAACCACAGGGCGCCCACAGGTCAACGGCCAGGAAAAGATCAGAGCCCAGCCGCGCGCTTGAGGTGGTCGGTGCCCACCATCATGAGGCTGGCGCCGACGACGAGGAGCGCCGCGTAGAACCCCCACGTCCAGCCGCCGAGGTCGACGTGTCCGAGGGTCAGCGCGACGACGACCACCACCACCGCGAAACCGACGACGACCAAGAGGGAGCCTTTGCGCGGCAAGAGGCCGTTACGAACGGGCAACAATCCCCAGGAGCCATAAGCAAAGGTCACGGCGCCAAGCCCAAAGAGCACGAGCAACGGGAGCAGGTCAGCCTCCGTGAAAAGCCGCATGAGCAACGCCAGCAAACACCACAGCGCGCCGACCATTGCGGCCGGACCCGCGATGGGGGGCTCAGGATGCAGACGATTTACGGCGGGTTTGCTGACGGGAGTCACGACGTGCGGTTCCTGCCTTTCGAGGCGCTCTAGCCCTTCCAGAAGAAGGACTTACAGATCACGAGCGCAACGGAAGCCGACGACGCCGCTGCGCAGCTTGGGCTCGAGGCGATCGCGGGCGACGAGCCGGAAGGGGTCGAACTGATCGCTGAAGTCCCCGCCACGGACCACTTTGCGGTCCCCTTTGTCGGGTCCCGTCGGGTTGAGGCGAGGCGCAAGTCGGTAGTACGCCGAGTCGTACCAGTCGTCGAGCCACTCCCCAACATTTCCGCCCATGTCGGCGATGCCGAAGACCGAGAGATCGCTGGGCTTCGAGCCGACGACGCAGCTCTTGCCTGTGTCGCAGCCGTCATCTTTTTCTTTTCTGCAAGTCAACTCACAGCTCGGCCGGCCGGCGCCCCAGACGTACGGCCGTCCCTGCGCCCCCCCGGCGGCGCGCTCCCACTCGGCCTCGCTGGGCAGCCGTTTGCCGGCCCAGCTGCAGTAGGTGCGGGCGTTTTCCCAGCTGACACAGTTCATGGGGTGTTGCTCCATGCTCGCTCCGCCGTACGAGCAGCGCTCGTCCTCGGTCGCCTTGCGAACATCGGTCGAGCAGGCCCCCGCATCGATGCAGCGCTGGTAATCGGCCACCGTCACTTCGAAGCGGTCCATCCAGAAGGTCCGCACTTCCGCCCAGTGGGAGGGTTTTTCGTCGCTCACGGCGTTCTTGTCTTCAGAGCCCATGAGGAAGGCCAAGCCTCGGACCAGCGCCATAGGCCGCCGATCCTGACCGATCTTCTCGACGAGAGGGGCCCAACACTGACCATCGACACAACTGGCGCCTTCTGAACAGTCGCCAGCGCTCGTGCAGCTCGGCGCGACGCAGCGATAGGCCACGCACAGCTCGGCCGCAGCGCAGTCTTCGAGCTTGCGGCATTGCGGGCTCTGACAGCTCGACGAGACGCACAGCTCTCCAGAGGCGCAGTCAGTGTCGGCGTTGCAGGGAGTCGCCGAGTCGCTTCCCAGCAGTGAGTCTCCGCTCACTCCCGTCCCTTGGCACAGGAGCAAAAGAGCAAACGGAACGACGGCGAGACCTGCAAACGGGAGCGCGAGCCTCCACGTGAAGGCTTTGAGCCTCCCGACGCAAGGGCGAGCTTCGTGATTCCGCTTCGAGCGCGATACTGCGTTCATTGATTTCCCGCTGGCTGGTGGGGTCCGGGCGGTCACCGAGCCATTTGAACCTAATTCCCGGACGACTCTAAGACCAATCAGACCCTGACTGCTTATGGAGCTGTCATATCACCTGAGCACGCGGGATTGATCAAGTGACTCGAACCCAACTGAGATCCCTGGCGTACATTCAGCTCTGCACCGCAAACCCAGGTGGTGAACCTCCGGCCGGTTGCGGGATCCTGCTCCAGACGCTAGTTTGCGACGCGTACGTTCACCGCGACGCCTCCAGTTACAAAAGGTGGTGGTATGTCTCGAATTACGCTCGCTGTACTCGCGTTTGCTGCGATTGCATGCCTCCTCGTCCCCGCAACCGCCGACGCTCATCCCAAGCATGGCGGCCCCTTTGGCATCGGCATCATCCTCGGTGAGCCCACCGGAATCACAGGAAAGTACTGGATGGGCAGCGATCAAGCCCTCGACTTTCACCTCGGCCTCGACGGAGTCGATAATCACCGAAATGATAATTTCGGCATCTACGTTGATTACCTTTTTCACTTCGACACCGGCGTGAACGCTTCGGCCTTCTCCATGCCATTCTACCTCGGGCCCGGCGGCGCTCTGGTCATATGGGATGACAACTATCGAGGCTGCAACCGCTTCGGCAACTGCTACGACGGCAATGATAACGTCTACCTCGCCGCACGATTACCTCTCGGGCTGGCGTTTCTTTTTACCCGCTTCGGCGGTGAGGCCTTTGTCGAGCTCGTTCCCACGATAAGCGTCATCCCCAGCTTCTTCCATTTCGACATTCACGGAGCGCTCGGGTTTCGTTACTACTTCTGAAGTCGACCTCGCCGCGGAGACGCCCCGAGGGCGTCCCCACAGCGTCGGTCATCGGGCCCGCTGACCCGCAGCACCTCTCGCAGACGTGCGACCGTCTTCGGCCCGATCCCCTTCACGTCCTGCAGCTCGTCGACGCTGCAGAACCCGCCGCGCTCAAAACGCAAAGCCAAAATCGCCTCGACGCGGCGCGGCCCCAAACCGTTGATCTGCAAGAGTTCGTCTGCGTCTGCGCGATTCAAGTCCAGCGGCGCCCCGAGCGCTAGGGCCACATCGTTGGGAAACGCAGTCGTCGAGCCGTCCTCGGTGTCCTCGGAGCAGATGAGCGCGCCCGAACGCCAGCCCAGGTCGCACGAGCGTCGAGAACCAAGCGGAGGCCGACTCCGCCAAGCTCCCATGCAGGCCACGACGACCATCAGAATGGCGAGCATGAGCTGAGCTCGAGGGGGTATGGAGGGGGCTTGCATGAGCACCAGGGGTAAAGACCCCTATTGTCGGCCGCAATGCGCTCGAGGTTTCCTCTTTTTTTCGGGAAAACGACCGAAGCCCCGCCGAGGCGGGGCTCCTGTCGAATTGCGAATGGATTACCGGCCGGACAAGGCGCGGGTCTTGGCGCGCGCTTTCTTGAACTGGATGAGGTCTGCGTCGCTGAGCTTGGGCGCTGTCGCTGTCGCTGGCGCTGGGCTGGCTTTGGTGCCAAGAGAGCCGGCGCCGTAGCCTCCACCGATGTCCACACCCTCGAGGCCGCCCAAGTTCAATTCGCCGTCGTAGAGGACCGGCGCGGTGGGCGGTGCGTAGCTGTCGAGTGAGGTGGAGATGGACTCGGCGAGGTCGGGCAGGCCGGCGTCCTCGTCGGAGAGGCCAATGCTGTTCTGGCGATAGCGGTCCGCCCCCTGCTGCAGGAGCTGCTGACCGTAGTCGATGTTGCCAGCCTCGACCTGGTTCAGCGCGTGCTCGATCTCCCAGCTGGCGTGCAGCCGCTCTACGGCTTGAACGACCTTGGTGTCGATGTTCGACTCGATGAGGGCGAGGTCTTTGGTGGATTCGGCGCCAACATACTCGGTCAGGCGGTAGGGGAGGTTGGTCTCGAAGGCGGCGTCGTTCCAGGTCAACACGGCGTCGGCGATCTCCATGTGGGCGCCCTGGGCTTTGGCGTTGACGCTCAATCTCAAGGCCACTTCGCGCTTCTCCCCCGAGCTCATGTCGCCGAGGTAGATGGAGAGCTGGTTTCCGCTCATGCCGGCCTGTCCGCCGTAGATCTGGGTCGCCACGACGTTGGGCCCGAGGGTGAAGGTGAGCGTCGCGTTGTGGGTAATGATCTGCTCCATGCTCTGGACCTCGGCCATGAAGAAGTCGCCGATGTTGTCCGAGGCCTCGATGAAGCGGTAGTGCCCCCCTGACAAGTCGGCCATCTGTGCCATCATCACTTCGTTGTGGAAGGGGCCGAGGCCCATCGCGGTGATGGCGATGCCGGAGCTGAAGGCAGTCTGAGCGATCTGGGGGAGGTAGGTCGGATCGTTGGCCTCGCCGTCTGAGAGCAGCACGATGCGGCTGACTCGTTGCTGCGGCTCCCAGACCTTGACGAGCTCGCTGTAGGCCGCGGTCAGGGCGTTGTACATGTCCGTCGTGCCGCGCGGCTGAAGCGCGGCGAGCGAGGCGCGCAACGCCACAGTGTCCACCTCGGACCAGGCTGTCTGCGGCAAGAGCACCTCGACCTCGGAGCTGAAGGCGATGATGCTCACTCGGTCGTCGTCGCGCAGCGTCTTGAGCACGGCCTCTACCGCGCGTTTCGCGTCGTCGAGTTGCTCACCCGTCATCGAGCCCGAGTGGTCGATGACCAAGCTGACGTTGAGGAGCTTTCGCTCGATGAGCTCGTCTGGCATGTCCGCCGTGACCACGATGCTGACGAGCTCTTCGCTGGCCACTTCGGCTTCGACGTAGGGGTTGCTCGGCACGACGTCCCAGGAGACCAGCGCTGGGGGCGCGACGGGCTCAGAGATGCTGGCGGCGCAGCCAAAACCGAGCCAAACGACGAGGGTCAAAAGAAGAGGTAGAGTGCAGGGCGAAATACGGGCAAATGCATGACGAGACATGAGAATTCCTCCGTGAGGTGCGTTGAGTCCGATGCCCGCCTTCAACGGGGGAGTCTCACGAAGGTTCTAGAAAAATTCAAAAGCGTTCGCGGAAAGTGCAGCGGGCGGCCAAAAAAACGAACAAGAAAAGGTTCACCGTGCCCAAGAAGTGGCGCTTTGGCTCGGCGCTCAGGCCGACAATACCTAGGAGTTCGAGTGATTGCGCCAGAGGTTGTGGCTCGCATGCTGCTCGCAACCCTTCGGGTTTACACGACTCTCCGCCATCCCTGGCTGCGAGTTCCTAGGACGTTTCACCGCCGAACGTGGCCGTGAGCCAGGCGAGGAGAGACGACTTGGAGTAGCTGTCCGTCTTCCCGTAGGCGAGCACGGCCTGCCCCATGGCCTCGATCCCTGGGACTTTGTTGTCGACCATGGACTGCAGCAAGGAGGTCGACGAGCCGAACTCGCTTGAACCCATGTTCTCGATGAGGCGACCGACGCACGCCTTGGCTTGCTCGCTCCACTTCTCGTTCTCCGGCTCTAGGTCTAGGAGCGCGGCCAAATGTGCGGCGCGCTCACACTCGCTTCCGACGACGTGCTTGTCGGCGAGGTCGGAGCTGAGGATGCGCGCCGCCGCGCCCTGGACGGGCTCGCAGGCGGCGTACGCCCTGATGACGGTGGCGCGGTCGCCATCATCGTGACGTCCGAGACGGGAGCGCAGCGCCGAGTACAGGCCAGGCGCCGCACTCTGCAGTTTGACTTCGCCACACTTGCCGACCAGCGCCAAGGCCGTGCGCCAGTTCGGGCCGGAGAACGAGGTGCCAGACAGCAAATTGCTCGCGATCTCGCCCCCACGCGAGTCACCCCGCTCCACTAACGTCCACAGTGGGAAGAGCGACGTGTCGACATTATACTGGGCAAAACGCGCCGCGAAGCGTTGCGCCTCTTCGACAAGGAAGTCGCGCGGGGCTTCGCCCTGATCAAAGAAGCGGTTGGCGACCATGGCCAGCTCGAGGCGGCGTCGTCTGCCGAGCTCACAGGCCTGGCCCTGCACGAAGTCGAAGGTTCGAGAGAAGTCGCCGTAGGCCAGTCCCAGCCCGTAGATTGCGCCTGGGATTGCGGTCATGTCTTCCTCGTCGGCGTCGGCGCCGTATTCGACCGCCGCCTCGAAGAACTCGGCCCAAGCCTCATCGACCTTGCCATCCAACCGTGTGAGCAACCACGAGAACACCGAGGAATGCCCGGAGCGCACCCTCATCTTGGAGCTGATGGCTTGGTCCACATCGTCGGTCTGCTCGTCGACGACCGACTCTTCGAAGGAGGTCAGATCGCCTGCGCCCTCCTCGAGTCGAGCCCAGAACGCCAAGACCTCGGAACAGTGGGGATGGCCAGCCGTTTCGAGCGCTGCGCGTGCAGCCAACATCCGAGCCTTGGCGTCGGCCGGACCCGAGAGACCTGGAGGATTCTTTGAGCGGTCAGACATCTTCATTCCTTTGGAGGTCCGAATGACTGCTGAATGCACCCTCCCAGAAACCACCTGGTCTTCTGGGAGAGGGTCGGTCTCACCTTTGGCTTCGACAGGGTGCAGAGAAAAAGACTCACCGAGTGAACGGGAGAACCACCACCAAAATGCCGAGCGGACGGACGATTCGCACCGCAACCTGTCGAAATGAAGCGAAAATCGGTCGGGAATGCGAGGCAAACAAGACCAAAGGAGCTTCTTGGTCGACTAGATGAACACCGGCTCGCGCGCAGAGAGCCGCCATTTTTTGGTTGAGCTGCGCAAAGTGTCAAGCCCCACGCGGCTCACCTCGCCCAGAAACGCCTCCGCCAACATCGGATCGAACTGGCTGCTGGCGTTCGAACGGATCTCCTCTACGGCGGCCTCCATGCTCAGTGAGTCGCGATAGGGACGGTCAGAGGTCATGGCGTCAAAGGTGTCGCCAACGCTCACGACGCGGGCGATGAACGGGATTTCGTCGCCCTTCAACCCCTCGGGGTAGCCGCGACCATCCCACCGCTCGTGATGGTAGAGCACCGCCGGAATCAGCGGGTGCAGTGCGACGAAGGGGGCGAGGATCTCGGCACCGAGCGTCGGATGAGTCTTGACCACCTCGAACTCGTCGATGTCAAAGGTGCCCTTCTTCTCGATGTCTACCGTCACCAGAGCGGTCTTGCCGATGTCGTGGAGCAGCGCCGCGCGTTCGAGTTGCACGCGCTCGGCGGCCGAGAATCCCAGCGCACCGGCGAGCAGCTGCGAGTACAGGCTGACGCGGCGAGAGTGGAGCCAGGTCGGCAGCTGCTCGACGGCAATGCGCTCGTAGAGGCGCCGCAAGAGCGTCTCCATCGATGGAGTTGGGCGTACGGCGCAGGTGGGTCTCAGAGACCAAGAATCCTCGACGCGTGCAGTGGAGAGCTCCTCGGCGAAGCCTTGCGAGGGGCGCTGCGTGAGGGGTTCTGCTGTGAACGGCCAGTTTGTCCGACCTTCGAATCCATCCATGGTTCGAGTCTCCCTGACTCTGGGCGGAGTTGCCTACATGTCGTCAGTCTGCAGCGGTGTGGGCCTTTGGCCAATTTTCGACCTTCGTCCCAACCCTACCCCCCATATGGCTGATCGGCCCTCGCGCGCGAAGCGCAACGTCTTTTTCTTGCCTGCCGGTCGTAGGTAGGTGAAACACGTCATAGGTCCTCTCGTCGCCTCGTAACACCGCAGCTTCACCGAGGACCCAACCCCGTCGATTCGCAGAGACGACAAGAGACCATGGATGGTCCCGCACGTCAGGGAGACGCAAAGTGAGCACCAGAAACGCCCCCTCCAATCAGTTCGAGATGCAGGCCGCGAAGCCGGCTCCACGAAGCCGGGCCATCGCCTTTTCGCTCGGAGTGCTCGTCGTCACGCTCGTGAGCGTCGCCGCAGAGGCCCAAGAAGTTGCCGCGACCAGTCGCTCTGCGGGCATGGGTGAGGCGATGACAGCGGGAGTCTCGGGCACCTCGGCGTTGTGGCACAACCCGGCCGGTATCTCTTCGGCGATCATGTACTCGGCCGAGGCGGGCTACTACTACGACTCGCAGAGCGGCACGAACGGCGTCACCGCCAACGTGATCGACACCAAGAGCAACCCCGATCTCGGCGCCGGACTCGCGTTCACCTACGAGACCGCGAGCCCAAAAGATGGCCCGGGTTACGAGGCGTACCACGTCAAAGGCGGCTTCGCGATTCCGCTGGTCGACGGCCTCGTCAAAATGGGCGGCGGCGTGCGCTACACGACGGCCAGCCTCGACGGCAAGAACGTCGTCGAAGCCCTCACCGCCGACGCCGGCATCATGGTCCAACCTCTCGAGTCCCTCTCCATCGGCGTCGCCGGCCTCAACCTCGTCAACGGCGGCTACGAAGAGGAGATGCCCTCGCTGCTCAGCATCGGACTCGCCCTCGGCAGCCTGCGCTACGGCTTCTATCTCGGCGGCGACGTGCTCTTCAACCTCAGCGCCGAGGTCCCCGAGGAGGCTCGCACCTGGCGCGCTGGCGCCGAATATCTGGCCGGTGAGGCGTTCCCGCTGCGAGCCGGCTTCCAGTACGACGAGCTCGTCGACGAGAAGACCGTCACGGTGGGGGCAGGATTCCGAGACTCCGCCACGGCCATCGGTTTCGACGCCTCCTATCAGCACAACCTCGACAACAAGGCCGAGCGAGTCTTCATCGGTTCCCTCAGCGCCTACTTCTGAGGTGGCGCAACGATTTGGACTCCCTTTGGGCGAGAGCCTGCTACGGCAGGCGATCGCCTTTCGCTTTGCTGCGGATGACCCGCAGTGTGTGTGTGCGCTTCTCATCAAAAGGGTAGAAAATCACCGCCACCGAGCCCACCCCGCTGGCTCCTGGCAAGGCGCGCAACGAGCGCGACACCGGAGCAGAGACCGAGGCGATGGGAGCGCTCATGTCGAACCCGCTCTTCGTCCCACGGTAGAGCTCGAAGAGGGCGTCACCACGGCTGAGAAGTAGGTCGTCGAGCCCGTCACCATCGAAGTCCTCGTAGAGCGGATCGGGGCTCAAGAGCTGGGCGCCTCCGGAGTAGTCGAGCAGCACGTCGAAGTCGAAGCTGCTCTCCGCCTCGTCGTCCATCCCACGACCGGCTTTGAACGTCCGAATCTCCAACGAGATCGAGCCACTCAGCGCGATCCGACTGAGCTCGAAGAGGCCGATCTTGGCGTTGGGAATGATGAGCTCCTTGCCGGGCTCCGAGTCGGCGTCGACCAAGCTCAGGCTCGAGGCGTACCCAGAATCCTCGAGGCTCCACACCGGCTTCTCGGTGAAGCTCCCATCGCCGATCCCGAGAAACACCGAGGTCGCCCCTTGCATGGCGCGCATACCCCCCGAGAGCTTGTTGGCCGCGACGTCGATCACGCCGTCGCCATCTATGTCGCCGAGGACCATCGAGAGTCGCGCGGAGTCGTTCTCCTTCTCCTCATCGCTGCGCAGGGGAAAATGCGCCGCGGCGGTGGGCCACTCGTCGAAGCCGCCGTCCGACCGCCGCAGATAGACGAAGAGGTTCTCGTCGCGGTGCACCAAGAGGTCCTTTCGGCCATCCCCATCGACGTCCCCGCTCTCGTAGAGTGGCGTCGTGAGGGCCACCTGCAGGGACTGGTCGCTGATCCGGAAGCTGTGCCGGAGCGGGCCAGCGAGGTAGTACGCCTGCTGCGGGATGCGCACCTGCGCCTGGCTCCACATCCCGCTGCCGTCACACTCGAGCACCGCGAGCTTGCCCCACTGCGGGACAAAGAGCTGGTTGCCATCGAAGAGCGGCGGGTCGAGCTCAAAGTGGGTGACATCATCGCTTTCGCCGTGGAAGACGACCGACTCCACATCGACGAGACGTGCGAGCGGGGTCGGGGCCCGGTTCTCGAAGAAGACCGCGTCGATGCCTTCGTAGTCGAGCAGCAAGATGCGGTCGCGGGTGAAGCCAATGGCCGACGAGTCGAGCAATGCCACCGAGTCCGGAATGTCGAAGACACTGTCGGTCCCGAAGGTGTAGGAGCCGTCTTCGTTTTGCCAAAAGACCCCGATTTTTCTTTCAGTGAGCGGGGTCTGGCCCGTCAAGTACGCGACGCCGAGGTCGTTCCGCCCGTCGCCGTCGAAGTCTCCGGGGAGCACCGCCCGAAGCCGGCCAGGGGCCTCCAACTCGAGAGAGTCAAGCTCGACGCCAAACACCGGGGAGGCCGCGCCGACCAGACAAACCAGGCTGCACATCACCAGGGAGAGTGGTCGAAGCGCAGCCCGCCCAGCGCGCCGTACCCACTCTCGCTTCGGGACGGCCGCGGGCAAAGTAGCGCGAAAATTCCGCTCGCACGTAGGGATGCGAGGGGGCTCGCTTCGAACCCCCTCCGTGAGTAGCGCGCGAAAAATCCAATCGCTGAACAAGTCGCTCCCCCTTTGTTTGTCGGCAGGCCAGGCCACGGGTGGGGTGGTCTGCCTTGTTCTGCCGCGGTTCTATTGGGTCACGGCTTGCCGCTCGAGTAAGACACCGACGAACGTTGCGTCCCCGCTCGCAACTTCTATCATGCTGAAGTACAACTCTCCCACCTCGGTCAAAGACGACGAGTCGTCGAGATGGCAAAGAAAGAGACTGAAAGCATCAGCCCCGAGCAGATCGAAGCGGAACTCGAAGAGTTCGCTTCGACTATGGAGCGCCTCCGTGTGCGCTATGAGCAGTATTTCTTGGGCATCGAGCGGATCGCGCCGGGTGTCATGCGGACGAATGTCGTCCGGCTGATGCACCAACTCGAACACTATGCCATTCGAAATACAGCGCAGAAATTCAGGCTGCGGAACCTGGTGCAGAAGTTCCACTCCTATTCGACCTATTGGAACCGAACGCTGCGTGAGATCGAGCAAGGAACCTATGTTCGCCACGTCCAGAAAGCCCAACGCAAAGAAGCGAAGCGGGCGATGGCCGAACACGAAAAGGACGAGCCGAACGAGGCCGTAGAACAGGCGGAGGACCCCGAAGAGCAAGCGCGCGCCCAGGCCGCCGTCAACGACATCGCCTCCGCCGCAGAAGAATTCATGGCCTCTTTCGGGAGCATGCTCTCGCCGCCCAAGGCCGCGAAAGCCCCTGCGCCCAAAGCGCACGAGCCAGAAGAAGAGGCGACCCCACCGGATCCGCCTCGCTCGATCTCCATGAACTTCGATGACGATGACGACGACTTCGACATGGGGTTCACGAATCGCGCGCAGACCGGAATGAAGTCCATCGACATCTTCGGCGGCGCGGCAGAACCCGCCGCTCGCACCGTGGCTCCGGTGGCCCCTCCAGCGCCAGAATCGACGCGGGCGCCGGCTCCGCTCGTCGCCGCGGCCCCGCGCATGCCCGCACGCGCTGCAGAGACGGGTGTGGCGAGCCCGCAGTCCGCTGCCCGTTATGCATCGAGCGCGGTGCCACTGCCACCGGCCCCACGGAGAACCTCGAGCGTCCAAAACCCTGTGTTGACTCCGGAAGCCATCGAGGAAGCCAACAAGGCGAGGAGCCGCTTCGGCACTCCCGCTCCACCGCCTTCCCGCGCGGCGCTTGGTCCCTCCACGCACCCCGTGCGGCAACGGCCGCCGATGCCCACTGGCCCGGCGATGCTAGGCCGCCTACCGCTGCCACAATCCCCACCGCCGACAAGCGCCCCGACGGCGGTCGCGCCCAGCATTCCCGCGACCGCCCCACTGGCGGCGGCTCCGCCAGCGTCTCGTCCGCAGCGCCTGGCGATGCCTACCGCCCGGCCGCAGTCGCCCACAGCGACGGGTCCTCGTCTTCAAGCCCCGGCGGCGCCAGCGGCCCGTCCGCAAGCTCCAGCCGCAAAAGCGGCGCGTCCGCAAGCTCCAGCCGCACCAGCGGCGCGTCCGCAAGCGCCCATGCCGTCAGCAGCAAAGCCCCAGGCGACGCCAGCCAACAACACCCGCCGAGTCTACGACGAGTTCATCGCCGCGCGGAGCCAGGTCGGCGCGACGGGTAAGGCTATGACATTCGACAAATTCGAGCGTTCTCTGGAAGAGCAGGCCAGCCGAGTGAAGAAGACCCATGGCTGCCGCGATGTGGACTTCGAGGTTGTGGTCAAGGACGGAAAGACGATTCTCAAACCCATCCCCAAAAACTGAGCACCAGCGGCAGATCCTCTGCGTCGGCGCGGCTCACTCGACGCGCAAATTGCGAGGCGGGCGGCCGATCTTTGCGACACAACTTCTTGAAATAACGCGCAAAATAGGTCGTGGAAGCGAGGCGATAACCCCGAGACCAAGGTCGGAAGCAGATGCCAGATACTGGCGTAATCATCTCAGTGCTCAGTGTCTCGACCGGCATCGTGTTGTCTGTGTGGATCGTCCTCGAAAAGAGACGCCCCACATCGACGCTCGCCTGGATCCTGGTGCTGATCGCGCTGCCCTGGCTGGGGTTGCTCTTCTACCTGGTTTTCGGACGTCGGCGGCTCAAACGCCGAGCCGCCATCCGGACGCAGAGCCGAGCCGCGGTGCGAGCCGAGATCCCGCTCGACGAGAACACGGTCCATGCCCACCTGAGCGATCAAATCGTCGTCTCGAGCTTCGAGACGCAGAACCAGCTCATCTCCTTAGCGACGCGCAACGCTGAGGCACCGGTCACAGTGGGAAATAGCGTGCAGATCCTCTGCAACGCCGAGGAGACCTACCCCGAGCTCTTCGCGGCAATAGCGGCAGCCAAAGAGTTCGTGCACGTCGAGTACTACATCGTCCAGCCGGATTCGGCCGGCGCGAGGTTGCGCGATCTGCTCCAGCAGAAGGCCGAGCTCGGTGTCTCCGTCCGCTTTCTCTTCGATGGAGTAGGCAGCATCGGGATCGACGATACCTGGCTCGACCCTTTGTTGAATGCTGGAGCCGAGTGCGAAGTGTTCCTTCCGCTCAGGCTACCTCGTGTCCCAAGTCGACCACGATGGAACTTCAGGAACCACCGCAAGCTCGTCGTTGTCGACGGCGAAGTGGGGTTCACCGGAGGTCTGAACATCGGCGAGGAGTACGAGGGCAAGACCAAGCGGCTCGGGTTCTGGCGAGACACCCACCTCAAGATCGTCGGACCGGCCGTACGCAGCCTAGAACGGATCTTCCACGAGGATTGGTATTACGCGACGAACAAACTGATCACTGGGCGAGAGTACTTCCCCGCCCCAGGCAAAGCCGGCGACGACTTGGTGCAGATCATCCCGAGTGGCCCCGATCGAGAGTGGGAGTCGATTCACCTGCAAATGTTTCAAGCCATCGCTACGGCGCGCAATCGCTGCTTCATCACCACACCCTATTTTGTCCCCGACGAGGCGATTCGCGTGGCCCTGGTCGCCGCGGCGCTGCGGGGGGTGAATGTCCGTCTCCTCGTCCCCTCGAAGAGCGACCTGCGGTTGGTCCTCTGGGCTGGGCGCTCGTATTATGGAGAGCTGCTTCGGGCTGGCGTCCGCATCTTCGAATACCAAAAAGGGTTCCTGCACGCGAAGACGCTGGTGGTCGATGGGAACTTCGCCACTGTGGGCTCCGCGAACATGGACATCCGCTCGTTCAGGCTCAACTTCGAGCTGAACGCCTTCGTCTACAGCCCTCGGTTCTCGGCGCAGGCGGAGGCGATCTTCGAGAAAGACCTCGAGGACGCCACGGAGCTGACCCTGGAGCAATATGTCGGCTCGTCCCTCGGCTATCGGTTGGCCGCAGCCTACGCTCGCCTGATGAGCCCACTGCTCTGAGCGTTCGAGCACTTGTGTCACACCCAACGCCACACCCGTTTGCCGCGGTGTGATGAGCACCAGGAGCAACCGCGAGCACTGCGGTGGCTGCGCCATTCCTTGCGAGGGTGGCGAGAGCTGCGAGCAGGGAGCCTGCCTGTGTACGGGACGTTTGGGGCGCAGTGCACCTGCGGCGACGTCTCGACGCAGGGTGGGCCGCTCTGTGCGAGCGACGAAGCGGTCGAGCGACTTTCGGCCGCCAGACCGCGTGCTGTGCTGGGCCTACGAGCGACAGGGTGTGGCGAAGTCCATGGCGTCGAGGAACTCCTCGTCCTGCGTGAGGTACTTCCCCAGATTACGAACGATGCGGGCCTCGAGCTGGCGTGCCCTTTCGCGACTCACCCCAAAACGATCTCCGAGCTCTTGCAAGGTCAAGGGCTCCTCGGCGACCAAGCGCAGATCCCAGATCTCGGAGTCACGCCCACGCAACGACTTTCGGAAGCGAGAGAGGCGGTCGGTGAGGTGGGCCGTGACGCTGAGTTGATCGAAGAGCTCGTCAGCTCCCTTCTTTGCGGAGGGGATCAGGTCCAGCAAATTGCCCGAATCCTCGCCGTTGACGGGGGCGTCCAAGCTCACCTCGCGCCCGGCGAGTCGGGTCTCCATCTCCAGGACATCCTTCTCTCGCACGTCGAGGCGCTCGGCGAGCCTCTCGGCGGTAGGCTGCTCCCCCTCCTGCAGCAGGCGCTCCTTCTCCTTCTTGAGGTTGTAGAAGAGCTTGCGCTGCGCTTGCGTGGTCCCGACTTTCACCAGCTTGTAGTTGTCCATGAGGTACTTCAGGACATAAGCTCGGATCCAGAACTGGGCATAGGTGGAGAGCCTGATATTGCGCTCGAAATCGAACTTGCGGACGGCCTGCATCAGACCCATGTTTCCCTCTTGGATGAGGTCCAAGAGGCTGACCCGGTTCGACTGGTATTCGAGGGCGATTTTGACGACCAGACGTAGATTGCAGTTGATGAGTCGTTGCGTCGCTGCGGCGTCACCTTCACTGATGGCCTTGGCGAGCTCAAACTCCTCCTCCTTCTTGAGGATGGGGTAACGGCGAATATCGGCTAGGTATCTCTTCAGGGAGTCCTCGACGAGCGCTCGGGTGCTCGTTTTCGAGGGTCCGTTCTTGGATTCGGCTTGAGCCATCATGTTCACGTTCCGTGAGTGTCTCGGGTGTTGAGTCTCCTAGACCGCCTGGAAACAACTTCCTCTGGACCCAGGAAGCGCCTCGAGCTCGACCTCCACCCTCTGTACGGCACGAGTGACCACGCGGTGGAGGTTGAACGAAAGAACAACTTAGGGCGGCGACTTCTTTGACGTCCGGCCTTGACTCGATCCATCGAGCGCCTAACGTTCCGCGGGTTCGCCGACACCTCGGTCACCCCGGGTTACGACCCAGTATTTCGATTAGATCATTGCAATGCCTCAACGTGATTACTACGAAGTTCTAGGGGTCTCCAAAGACGCCGACGCCAAAGACATGAAGCGAGCCTATCACAAGCTCGCCATGGACCTTCACCCCGATCGGAACCAGGACAATCCTGACGCCGAGGAGAAGTTCAAAGAGGTCAAAGAAGCCTACGAGGTGCTGAGCGATCAGGAAAAGCGCAACATCTACGACCGCTACGGTGTCGAGGGCCTCAAGGGCGCTCGGCAGGGTGGGGGCTTCTCCAATGTCGACGACATCTTCAGTCACATGAGTGACATGTTCGGGTTCGGCGACCTCTTTGGCTCCCGTGGTCGTCGCCGGGACTCGGCCAGCCGCGGCGAGCACCTGCGCTACGATCTGGAGATCGACTTCGAAGAGGCCGTCTTCGGGACCAAGACGGTCATCGAGGTTCCGCGCTCGGAGAGATGCCAGCACTGCGAAGGCGAAGGCGCCGAGCCGGGCACCGAGCGCAAGGCCTGCTCGACCTGCATGGGCCGTGGACAGGTCCACAGCCAACAGGGGTTCTTCAGCGTCGCCATGGCCTGTCCGACCTGTAAAGGAGCGGGCCAGGTGATTGAACGACCTTGTGGGGAATGCCGAGGGGCAGGTCGCACCATCAACACTCGCAAAGTCAATGTCCGCATTCCGCCGGGCGTAGACTCGGGCTCTCGCCTGCGTCTGCGCAACGAGGGAGAGTCCGGACGAAATGGTGGGCCGCCCGGAGATCTCTACGTCTTTCTGACCGTGCGGCCGCACGCGACCCTACAGCGTGAAGGGCTGCATCTCCTGTTGGAGGCCAAGATATCCTTCATTCAGGCGGCCCTAGGCGCTGACATCGAGATCGTGACCCTCTCTGGGCCCCGCAAGCTCACCATCGAAGCCGGACTGCAGCCCGGTACCCACATCATTCTCGAGGGCGAAGGCGTCCCGCGCACTGATGGACTCGGTCGAGGCGACCTCGTGGTCATGGTCGACATCGAGATTCCCGAGAAACTGAGCAAACGTCAGCGCGAGCTGCTCTACGAGTTCGCCGAGGACGCGAAGATCCCCGTCGCCGAACCGAAGAAAGGGCTCTTCGAGAAGCTCAAGAAGAAGAAACACTAGAACGTGCCGGCCTGCGGACTCTTGGGGCGCGCTTCACCTACGTGATCGCGCGTAGGGGCGCGAGCGGGCTCGCTTCGAGTCAGCTGGGCCCTCTCCTGGCGGGAGAGGGCTGGAGTTTGCACACATCTCGTCGATCTTCATCGCCGAGGCGCGAACATAGCGTTGCTTCTGGCGGTCGCGCGCGAATCACCCAACGTTCCACGTTGGGCTGTTCCTGAGCGGCCCCTTCAGGGCCGACGCCCAGGGA
>Ga0210044_10002049_pt1 | contig 30414 bp, 23 predicted proteins | sample CryGey13umfilter_2_FD_183959 | JGI IMG/M metagenome (GOLD analysis project Ga0210044, IMG submission 183959) | Groundwater microbial communities from aquifer in Utah, USA - Crystal Geyser 4/9/14 3 um filter (SPAdes) (version 2) | ecosystem: Environmental > Aquatic > Deep subsurface >... | reverse complement strand
AACGATGCCCGCTACGCCGGCATCAGAAAGAACGTCTACGACCTCCGCCGCACGGCGGCCATCCAAAATCTGGAAACCGCTCAACGGAAGGCGTCGTGATGGGATTTCAAACCGGTCGGCGCTCTAGTCGCTAGTCACCACGACCCGACGGGCGCCCTGGCAGGCGCGATAGGCGAGCGCCCGGGCGAGGAAGGTTTTGCCGGTACCCGGCGTGCCCATGAAGATCGGGTTGATGCCTTTGTCGAGGAAGGTCAGGTCGTGGAGCGCGAGGTAGCGGGCTCGGGCCTTCTTGCGATAGCCGTCGAAGTCGAAGTCGAAGCCGTCGACGGTGTTGACCTCGGGGAAACGGGCGTCGCGAATGCGGCGGTCGACGGCGCGCTTGATGCGGCTTGCGCGCTCCTCGTCGCAGAGGCGGTGCACGATTTCGAGGACGGAGAGGTTTTCCTTGGCGGCGCGCTCGAGGAGTTCGGAGACACACTGGGCCATGGCGGGGAGCTTGAGCCAGCGAAGCTTCTGAAGCAGGAGCTCGAGGCTCTGGTCGTCCTGACGCTTCATGGCTCCTCCCTCGGGCTCAGGTGACTCGCCGGGGTCGCGGGTCATTGGTGTCGGGACGACCTGGTCGTAGATGGACAGGTCGGGCTCGCGGAAGGAGAGCGCGTCGAGGACGGGGTCGCCGAGACGCAGAGGCGCAGGGGCGGTGCTGACACCGTTGGCCACGACGGACAGCGCATCTACCGCAACGGCAAGCACGACCTCTCGCGGATGCGCCGTTACCTGGTACCAGCTTTCGAGGGAAAGCGCCTCGACGAGGTGACCACCGGCGACCTGAAGGTCATGATAGACAGGCTTCGCCGCAAGCTCGGCGGCGCCACCGTCCAACTGCTCGTGATGCTGCTGTCCAGATTCTACAACGACCAGATCGAAAGCGGGCTGGACCTGCGTAACCCAGTGGCGAAGCTCGACCGCGCGACCCGCAAGAAGAAGCTGCGTTCAGAACACGACCCCAAGAACACCCCCTGGCTGACCAAAGCCCACGTCCGCGCGGTGTACCTCGAACTGGCCGGCCACATCCGCCCCCTCTACGCAACGGCGGTATTCGCGGGGCTCCGCAAGGCCGAGACGCTCGCCCTACGCTGGAGCGACATCGATCTCAATCGCCGCATCATCATGGTGAGCCGCCAGAAGGTCCACGGGAAGCGGGAGACGGGCCCGCTGAAGGACAACGAGCCTCGGCAGGTGCCGATCAACGACTCGCTGCTCGCAGTGCTGCAAGCGTGGAAGCTCCGGGCTGCAGGCAACCCGTGGGTCTTTCCATCGCGCATCGGAGAGCTGACCGACGACCACACGCCAAATCAGCACTTCGACGAGGCGGTGGAGAAGCTGCGGAAGAAGGACCCCGGCTTCCCCTTGCTGACCTGGTACCAGGGAACGCGACACACCTACGCGAGCAACTTCGTGCTGGACGGCAACGGTATCGAGCGACTGGCGTTGATCCTGGGGCACAGCTCGACCTACGTCACCGAGCGATATGCTCACCTGGGCCCTGATGTGTTCGGGGCGCTCGAATACGGCGCGGTCAACGTGGACCTGACCGAGGGCAAGGTACTACCGATGAAACCGAGCACGGCTCACCCACAGATTCACCCACAGGCAGCTGGACGTGAGGCAGGATGAGGCGGTAAAGTAGCGAAGTGATTGCGCGCCGGAGTGGCGAAACTGGTAGACGCGCGGGACTCAAAATCCCGTTTGCCTTGCGCAAGTAAGGGTTCGATTCCCTTCTCCGGCACCCCCTGAAGCGAATCGTGACTCCCGTCCCCCACCACAGCATCGAGGCCGGACAGCGCAGCGGACGGAGTCTGCTGCAGGCCCTGGCGCTGATCCTGCTCTTCGTCGTGGCCCTGGCGCCACGCCTGGTGGATCTGCACACCGTCGTGGATCCACCGACACCGCGGCTGCTCGACGAGCAGAGCCACCTGAACGCCTGGCGCATGGCCCGGGCGCTGCGACACACGCCGGCGCTCCCGCCGGCGCGCTCGCCGATGCTGAACCATCCCCGGGGCGCGGCCCTGCGCCTGCCGCCGGGGATGCCCTGGCTCGGCGGGGTGGCGGGCCGGCTGGCCGGCCTCTCCCCCGGGGCCGGCATGGGACGACTGGGCACGCTGCTCATGGCGCTCTTCGGGGCGCTGGCCGCGGTGGCGTCGGCGTGGTTTGCCTGGCGGTATGTCTCGCTGCCCTGGGCCCTGCTGGCGGGGGTGATGCTGGCGCTGTGGCCGGCGCACATCGAGTACACCCGGGTCGGGCGCCTGACGCCCGAGGCGCTGCAGTCGCTGGTGACGCTGCTCGCGACGATGTGGGGCCTGCGGGCGCTTCGGTGTCGCGCGATGCACGTGAGCGTCGTCGGTGGATTGCTCCTGGGGTCGATGGTCTGGCTGTGGTCCGGGGCGCTGCTGCCGCTGCTGCTGCTGGGGCTCGGGTTGACCCTCGCCGCGTCGGTCTCCAGTCCCCCCACGGGGCTGCCCTGGATGCTGGCCGTGGCGCTGGCGGCGTGTCTGCCCCTGTGTCTGCGGGAGCCGTTCCGTCACACCTGGTCCGCGATGCAGCCCTCCGTGCTGCACCTCGTGGTGCTGTCGGGCATGCTGATCGTCTCGCTCGTGGGATCGTGGGTCCGGGCGCGCATGGGACCCGCCCCACGCCTGGGCCTGTGCATCGCCGCGCTCCTGCTGCTGGTGCTGCTCCCCGTCCTGCTCCTCGGCCGAGAGTCCATCGTCGAGCCCCAACAGAGCCTGTTCGATCTGCGACCCGCGGCGATCATCGTGCTGCTGACCCACCTGGCCCTGGCGCTGCCGCTGCTGGTGTGGCTCGCCAACCGGATGCCGCTGGCCCCGGGCCCACAACGGGAGGTCATGCTGCTCACGCTGTGGGCCGGGGCGCTGCTCCTGGCCGGTTCCGCCCACCCGTACCTGCTGCCGCTGGCCCTGTCCTTCACCGCGCCGCTGTGCGCGCTGGGGGTGGCGGAGGCGGCGAGGCGGCTGTACGCCGCGCTGAGCGCCCGGGCGCGGCCCGCGCTGCTGCGACTGGTACGCCCGGCCACCGGCGTCGGCGCGCTGTGTCTGATGTGGCCCGCCGCCGACTACCTCGTCGAGCCTCGCTTCCGCCTGGCACCACCCGTGGATCACGCGGGCGTGGTGCAGGCCGCGCTCCGGCTGAGGGGCAACCCCGGGCTGGCGGTGATGGCGCCCCTGGAGGCGACGGCGACCCTGCTCGACGTGGCCCGGGCAAGGGTGCTGGCGCTGATGCCACGGCGCCTGGACTGGAGCCAGGATGGCCAGGTCCAGCCGCCCGCTCCGGCCCATCAGGTGCTCGACGGCGCGAACGGCGTGGACGCCACTCGAGACACGGCGACCTTCTTCACCCTCACCGACCCACGACGGGCACAGCAACTCCTGCGGCGCCGGCGCATCCAGCTCGTGCTGGTCCCACCGTTCTCGACGGTGGCCCACGCCGGCTACCGGCGCCTGCTGGGGCGCGGCACCCAGCGCATCGAGCTGTTCCACTTCCACCGGCGCACCATGGCCGTCCGCCTGTTTCACGACCTGGGGACCGGCGTGCAGCTGAGGGGCGAATACCTGCCAGCGGTCCACTGGCTGCAGCACGTGTGGGAGAGCCGCCCCCGCCTGGAGGCCCAGCCCACGCACCTGTTCCGGGTGGTCCCGGGCGCCAGGCTGCAGGGTCGCGTGGAGCCTCGAGCGCTGGTGCAGATCCGGCTGCCCCTGGTGACGGGACGGGGCCGACCGCTCGAGTACGCCGACCGCCGCCGGGCGGACGGCCAGGGCCGTGTCGCGTTCCGCGTTCCGTACTGGAGCAGCCGCACCATCCCGACACCTGTGGGTCGATACCTGCGGCAGCTGGAGGATCTGCGCCGTCGCATGGCGCGCGGCGAGCGCGTGCTGAAGCCGCTGGCACCGCTGGATCGCCCCACCGTCACCCCCCTGGGGCCGCTGCGAGTCACGGTGGACGGGACAGACCTGTTGCTGGACATCTCGCGCCGGGCGGTGACGACCGGCGGCACGATCCGCTTCGGGTCACCCCCGCACCAGCCCGGTGGTCGTCGGTGAGCCTCTTGCGAACCCCCCTGCCCTGTTGTAGACACCAGGCCAGCGGTAGCCGGCTGCTATCAGCAGTAGAAACCAATCATCTTCGGTGACGCAATGCAAGCAAGACATCTGGTCAACATCCAAAACCTGAGCAGCGACGACCTGCGCGAGATCCTGCACCTGTCCCGCGCGATGAAGGCCCACCCCGAGCGGTACCGGGCGGCCCTCCATGGCAAGACGCTGGCGATGATCTTCCAGAAGCCCTCCACCCGTACCCGGGTGTCGTTCCAGGTCGGAATCCACCAGCTGGGAGGGATGGGGATGAGCCTGGGGTTCAACGAGCTGCAGCTGGGGCGGGGCGAGACCGTGGCTGACACGGCTCGCGTGCTCTCGCGCTACGTCGACGGGATCATGGCCCGGGTGTACGCCAACCAGGATGTGGTGGATCTGGCGGCGAACGCCACCGTGCCGGTGATCAACGGCCTGTCGGATCTGCTGCACCCGTGCCAGGCGATCTGCGACTACTTCACGATCATCGAGCGGTTCGGCACCGTGGAGCAGATCAAGGTGGTCTACGTCGGCGACGGCAACAACGTGGCCCACTCCCTGGCCAACGTCGCGGCCAAGCTGGGCAGCCACCTGGTGATCGCCACGCCCGAGGGGAGCTACCGGCCCAACGCCGCCGTCATCGAGCAGGCGCAGAAGGACGCACGGCAGACTGGAGCGCGCATCGAGCTGTCCAGCGACCCCGTGGCCGCCGTGAGCGGCGCCCGCGTGGTCTACACCGACGTCTGGACCTCCATGGGACAGGAGGAGGAGGCCAGGCGCCGGCGGCAGGATCTGGCGCCGTTCCAGGTCAACGCCGCGCTGTTCGCCAGGGCCGCGTCCGACGCGATCTTCATGCACTGCCTGCCGGCGCACCGCGGCGAGGAGGTCACCGACGACGTGGTGGACGACCCGCGCTCGGTGGTCTTCGACCAGGCGGAGAACCGGCTCCACACCCAAAAGGCGGTGATGACGCTGCTGATGGGTTCCTGATCGGTTCCTGATCGGCTTGCCCTCACAGCGTCATGGGCTATCTTCCTTGATGATCCAGCCGTGAGCTGGCGCCACGGCATCCTTCAAACAGCCTCAGAGGCCGCGCCGGCGCCTCGATCTTCGTCACGAAAGAGGTGTCCCATGTCCGAAGAACGAATCCTGATTCTCGGCGCCGCGGGGAGAGACTTCCACAACTTCAACGTCTTCTTCCGCGACAACCCTGGCTACCGGGTGGTGGCCTTCACCGCGACTCAGATCCCCGGGATCGCCGAACGGCGCTATCCCCCCGCGCTCTCTGGCGCGCGTTACCCCGACGGGATCTCCATCGAGCCCGAGGACCAGATGGAGCGCCTGATCAAGGAGCAGAAGGTGGACCAGGTGGTGTTCGCCTACTCCGACGTGAGCCACGAGACGGTGATGCACCTCGCGGCGCGAGCCAACGCCGCCGGCGCCGACTTCCGCCTGCTGGGGATCCAGCGCACCATGCTGCAGGCCAGGGTGCCGGTGATCGCCGTGTGCGCCGTGCGCACTGGCTGCGGCAAGAGCCAGACCTCGCGCTACGTCGCCGCCCGGCTCAAGCAGGCGGGCAAGAAGGTGGTGGCCATCCGCCACCCCATGCCCTATGGCGATCTGGCGCGGCAGGCGGTGCAGCGCTTCGTCACGCTGGCCGACATGGATCGGCACGAGTGCACCATCGAGGAGCGCGAGGAGTACGAGACCCACATCGAGATGGGCACCGTGGTGTACGCCGGCGTGGACTACGGCAAGATCCTGGAGCAGGCCCAGGCTGAGTGCGACGTCGTGATCTGGGACGGCGGCAACAACGACACGCCGTTCTACAAGCCCGACCTGTGGATCACGGTGGCCGACCCGCTGCGACCGGGCCACGAGCTGACCTACTTCCCGGGGGAGACCAACCTGCGCTCCGCTGACGTGGTGGTGCTGAACAAGGCCTCGGTGGCGCGCCCCGAGGACGTGGAGCTGGTGGTGGCCAACACTCGAGCGGTGAACCCCAACGCGACGGTGGTGCTGGCGGCGAGCAAGCTGCTGGTGGACGACCCGGAGCAGGTGCGCGGCAAGCGCGTGCTCACCGTGGAGGACGGACCCACCGTGACCCACGGCGGCATGCCCTTCGGCGCGGCCAAGAAGGCTGCGGATCAGTTCGGGGCGTCCGAGGTGGTGGATCCGCGCTCGGTGGCGGTGGGCTCGATCAAGGCCACGTTCCAGAAGTACCCGCACCTGGGCACCGCCCTGCCCGCCATGGGCTACTCCACGGAGCAGGTCAAGGAGCTGGAGCAGACGATCAACGCCGTGGACTGCGAGACCGTGGTCTACGCCACCCCCATCGACCTGGGCAGCCTGCTCAAGATCAACAAGCCCGCGGTGCGCGTGCGCTACGAGCTGGCCGACATGAACGAACCGACGCTGGGGCAGAGCATCGACCAGCTGCTGACGAAGATCTGAGCCGCGATCAGCACTTGGGCGGGAACCAGATCCACCCATCCACCTCGAACACCTCCCGATCCTCCTCGGGCAGGGTCCAGCCCTCCTCGGCCCACAGGTAGCCGGTGTAGGCCGCGATCACCGCGTCGAAGCAGTGATCGTTCTGCAGCGACCCCTCGCGCCAGACGTTGAACCACAGCCGGTCCGCCAGCGACTCGAGGATGCTGGCCCGGATCTGCCAGGTCCGGGTCTCACGCTTGTAGCGTCGCGCCACCTGCTGGCCGAACAGGGCGTAGATCGTCGCCTTGGGGTAGACCTCGATCAGGTTGCGGTTGAGCTCGAACACCGACCCCAGCGCGCGGCGCAGATAGTGCGCCCGCGCGGTGAGCGGCCCCATGCCCTGCCCCAGCGTCTCACGCGGCAGGATGCCGTGCTTCCGGTGCAGCACGACCTCGCAGGCGCGCTGGGTGTAGGCCGTCGTCGGCGGCTTGCCGACGCGGCGCCCCCCCGCCACGAGCTCGTTGCCTCGCTCCCGAAACCACCGCACCGTGGGGTCGAGACAGATATCGAGCCCGTCACACCCCTCACGGCGGCAGCGCAGGCAGACGCTGGGCGACAGCGGGGCGTCCATCGCCACCAGCACGCTGGCCCCCTGTGGGCGGAGCGCACCCCGCAGCGTCTCGATCAAGATCGGGTCGTAGAACGGCGCCCCATCGGGATTCCTGACCCCCACGAAGTCCACACGCACGCCGCTCCCGTCGCGCTCGAGGCGGGCAACCGCCGTGTTCTTGCCCTTGCCGCCGCCCAGATCGACGCCGAAGAAGGTGGAGAAGTCTCGATTGCCGGCGGTCACGATACGGGTCTCACACTCGGGCGCAGGATCCAGTTGTCCATCGCAAGGCCTAGGTCACCAGGATCTGCTCGTTGTACAGTCGAGCGCAGTACATCGCGGCGCCGATCACGACGGCGCGCTCCGGCGGCACCGCCACGCGCGGGGTCTTGCCAAAGAACTGGGTGACGGCGGCCCGCACGGCGGGGACGTGGCTCGTCCCGCCGGAGAGATAGATCGCCTCCAGATCGGATGGGGCCAGCGTCGACAGCTCCAGCGCCTCGGCGCAGGTGTCCAGGGAGCGCTGGATCGTGGGAGCCACCATCTCGTCGAACTCCGGGCGCGTCACCGGATGACGCAGGTCCAGCGGCCCCGCCGTCGTGAGCGCGGCGCGGGACACCTCCACCACCGTCTGCTCGCGACTGGAGAGGTCCCGCTTGGCCCGCTCGGCGGCCATCAACAGGCGCTGCCACTGCACCACCTGGTGACGCAGCTCGATGTCGTGCTGACGCCAGAAGGCATTGGCCGCGGTCTGCGCCACGGCGGCGTCCAGATCGTCACCCCCGAGCCATGTGTCGCCGGCGGTCGCCACCACCTGCAGATCCGACGTGGCGGCGTCCACCACCGAGAAGTCGAAGGTACCGCCACCGAAGTCGTACACCGCCACCAGCTTGCGGAAGGTGCGGTTGAAGTTCTGGGCAAAGGCCGCCGCCGTCGGCTCGTCGATGATGTCGACCTGCTGCAGCCCGGCCATGCGCGCCGCCTGCCGCAACGCCCCGTTGCGCCCCTCGTCGAAGCTCACCGGCACGGTGAGCACCGCCCGGGTCACCTCCTGCTTCAGCTGCTCCTCGGCCTGCTTGCGCAGGGAGTAGAGCAGCGGTGCGCAGAGCTGGGCCACGGAGAAGGTGCGGCCACGGATCTGCAGCAGCACCTCTCCGCCCTGACCGGCCAGAGTGGGCACCGCCAACCCCGCCAGGTAGGGCTGGATCTCTGGATCGTCGTGGTACCGCCCCAGCAGCCGCTTGGGAGAGGCCACCACCGAGTCCGGCTCCACGGCGCGCAGCCGCTGGGCATCCGCGCCCACCACCACCGATCCGTTGGCCAGCACACCCACCAGGGACGGGATCTCCCGGCTGCCCCCCGCGTTCTGCAGCACCACCACTTCCCCCCGCAACACCGCCGCGACGCTGGAACGGGAGGTGCCAAAGTCGATCCCCACCACCGGAACCACCGCACGCTTCACGGGGCGCACGTTCTTCGGCAGGGGCGGCGGCATCGCGCGTGTCGCCGGGCGTGGAGCAGCCTGTGGCAGAGCGCCTCTCTGGACTGCGGAGCCGGTGGCGCGCGGAGGCGGGATGGGAGGTGGACCCGCGGGTCCCTCTTCCTCCACGTCGATGGGAATCATCTCGTCGGTAGCGGGGCGAACCGTGCAGTGCTCGGCCGCGGCCCGGACCAGCTCGAGATACCGCGGACAGGCCTCGGCGGTGACGCCCTCCAGATGTATCCCCAGGCCCTTCTGCCCCCGGGATTCGTCGCGAATGACGTGGGTCACCCGCCCCACCAGCTCGAGATCGCCTCCGTCCGGGGCGGTGAGCTGGATGGTGATCACCTCACCCTCCTCGGCGACCACCGGGGTGGCGATGAACAGGCCGCTGCTGCTGATGTTGCCCGAGAACAGCTCGCGAAACCGGTCCCATCCGGAGCACTTCGCCCGCAACGAAACCTGACACGGATGACGCGTGTCGCGCCGCCGACGTGGCGCGTCCTTCGCCGAACCTGACTCTCGAGACCACACGCCGTAACTGTAGTGAGTGCCCGACCGGTAATCAAGGTCACCCGGGGCGAGAGTCAGGCGTCACATCTCGTGCGCTTCGCTCTGCACTCCGGGGAGGCTCCCCCGCTGTGCGTCCGAGGCTTCCCGCTCGGGGGGGTCTTCCTCCTCGCGAGGGAGGTGCAACTCGGCGGCATCGGCGTCCACGGGCCAGCCCGTCCACTCCCCGGGCCCTCCCGTCAACTCCGCGGTCCCTCGATCGCGCAGGTACTCGAGGAACACCCGGACCGCATGAAGCTCACACGAGGGGAGCTGGTCCACCAGGCTCTTCAGCTGCTTGCGCAGCAGGTCCGCCGGGCTCTGAGCCACGGTGGCGGGCGCCACCAGCGGAAGCTCCACGTCGGGTGGAGGCTCCACCTCGCCCCACGGCGGGGCCGGATCGGGGATCAGGTCCTTGGTGCGAAACCACTCGTTGATGTGATGATGCAGCAGATCGGCGCGATAGTTGAACCAGCGTTCCCGCTCCACTGGATAGCCGAGCAGCACGTCCTTGAAGCGACGAAAGGCCCCCTTGCCGTCGATGGAGAGCAACAGTCTTTCACGCAGCGTCAGGTCCTCCACCGATACCACGAAGCGCTCCATCCAGCGGTACTGCTCCCGGGAAGAGGCCGGCTCGATCCGAACGTAACGCGCCGGATTCTCGTTGATCCGGCGGCGTGAGTCATCCACTGCCCCCTCCACCACCACCAGCACATCCCCCATCTCCTGGTCGATGTAGCTCTGCAAGTCCGGAGAGTTCCTCTCGAACGCGGTCTCGACGTAGTCCCACTTCACCTTGACGGTCCTGGTGTTCGTCATTCCCTCATGCCTCTGGCGTATCCACGGCAATCCTGCCGTCCTTCCCGGGACGGCAAACACAAGAGATTACTTCCACGTGGACTGCATTGCAAGGTTACCCGGTGCCCATTGACACCGCAGCCGCCGTGGTTAGAATGCCCCATCAACAACGGCGCTCGGCGACCGAATCGAGCAGGTGCGCCAGCCAAGGAGAAGCAAGTGGCACGAGTCACCGTCGAGGACTGTCTTGAGAAGATCAACAACCGATTCGCCCTGGTGATCCTGGCCGCGGAACGGGCGCGCCAGCTGGCGAAGGGTGCGGCCGCCCTGGTGGAGTGTGACAACAAGCCGGCGGTGACCGCGCTGCGCGAGATCGCCGCGTCCAAGGTGCGTTTCACCGAGGACGTTGCGCGTGTGGTGCGCAAGTACCTCGAGGAACAGAAGCAGCGCTTCATCGACACCAGCGCCAAGCAGCAGCCCCCTCAGATCTAGTCCGCCTCGCGGCATCTTCGACGGTAGGCCTCGGCCACCGCCATGAACTGTCGGGTCAGGATCGCCCGCTCCTCCTCCGATGCCCCCGGGTGTCGATCCGGGTGGAACCGCAGCGCCTCACGATGAAACGCACGTCTCGCCTCCTGCAGCGCCGGCGACGGGGACCGCGCCGGTGGGGACGAGTCGATGGTCAGGCACCCCGTGACCCACAGGAACACCAGCCGGCGCGCCGGCTCCTCGCCGGTGCAGAGCGACGACGCCACGGTGGAGCGGCGCAGCGTGGTGGCGAGTTCCTCGCCGCCTTCGGTGATCCACAGCGGCGACGGCCCGGACAGCATCACACGACGATCACCCAGCTCGCGCTGCAACTGCTCGAGCTGCCTCCCACCGAGCCGCCTCAGATGGGCCCACACCGCGGCGTATGGATGAAGCGGGCGCCGGGGACCCACCAGGCGGCCAGCGGCGGCCGGGCTGGTGCGCCAGTCGAGGGTTTGACGCTCTCTCGCCAGCAGGCAGAGCAGCCGGCGCTGCAGCTGCTCGGACAGGGCCTGCTCCAGCTCCTCACCGGACACCAGCCCCATCTCCCGCAGCAGCTCGCCCTGCAGCTGGTGTGTCGTGGCCAGCCCCTGGAGGCTGCGCCGCAGGTCATGCTGGGTGATGCGTCCCCGACGGGCCAGCAGCTGCCCCAGCGGATCGAAGCGGCCTGACAGGGTCGCCGTCCGGATCAGTCCGCGGTGCATCTGGACCCGATGCCGATGGCTCCCCTCGTGGATCCACAGCACGCCGCTGAAACCCTGACGGTGGAGCTGGGCGAGTTCGGATGCCAACGCATGGTGCACGAGGCATGATACCCGGCACCGCGTGGCATCCGCAAAAAAACCCCCCTGCAAAAGACCCGCCCTGTTGGTATACACAGATCAGTGACGTCCAGCGAACAGGCACTGCTGCAACAGGCCGCGCGCCGGCTGTTCATCGGCGGCGTACAGGACGTGGCGCAGGAGCTGTGTCAGGCCAACATGACCTATGGACTGGCCCGCATCCTGTTCGCGGAGGAGTGGGCGGGGGTCGAACCGCAGGCCCTGTTCATCGGTGCTCCCGACGCCACCGTGACCCGCAACGTCCACCGCTGGCGCCACGGCTTCGGCTACGGCGGCCAGGTGCGCTACAACCCCCACCTGGCGATCCTCGACAGCAAGCCCAACGGGTGCGGCATGCTGGTGGGCGCCATCGAAACCGCCCCGGACCTGGATCAGCTGCGTCAAGCCGTGCTGGCGCTGCGGTCCACCACGCTGGAGCTGGACGGGGTGGTCCTGACCCACGATCTGACGGAGAGCAACCACTTCATCGACGTGCTCGAGCTGGACCAGGCGCTGCACCCGGTGCAGGGCCTCGACCTGCCGCGACACCTGTTCGTCATCCACAGCTCGGGACACGAGCACCGCCCTCGCTCACCGCTAGGCCCCGGTCTGTATCTCGACGAGAGCGACACGCTGCACCGCATGGCCACGGTGCTCCCCACCCCGTGGGGCCCGGTCTCGCTGCTCATCGGCCAGGACGCCGCCGCGTTCCACGACTTCTGTCTGAAGGTGCAGGACTTCAACATGCGTCGGCGCGTGCTCTACGGTGACCGGCTGTTCGGCCGCCACCAGGTGGTGTGCAACGCCACACACCAGGGCATCCGGGCGCCGGGCTGCTTTCACCTGGGCAGCTACTGGTTCGATCACGATCGCCAGCTGTTCCCCCTGACGCTCGGCCCGGACCAGCCGGTGTATTTGCTGCGACCGCGTCCCAACCTCTCACCGGAGGTGATCCAGCAGCTGGGCTGGACCCGGCGCGCCGACGAAACAGGGTGCACGCAGGCCCTGCAGCACGCCGACCTCCTGCCCCACGGGGGTGGGTACAGCTTCCCACACCTGCGCCGTTTGATCCGGGTGGAGAGCGATGGTCCCCGGCGGACGTTCTGGCTCGAGCCGCTGGATGGCTCGTCCCCCATCGCCATCGAGGACGCACGGGACCTGCCGTTCGTTTACCGCGACGTGGCTGTCCTGCACCGGCTCGAGCAGCTGCAGCTCGCCACCGCCGTGGCCCGCTACCACATCCGGCACGTGGTCCGGGAGTAGATCCCGCTGTGGGGTGTGGTGCTGGCGACGCTGTACGTGGGAGCCACGTGGGTCCAGAATCGCCGCGACCGTGGCGCCCGTGTCGAGGATTGACGGCCGTCGAGCCGCGGGACCAAGATACCTTCCCAATGGAGCACCCGCCCAAGCTGGTCTGCTTCGCGCTGGGCGAGCAGATCTTCGCCCTGCCCATCGACGCCGTCCAGGAGGCGGTGGAGCTGCGACCCATCACCCCCGTGTTCCTGGTGCCGCCGTTCATCCGGGGAATCATGAACCTCAGAGGCGAGGTGGTGGCGGTGATCGACCTGCTGCTGCTGCTGGGGCTCGAGACGCAGCAGATCAGCGACCATGGACGGGTGGTGATCGTGCGTGACGGAACCCAGCGCCGGGATCAGCGCACGGCGGGCCTGGTGGCCGACAACCTGTGCAGCGTGCTGGAGCCGACGGCGGACCAGATCCAGCCACCCCCGGCCACCCTCCCGCCCCGGGTCACCAGCCACCTTCGAGGGTTGGTATCGACGCCCGACCGGCCGATAATGCTCCTCGACCTCGAACGTCTGTTCGGGTCGGAGCTGCTCACACCCTACCGCGGCAGGCGCTGACAACTTCGGAGGTTCCATGGCAACCCGGTTCAAGCTGAGCCTCAGACGCAAGATCCTGCTGGCCTGCTACTTCCTGGCCCTGATCCTGCTGGTGGGGTCCTACTTCGTGAACCAGCTCTCCGTCACCGAGGCCACCGACCGCGGCCGGTTTCTGGAGAAGCACCTGCTGCGGTTCGTCAACTACGAGGCCCGGCTGGGACACAACCTGACGAGCCTGGTGCAGACGCTGGTGGCGGGCAACCGGGCCCAGCTGCTGGCCGCGGTGGCGCAGCCCGGGAGCGGAGGAGCCGCGCTCGCGTGCGGAGCGGAGGGCACTAGATGTGACAACACGCTCAACCGTCAGCTGATCGAGCCGCTGCGACGCAACCTGGCGCCCGAGTTTCTGGTGGTGGTCAACCGTCGGGGACAGATCCTGGCCCGCGGCGCCGGCACCACGCTGCAGGAGGGTGAGATCGGCTCCATGCGGTTCTTCACCGACCTGCTGCAGGGAACGGTGATCGGTCGACTCCCGGTGGGTGAGCTGTTTCGCAACAGCGGCGACCTGTTGATCCATCGCTCCCGGGTGTACCAGGTGGCCGGGGTGCCGGTGCTGGACGACTCCGGCGCGGTGGTGGCGGCGGTGGCCGTGGGGATCGACATCGACCGCTATTTCCGCGACTACATGGCGCAGTCCGACAGCCGGGCCGAGAAGCAGCACCGGCTGTCGTTCCTGTGGGAGGATCGCATCCTGGCCTCGGTGTTCCCCTCCGGCCAGTGGGACGACCTGGCCCTGGCCCTGCGTCGCGCCAGCAAGCACCTGGACCAGGACAACCCCGACGGCTGGCTGGTCAAGCACGACGGCAAGACCTGGGACTTCGATCTGGCTCCCATGACGGCATACGCCACGACGCTGCACGGCAAGGTGGGGCGGCTGTTCATCATGCGCACCCGGGAGCACCAGAAGGCGATGATCTCCTCGCTCTACAGCGAGAACCGCAACTACATCGTCGTCGGGGCGCTGCTCACGCTGCTCGTGGGATGGTTCCTCTCCTGGCTCGTCACCCGTCCCCTGGAGCGGTTCATCGCGGCGACCCAGGACGTGGCCGCCGGGCGCGGCGACCTGAGCCAGCGCGTGGAGATCAAGAGCCGTGACGAGTTCGGCCAGCTGGGGGAGAACATCAACCGCATCTTCTCCAACCTGCAGGCCCTGGCCAACGACGTGCAGGGCGCCGGGATGCAGGTCGGGGCCTCCTCGTTGCAGATCGGCAGCGCCAGCCGCCAGATGCTGGACGGGGCCAAGGACCAGGCCCTGCGGGTGGAGAGCTCGTCGGCGGCGGTGACCGAGCTGTCGGCATCGATCCAGCAGGTGGCGGAGAACGCGATGGAGGCCACCCAGCGCGCGCAGCAGAGCGGCGCCGCCGTGAGCCGCACCATCGAACGGATGGACAGCATCCGCTCCACCGTGGACGACACGGCGATCAAGATCCGGGCGCTGGGGGAGAGCATCAAGCGCATCGGCAACATCGTCGAGGTCATCCGCCAGATCTCGGAGCAGACCTCGCTGCTGGCGCTCAACGCCTCCATCGAGGCGGCCCACGCCGGGGAGCAGGGGCGGGGCTTCGCCGTGGTGGCCGACGAGGTCAGCTCGCTGGCGCGACGGGTGGGACAGAGCGCCAAGGACATCGAGGATCTGATCGCCACCATCACCCTGCAGACCTCCGATGCGGTGCAGTCCATGGAGCGCGGGACTCACGTCGTGGAGGAGGGCACGTCACTGGTCACCGCGAGCCTGGATGATCTGCGCAAGATCATCGCGGTGATCCAGGACACGGCTCGCTCGGTCCAGGAGCAGGCCGTTGTCTCCGACGACATCGCGCGCAACATGGACGCCGTACGGGAGATCGCCCACAACGTGGTGACCGCCTCGGAGGAGGCCGTGGTGCAGGGTGCGGAGCTGTCCCAGCTGGCCCAGCGCCTGGAAGCCTCCGTCGCCGGCTTCTCGGTGGGTGAGACGGTTCGGGCCCTGCCGCCGGCCGGCAGCCGGACGTGATGGCCGACGTCCTCCGGCGCATCGTCGCACGGGTGGGTCAGCTCGGGATCCATCTGCCACCCCAGATGCTGTGGCTACTGGAGCGCCGGGTGCGAGAGCGGCGGCTGGCGCTGGGCGAGCTGGATCCCGGACGGTACGCCGATCTGCTCGAGGCGCCCGGCGGGGCGCGGGAGCTGCAGCAGCTGGTGGAGGCGATACGGGTGGGCCAGACCCGGTTCTTCCGGTTCCTGGATCAGCTGGGCGCCCTGCGCCGGGTGGCGTTGCCCGAGCTGATGGCCCGGCGCACCACGGGACCCCTGCGCCTGTGGAGCGCGGGCTGCGCCACCGGTGAGGAGGCCTTCACCGTGGCGATGGTGGTCGAGGACTGGCTCCGTTCGCAGGAGCTCGAGCTTCCGTGGGAGCTGCTGGCCACCGACCTCAGCAGCCAGGCGCTGACCACCGCCCGCGCCGCGTGCTACTCCACCGAGGCCGTGGAACCGATTCCTCCGGCGCTGCGGAAGCGGTACCTCATCACGCCCAGTGCGGGCCAGACGCTGTTCCAGGTGCAGCCCGAGCTGTGCCGGCGTGTTCAGTTCCGGGAGCACGATCTGGTGGCGAGTCCCTGCCCCGGCGGGATGGATCTGATCTTCTGCCGCAACGTTCTGATCTACCTCCAGCGCCCGGTTCGACAGGACGTGGCGGGTCGGCTGGTGGCGGCCCTGGCGCCCCACGGGTTCCTGTTCCTCGGCAGCGGCGAGGTGCTGAACGAGACCCCGGACGGCTGTGAGCTGCTGCGCACCCCGGACGGGCTGATCTACCAGCGTCGGCCACACCGGCCGGAGCCGGCCGCTGCCGGGAGGTCGGAGGACGCAGCGGTCGCGACGGGGTCAGGGGCGGTATCCGGATCATGTCCCGTGATCACGCTCCGCGGCAGCTACGACGAGTCGGCGCTGACGCGCGTGCTGCGGCCCGCGCTGCGCACGGGAGCCGTGCTGGAGCTCGACGGGGTAACCTACCTCGCCCCGGGCTGTGCCCGGGTCATCCGCCGCCTGGCCGACTCCCTCGGCGGAACCGGGCACCTGGTGCTGCTGGCCAGCCAGCCCAACGTGGTGCGCTGGATCACCCGTCACCGCGAGCTGCTGGGCGACCTGCGCCAGCTGTCCTCCCTGGCCCAGGTGGGCGATCCATGACCCCCAACAGCCATCAGCTCTGGACGCTGTTCGTCGAGGAGGGCGCCTCGACCACACGCCAGCTCCTGGACCTGCTGGCCTCGCAGGCCGCACCGGCAGCGGGGCACGATGCGGTGCGGTCCTGGCATCTGGCGGCGGGCCTGCTGGAGGCGCTGTGCGCCCAGTCGATGCTGATGGGGGTGGAAGAGATCGGCGCGCTGTGTCGCGAGGCCGGACTGCTGGCGCTGCGGGCCGTGAGCACGCCCGCCGATTCGATCCACATCGCCGGAAAGCTTCACCACCACCTGCAACCGCTGGACTCCACGTTCCAGCAGCTCCAGCTTCCGGACGCCTCCGGCGCCCACCTGGATCCGGTTCCGCTGCTGCAGGCACTGGAGGCGCTGCGACTGGACGCTCCCACGGCCCCGGCCCCGACGCCACCCACCGCGGACCAGACCCCGGGCATCTGGGTCCCGCTGGTGGACGAGGACATGGTCGACCCCTTCATCGAGGAGTGCACCGAGCGCCTCGCCTCGCTGGCCACACACCTGGTGCAACTCGAGTCCACCAGCGACCCACAGCTGGTGCGGACCATCTTCCGAGATCTGCACACGCTCAAGGGAAGCAGCGGCTTCGTCGGGCTGCCCCAGATGAATCGGCTGGCGCACGCCGCGGAGGACCTGGTGGGCGAGATCCGCGACGGCACCCGGGCACCCGGTCGCGGGGTGACCGACGCGCTGCTGGCGGCGCTGGACGGCCTGCGGGCGCTGCTCGATCGAGCCGCCGACCGGCGTCCCATCGACGTGGCGGTCGATCCGCTGGTCGCAGGTCTGCGCGATCCCACGGCGGCATCCACACCGGCGCCGGCGGCCGCGCCGCCCACGCTCGTGGACCGTGCGCCCGGGCGACCCGGCGGACTCACCCTGCGCGTGGACTTCGACAAGCTCGACCTGCTGCTCAACCTGGTGGGTGAGCTGGTGCTGGACAAGGCACGGATCCACGAGGTGCTGACCTCGCTGCAGCAGATGAGCCATGAGCTGTCCAGTCGGCGCCGGCACTCCGATGCGTTCAGCGTCGAGCGGCGACGACAGCAGCCCTCCAGCGGCGCGGGTGGAATGGAGCAGCGGGTGGAGAGCATGGGCCACGACCTGGACGCGGCCACCAGCCGTCTGGACGCCGTCACCTCCGAGCTGCGCGACCAGGTGATGACGCTGCGCATGGTGCCCATCGCCGGCCTGCTCAACAAGTACCGCCGGGTGGCGCGGGATCTGGCGCACTCGCTGGACCGCGAGGTGGAGCTGACGATCCACGGCGCCGACACCGAGCTGGACAAGCTGCTGGTGGAGCAGCTCGACGATCCGCTGCTGCACCTGGTGCGCAACGCCGTGGACCATGGCATCGAACCCGGGGCCCAACGCGAGGCCGCGGGCAAGCCGGCCCGGGGCCAGCTGCTGCTGAGCGCGAGCCATCAAGGACACCAGATCGTGATCGAAGTCTCCGACGACGGCGCCGGGATCGATCCCCGGCAGGTGGGGCAGAAGGCGGTACAGCGCGGGCTGGTGACCCCTGAGGAGCTGGCGCGCATGGACCACCACCAGCTGCTGGAGCTGATCTTCCTGCCCGGCCTCAGCACCGCCGACAGCGTCACCGGCGTCTCCGGTCGCGGCGTGGGGATGGACGTGGTCCGCCAGGCCATCGTCGATCTCAGGGGCAGCATCGACATCGACTCCACCGTGGGCCAGGGCACCCGGTTCCTGCTCCGGCTGCCGCTGACCCTGGCCATCAGCAACGTGCTGCTGTGCCGGGCCGGGGGCCAGGTGCTGGCGGTGCCGATACATGCGGTGAAGCACACGCTCGTCGCCGATCCGAACCAGACGCGGGAGGTGGCGGCCTACCCCACCCTCCGACTCGACGAGGAGATCCCGCTGATCGACGTGGCGGCCACCCTGGGCTTGCCGCTCTCGCACGCTGCCCCGCCGTTCCCGGTGGCGCTGGTGGACTCTCTGGGCGCCACCTTCGGCCTGGTCTTCGACCAGCTCATCGGTAGACGCGAGATCGTGATCAAGAGCCTGGGCAACCTGCTGGAGCGGGTGCCCTGCTGCGCCGGCGCCACGCTGCTGGGCGACCGCTGCGCGCTGATCCTGGACGTGCCGGCGCTGGTGCGACGGGCGCTGGAGTCCCCCACCGGGCTGGATGCCGCCCCCTCCCACGACCCGGCCGGCCTGACGACGATCCTCGTGGTGGAGGACTCCGACACCGCGCGGGAGGATCTGCGCCGGGTGCTCAGCACCGCGGGGTACCGGGTGCAGGAGGCCAGGGACGGGGAGGAGGCGCTGCAGCTCGCCCGGCAGCGTGCGTTCCAGCTGGTCTCCACCGACGTGATGATGCCCGGGATGGACGGCTACGAGCTCTGCCGCCGGCTGCGCCAGCTCCCGTCCTACGGCGACGTCCCGATCGTCATGCTCACGGGCCGGGACCAGGAGATCGACCGCATCCGTGGCTTCGACGCCGGCGTCGACGCCTACCTCGTCAAACCCGTGGACCGCGGCGAGATGACCGCGCTGGTCCAACGGCTGCTCCACACCACGTCCACCACACGGGATGGTCGATGAAGATCCTGATCCTGGCGCCCGATCGGCTGCAGGCCGAGTTTCTGCGCCACCCGCTGCAGAATGCGGGACACGCCTGCGACGTGATCCTGTCCCCCGCCGAGCTGGAGTCCAGCTGCACGCAGCACGCGCTGGTGCTGATCCCCCGCCGCATCGGGGCCGAGGACGGTCTGACCCTGGCCCGGCGAGCCAGGGCCCTGCCCCACGTCGATCACACCACCTCGTCCCACCGCAGCGTGATCCTGTTTGGCCCCTCGGAACCGCCGCCGCGCGACCCGGACGCCTTCGACGGCTACCTGCACATCCCGTTCGCCGCCGCGGAGCTGCTCGACCTCGTGGGTTGCGCCACGCGCCAGCGCCAGCTGGTGTTGCTGGCGGACGACAGCGACCTGATCCACCGCCAGCTCGTGCCCGCGCTGCAGGACGGCGGCGGGTTCGACGTGGTCTCGGCCCACGACGGCAACCAGGCCCTGGAGCTGGCGCTGGGCCAGCTGCCGGACCTCGTGATCACCGATGTCGAGATGCCAGGGCCCGACGGATACATGGTGTGCCAGACGCTGAAGTCGGACCCCCGCACGGCCCACGTTCCGGTGCTCATCTGCTCCTCCCGGGGTGAGGCGGAGAGCCTGGAGCGCGGCTTCGATGCCGGCGCTGACGACTACCTGGTAAAGCCCGTGGTGCCGGAAGAGCTGCTCAGTCGTATCCGCGTGCTCATCGCGGGGGTCACCCTGCGCGGGCGGGAGCCGGTGCTGGTGGTCGACGACAGCCCCGCCGTCCGACACCTGGTGGCCGACACCCTCCGGCGTCAGGGTTTCGAGGTCTCGGCGGCGGACAACGGCGAGAGCGGCCTGGAGCAGGCGCTGCTGCTGTCGCAGCACGAGGATCCCACGCGCCGGCTGCAGCTGATCGTCACGGACTACGACATGCCGGTGATGAACGGCTTCGAGTTCGTGCACGCGTTGAAGGGCAACCCCGCCACGCGGGACATCCCGGTGATGATGCTCACCGCGCGCGAGAGCCGCCGCGACCAGGCACAGATGCGGGCGGTGGGGCTCACCTCTTACCTGGTCAAGCCGTTCAGCATGGACAAGTGCGTGGCGATGGTGGAGCGGATCCTGGCCGAGCGACGGCTGGAGGCGTACAAGGTCGCCTCGCGGCTGTACCTCAGCGAGGGCGCGGTGCGCGCCGCCGAGGCTCAGGCCATGAGCGGGCGCATCGGAGCGATCCGGGCCGAGGAGCTCGAGCTGAGCGTGCTGTTCTCCGATCTGTGCGGCTTCACCTCCATGAGCGCGGCGCTCTCGCCGCCGGAGGTGGTCCAGGTCCTCAACGAGTACTTCGACGCCATGTGTCCCATCCTGCGCGACAACGGGGCGGACATCGACAAGTTCATCGGCGACGCGATCATGGCGCTGTTTCCCCCGCAGCCCCAGGACGACCCGCCAGCGCTCAGGGCCGTGGCCGCGGCGATGCAGATGCAGCAGGCGATGCAGCAGTTCCAGGGCCAGCGCGACACGCCGCTGCGGATGCGCATCGGGATCAACACCGGGATGGTGGTGCGGGGTGACATCGGCAGCCGGCACGCCCCGGGTGGACGCGACTACACCGCCATCGGGGACACCGTCAACCGGGCCCAGCGCCTGGAGTCCAGCGCCCCGGTGGGGGGCATCCTGATCAGCGAATCGACGTATCACGTGGTGGCGGACCGGGTGCGGACCGAGCTGACACCCGGGCTGCGGCTGAAGGGTGTGCCGGAGCCGGTGACGGCCCACGTCGTGCTGGGGTGGAAGGGATGACCCCCGGGCGCAAGATCCAGGTGGTGGTGGTGGACGACTCCAGCTTCATGCGGACCGCCATCACCCGGCTGCTGGAGCGCGACGGACGGTTCGAGGTCGTGGGCCAGGCGAAGGACGGACGTGCGGCCGTGGACGCCGCATTGCAGCTGAAGCCCGACGTGATGACGATGGACGTCAACATGCCGGCCCTCGACGGCGTCGGCGCCGTGCGGCAGATCATGCGCCGCTGCCCGCTCCCGGTGGTGATGCTCTCGGCCCATACGACCCAGGGCGCCCGTGCCACCCTGGAGGCGCTGTCGGCCGGCGCGGTGGACTTCGTGTCCAAGCCGTCGGGCGAGGTCTCCGCCGACCTGAGCCGGGTGGAGCACGAGTTGACCGAGAAGCTGGTGCTGGCCAGCACGGCACAGTGTAGCCGCAGCGTCACCGGCGCCCAGGTGCTCCAGCGCACAACACGAGACCCCGCCGCTGGTCCACGCCTGCTGTCCCATGTCGGGACCGGGTCCACCGCCGGTCCGCGGCTGGTGGTCATCGCCGTGAGCACCGGCGGCCCCTCCGCCCTGGCCCGCGTGATCCCGGCCCTGCCCGCTGACCTCGACTGCTGCGTGCTCATCGTCCAGCACCTGCCACCCGGATTCACCGCCGCGCTGGCCGCCCGGCTGGCCGATCAGTGTTCGGTCGAGGTGCGGGAGGCGCAGCCCGGAGACCGGCTGTATCAGGGCACGGTGCTGGTGGCGCCGGGAGGCAGACATATGATCGTCGATCACGCGCTCACCATCGGCGTCTCTGACGACCCACCGGTCAACGGATGCAGGCCGTCGGCCGACGTCACCATGCGCAGCGCGGCCGCCGCGCTGGGATCACGCGTCACTGGCGTGGTGATGACCGGCATGGGCCGTGACGGCGCCGAGGGACTGCGAGCGATCCGGCAGGTGGGTGGTCAGACCGTGGCCCAGGACGAGGGCAGCTGCGTGATCTACGGCATGCCCCGCGCGGCGGTGGAGCTCGGCGTGGTGGACCGGGTGGTGACCCTGGATGGGCTGGCGGCGGCGATCCGGTCGAGATGGTGACGGCCCTCAGGCGACCTGGGCCACCAGGATCTTCAGATAGTCGCCCTCGACGAAGGCCGGCAGCACCGGGAAGTCCGGCGGCAACCCCAGCCGTTCGGCCACGACGAGCCGGCGCGAGGCCATCTGCGCGCCCCGTCCCAGCGCGCGGTCCAGGTCCGCGGCCGGCATCTTGGCCGCGTTGCAGCAGGCCACCAGGATCCCCCCCGAATCCATCACCCCCAGCGCCGCACCTGCCAGCTCGGCGTAGTCCTTGAACGCGGTGAACGTCCGTCCGCGGGCCGAGGAGAAGGTCGGTGGATCCAGGATCACGAGATCGAAGCGGCGCTGGTGCTCGAGCAGCCGGGCCAGGGTGGCGAAGGCGTCGCCGGTGACGAACTCGTAGGCGTGATCGGACAGATCGATCCCGTTCTCCTCGAAGTTGCGGCGCGCGCGGCCATGCGCGCGGCCCGCGCTGTCCACGCTCACCACCGAGGCCGCACCATGCGCCGCGGCCACCGCCGAGAACGCTCCGGTGTAGGAGAAGCAGTTGAGCACCCGTCGGGCGCCCGCCAGCCGCGCCACCGCCTCCCGGCCGCGCCGCATGTCGAGGAACAGCCCGGGGCTGGCCGGAGCGGTGACATCCACCACGTACCGACACCGCCCCTCCGTCACGCTGACCTCCGGCGGCGCCGCCGTGCCATACACCAGCTCGGCGCCCGGCCGCACCTGGCCCGGCGCCGGGGGGGCATGGCGCCGCTGGAGGTAGATGCCGCGTGGGGCCACGACCTGCACCAGCGCCTCCAGCAACAGGGGCTGGAACGTCTCGGCCAGCTGCGAGTAGTGGCACAGCACCAGGAAGTCGCCGTAGCGATCCACCGTCACCGCCGGGATCCCCTCGCTGTCGCCGTTGACCAGGCGATGGCAGTTCGTGAGCTGGATCCCGAGCAGTCTGCGTCTCAGATCCTGGCAGCGTCGTACACACGCCAGGAGGTGATCCAGGTCGAAGGCCTGCCCCACCGTGGAGCTGAACACACGAAGCACCGGGCTCCCCTGCGGATCCGACAGCGCCCGGGCGATGAAGCGTCCCTGCGGATCGACCAGATCCACCGCGCTGCCCTGACTCTCCGCACCGAGAACGCGGCCACGCAGCGCATCGCCAAAAACCCAGGGGTGGCCGTCCCCCACGCGTCGGGCAACATCTCCCTGTAGCTTCACCGAATCCCGGCGGCGTTTGGGCTGCGCGGGGTGATACTCTCTGGTCTTCATCAACTGGACCTCATGAAGAGGGCATGATAATAATTTGGTTGGGGTGAGACAAGCTGCAATTGCTTGACAAACCTCAGAAAGATGTGCGAGACGTCCCGTGACCGTGGGGTGGTACCTACCACGGAGTAGGGGTGGCGGCCACAAGACGGGAGGCAGCGTGGAATCGCTGATCGGCACCACCATTGGCGGCTTCAAACTGAGTCAGAGCATCGGATCGGGAACAACCGGCCAGGTGTTCGAAGGTGCCGACCCCACCGGGGCCAGGGCCGCGATCAAGGTGCTGCACCCCGGCCTGAGTCTCTTCACGAAGGTCCAGTCCTACTGGGATGAGCTGCAGCGGGTGGGCGAGCTGTCTCACCCGCACATGACCATTCCCACCTCGGCGGACTGGTCGACGTCCGGGCGCTTCTACCTGGCCATGGACCTTCTCACGGGCCTGGACCTGTCCCGAACCCTGCACCAGCACACCCGGCTCTCCGCCTCCCAGGTGCTGTTGTTTGCCGGACAGATCTGCCTGGCGCTCGAAGCGATCCACGAGCTGGGCCTGTGCCACGGCGCGCTCAAGCCGAGCAACATCTTCCTGCTGCCCAGAGGGGGCGAACCCACGCGGTTCTCGACGCGGGTGACCGATTTTTCCACCCTGCATCTGGTGCATCCCTCCAAGGCGACCCAGGGGATCGAGGCGGCCTACCTCGCCCCCGAACAGTTTCGGGGCGAGGCAAGCCCGGCATCCGACATCTACGCGCTGGGCGTCTTGCTGTGCGAGGCCCTCGGAGGGGACCGCCCCTTCGCCGGCGAGTCGTTCGAGGAGCTCACCCGGCAGCACGCGAAACAGCCACCCCGGATTCCCGATGGTGTGCCACGAGGTCTGGTACCCATCGTGACCAAAGCCCTGGCGCGGGAGCCCGCCCAGCGCCACGACAGCATCACAGCCCTGCGCGAGGCGCTGGAGGGCTGGGCCTCCGGCAAGCCCGCCGAGCTGGACCAGGCCGAGACGCCGCTGTTTCCCAAGGATCCCGACGCGGCGGGTGTCGGTTCCGATGGACCGCAGACGCTACGGGTCTCACTGGAGGAGATCGCCGCCGTCTTCGACGAGAACACTCCCCGAGTGAGCGATTCAAAGAAGGAGCCGAGCAAGGTGGAAGACAAGACCCAGTCCGCACCAACCACCGACGAGACGGAACAACCGTCGGAGGCAAAGGCCAAATCCGTGCCGCAGGACGACGAGCTCGCCGCCATCGCCGAGAAGGCGGGCGCCGCGCTGCGCAAGGACCGCCCGGAACCCCGGGAGGAACCCATCAGCACCATCGTGCCCCAGCAGGAGGTCGAGGGTTACTTCGACGAGGACGGCGACCTGGTGGAGCTGCCGCTGGAACGTTCCGTACGAGCCTTCGTCGCCAACATCTCGCCCACGGTCCCCACCACGCACACCGGCCACGGGGGCAACGGGCACGGGGAGTCTCTGGACCAGGCGCTGGACGCGTTCGTCGAGGACGCTCGGGCCTGGAGCGCGGCTCTCCCGCCGCCGGTGGTGGACGACCGCGCGCTGGCCGAGCTCGCCCGTGTGCCGGAGCCGGAGCCGGAACCGGAACCGGAGCCGGAACCGAAACCAGCCCCCATCGCCACCACGTCGTTCATCGAACCACCTCCTCCCCCGCGCAGCGTGGCCCTGCCGGTGATCCTGGCCTTCGTCATCGGTGGTGGACTGGTGTTCGGCGGGATGAAGCTCTTCGCTCCCAAGCCTCCACCGGTGGAGCCAAACACCTCGAAGATCGACGACAGCGCCGGCGGCACGGTCGCCGCCCCGGCACCTGACCGGGGCACGACCGCCCTGGCCGCCCCGTTGCCGGACGCCGCTCCCGTGGCCACGACCACACCCGACGCCACCACGGCCGCCAGCCGCGACGCCGCGGTGACCGCGACCACGACGCCGGACGCCACCACGCCCACGCCCAAGGTGGCCAAGGTTTACCGGCCGCGGCCGAAGGTGCGCCGCCCCCGGCCCAAGATCCGCAGACCTCGGCCCGAGCCCAAGACCCAGACCAAGGCCCAGCCCAAGCCCAAGCCCAAGAAGGGCGAATGGGTCGACCCATTCTCGCAGTAGCCAACGCGAACGAGATCGATGCAATGAGAGAACTGCGCCTGCTGATGTTGCTCCTCGTGACTGGCACCACCGTCACGTTTTCGTTTCCTCACCTGGCCCGGGCCCAGGATCAACCCTCCGCCGAACCCTCCGCCGAGGAGGAGGACGACCAGGCAGCCCAGCACTTCGCCGCTGGCCGCAAGCTCTACGCCGAGGGCAAGTACAAGGAGGCCATCGAGGAGCTGCTCAAGGCCTACCAGCTGCGTCCGGCGCCACCGATCCTGCTCAACATCGCCCGCACCTACGAGAAGCTGGACAACAAGTCCGACGCGCTCAAGTACTACAAGGAGTTTCTGCAGAAGGCCCGGATGGTGGATCCCAACCGTCCCCAGGTCGAGGCGGTGGTGAAGAAGCTGGAGCAGGCGGTGAAGGTCAAGACCGGCGCCGTGACCTCGGCCGCGGGGACCGAGACCCCCAGCGCCGGCACTGGCGAGGATCCGCAGCTGCCCACGACCCATCATCGGCTGCAGCTGATCCACACCCCGGTCGACAGCGCCAAGGTCCACAAGCCGATCACGATCATGGCGGAGCTCCCCCCACAGGTGGAGGTGGACCGGGTGGTGCTCTTCATCCGTCGGGGCGGCGAGACCCACTTCCGCGAGCTGCCGATGGAGCTCCAGGGCGAGACCTACGTCGCCCGCATCCCGGCTCAGTTCGTGACCTCCACCTCGCTGCAGTATTTCATGCAGGCGCTCAAGGGCACCGGACGCGGCTCGGTGGTGGCCGAGGCCGGGTCCAAGACCGCCCCGAACATCGTGGTGATCGAGGGCGGGCGGGTGCGCCTGGTGGGGCCGGTGCAGGAGATCGATGTCCACTCCCCCTACCGCGCCTGGATCTGGGTCAGCGGCGCCGTGGCCGCGGCGATGCTGGGGACCGGCATCGCCATGGTCGCGATGGCCAAGGATCGCGAGTCGGCCATCGAGCGCTGGGCCGACGAGAAGAGCTGCGACGATGCGTGCAAGACGGGCAAGGCGCCGCCCAAGCTGAGCTTCGACAACAAGGCCCGCGACTGGGAGAGCCAGGGCCAGACCTTCGCCACCATGGGCAAGGTGTTCATCCCCCTGAGCGTGGCGGCCATGGCTGCCACAGGCTACCTGTGGTACCTCGACCGCAAGTACGTGCGCGAGGAGCGCGCCCGCATCGAGCGCGAGGGCGGACCGCGGGGCGAGCAGGGGCCGATGCTGCTCGGGACACCGTGGGTCGACGCGCATGGCGCCGGCATCATGAGTCAGATCAACTTCTAGCTTCGGAGACACATCCGATGATTCGTTCGCTGCACCTGGGACTGCTGGGGCTCACGACACTCACGACACTGGCTGGCGGCTGCTACAACCCCGACCTGGGCGACACCCCGTTCCTCTGCGCCCCCACGGGCAAGGCCTGCCCCGAGGGCTACAGCTGCATCAACCTGGGCCAGTACTCGACCTGCGTCTCCGACGACGTCAAGCTCGACGCGAGCCCGCGGGAGGGACACGTCCTGACCGACGCCGAGCTGATGCCCTCCAAGGAGGGACCGGTCTACCTCGACGGGCACCCGCCCCAGTCCTCGAGTAACTGCATGGACAAGTCCACGGAGCCCAACAACACCGGCGCCACGGCGACGAAGCTCCCGGCGAGCTCGGCGCTGATTCCGGGCTGGCAGATCTGTTATCCCGGCGACGTGGATCAGTTCGCCGTGGAGTTGACCGAGGGGGCCAAGATCGCGGTCACGATCAAGTTCTTCGACAAGAACGGAGACCTGGACGCCGCGCTGGTGAATCCCGATGGCATGGTGATCGACACCTCTCGCACCGAGGACGACGACGAGGAGCTGGGGGTCAGCGCGGTGGCCAAGGCCGGGACCTACATCATCGGCGTGTATGGCTTCGGCGACGCGACCAACACCTACTCCCTGGACCTCACCTTCTGACCGCGGGCCCGCGCGTTAATTGACACCGCCGTCATTGGGCTGCTATCTTCATGGCATTATTGATTCATTTGTAGGCGGACCAACCCAACCTCCCCTGTGGGCCGTGGGGTCTGCGTAGGCGCAATACATGTCACGTCTTGGTGAGCTACTCATCCGCGAGAACCTGATCAGTTCCAGGGACCTGGACGATGCCCAGAAGGACGCATCCCAGACCGGCGGCCGGCTGGGATACAGCCTGACCAAGCTCGGATACATCGCCGAGTCCGAGCTCACCAACTTCCTTAGCAAGCAGTACGGCGTCCCCTCGATCAACCTCAGCGAGTTCGAGATCGACGAGGACGTGATCAACGCCGTCCCCAAGGAGGTGGCCCACCGCCACCGCTGCATCCCGATCAACCGCGCCGGCGCCTCGCTCATCGTGGCCATGAGCGACCCGTCCAACATCTATGCCATCGACGACCTGAAGTTCATCACCGGCTACAACATCGAGGTCGTGGTGGCGTCCGAGGCCGCCATCGAGGAGGCGTTCCAGCGCTACTACGAGCGGGTCAGCTACGAAGAGGTGATGGAGGGGTTCGACGAGGAGGATATCGACTTCTCCGAGGACTCCGAGGACGTCAACGTCGTCGACCTGGAGAAGGCCTCGGGCGAGGCGCCCGTCGTGCGTCTGGTCAACATGATCTTGATCAACGCGATCAAGAAGGGATCCAGCGACATCCACATCGAGCCGTACGAGAAGAAGATGCGGGTGCGCTACCGCATCGACGGCGTGCTGTACGAGGAGATGAACCCGCCGATGCGGCTGAAGAACGCGCTGGTCAGCAGGCTCAAGATCATGAGCGCGCTGGACATCGCCGAGCGCCGGCTGCCCCAGGACGGCCGCATCAAGCTCAAGCTGGGCAAGGGCCGCGAGATGGACTACCGCGTCTCGGTGCTGCCCACCATGTTTGGCGAGAAGGTCGTCCTTCGTCTGCTGGACAAGTCGGCGCTGCAGCTGGACATGACGCGCCTGGGCTTCGACGTGAAGCCGCTGGAGGACTTCCAGAGCGCGATCTACCAGCCCTACGGCATGGTGCTGGTCACGGGCCCCACCGGATCGGGCAAGACCACCACGCTGTACTCGGCGCTGTCGGAGCTGAACAAGGCGACCTCCAACATCTCCACCGCCGAGGACCCCATCGAGTACAACCTGCACGGCATCAACCAGGTGCAGATGCACGACGACATCGGGCTCAACTTCGCCACGGCGCTACGCGCCTTCCTGCGGCAGGATCCCGACATCATCATGGTCGGCGAGATCCGGGACTTCGAGACGGCCGAGATCGCGGTCAAGGCCGCCCTCACCGGCCACCTCGTGCTCTCCACGCTGCACACCAACGACGCCCCCTCCACCGTCAACCGCCTGCTGAACATGGGCGTCGAGCCGTTCCTCGTCACCGCCTCGGTCAACCTGATCCTGGCCCAGCGCCTCGCGCGACGGGTGTGCCCCGACTGCACGGAGGAGATCCCGACCAATCCGCAGATGCTGATCGACCTGGGCATGGTGCCGGAGCAGGCCGGGTCGGTGCAGCTGCACGCCGGACGCGGCTGCCGCAACTGCAACAACACCGGGTACCGCGGGCGTGTCGCGCTGTACGAGGTCATGCCGCTCACCGAGGAGCTGAAGGAGATGGTGCTCCAGGGGGCCTCAACCACCGAGATCAAGGCCGAGGCCATGCGGCTCGGGATGCAGACCCTGCGTCAAGCCGGGATCATCAAGATCATCGAGGGCGTATCGACGCCCGAGGAAATTGTGCGCGTCACGGCAGCCGACTGACCTGACCGGCAAGATCCGAACCAGTAGAGAGGACGATGGCGAACCTTCACCAGTTGCTCAAGGCCATGATCGACAAGGGGGCGTCGGACCTGCACATCACCACCGGTTCTCCGCCGCAGCTGCGCATCGACGGCAACCTGGTGCCGCTCAGGGTGCCGCCGTTGACGCCGGTGGACACCAAGCAGCTGTGCTACAGCATCCTGACCGACGCGCAGAAGGTGCGGTTCGAGGAGGACCTGGAGCTGGACCTCTCGTTCGGCGTGAAGAACCTGGCCCGTTTCCGCGCCAACATCTTCATGCAGCGCGGCGCGGTGGCCGGCGCGTTCCGCGTGATCCCGTTCAAGATCCTCTCCTTCCCCGAGCTGGGGCTGCCCCCCGTGGTGGGCGAGCTGTGCAAGAAGCCGCGTGGTCTGGTGCTGGTCACGGGCCCCACCGGGTCCGGCAAGTCCACGACCCTGGCCTCGATCGTGGACAAGATCAACAGCGAACGTCGGCAGCACATCATCACCATCGAGGATCCCATCGAGTACCTGCACCCGCACAAGGGCTGCGTGGTGAATCAGCGCGAGGTGGGCTCGGACACCAAGAGCTTCAAGCGCGCGCTGAAGTACATCCTGCGCCAGGATCCGGACGTGGTGCTGATCGGCGAGATGCGCGACCTGGAGACCATCGAGGCCGCGCTGATCACGGCCGAGACCGGCCACCTGTGCTTCGCCACCCTGCACACCAACTCCTCGGTGCAGACGATCAACCGCATCATCGACGTGTTCCCGCCGTACCAGCAGTCCCAGGTCAGGGCCCAGGTCAGCTTCGTACTGGAGGGCGTGGTGTCCCAGACGCTGATGCCCAAGGCCACGGGCCAGGGCCGGGTGCTGGGGGTGGAGATCCTGATCCCGAACCAGGCCATCCGCAACCTGGTGCGCGAGGACAAGGTGCACCAGATCTACTCGCAGATGCAGATCGGGCAGGCCAAGCACCAGATGCAGACGATGAACCAGTCGCTGTGCAACCTGTTCCTGCGTCGGCTGATCACGCTGGAGGAGGCCATCGGCCGGAGCTCGGATCCGGACGAGCTGCAGACGATGATCACCAACATGACCCAGCAGGGCAGCGGCGGCACCGGCGGACCCAACGCCAGCGGACGGCCTCCGGCGCAGGGCGGCCGACCGGGTCACTGAGCCCGTACTAGCCCGCCGGCAGCACCAGCACCACCCGCATCCCCTCCTCCTGCGGCTGAAGCTCGATGATCCCGCCGTGCTCCTCGACGATCCCCAGCGCGATGGACAAGCCCAGGCCCTTGCCCGCGCCCACGCCGCGCGTGGTGAAGAACGGCTCGAAGGCGCGAACCTGAATCTCCGGCGTCATCCCCTCTCCGTTGTCCACGACGCCCACTTCGACGCTGTCGCCCACCCGGCCCAGGGTGATCGTCACC
>Ga0210044_10002046_pt1 | contig 30432 bp, 30 predicted proteins | sample CryGey13umfilter_2_FD_183959 | JGI IMG/M metagenome (GOLD analysis project Ga0210044, IMG submission 183959) | Groundwater microbial communities from aquifer in Utah, USA - Crystal Geyser 4/9/14 3 um filter (SPAdes) (version 2) | ecosystem: Environmental > Aquatic > Deep subsurface >... | reverse complement strand
CATTTATCCAGCTGCATCTGGAACTCGATGATCACTTAAGCCTGAGACAGGCGCATGCCATTGCAGATGATGTTGAAGCGCGGATTATGGCTGAATACCCGGATTGCGAAGTCATCATCCATGAGGATCCGGCCAACCTGAAAGAAGTGCATGCGGAGTTTGTAAAGTGATCAGGCTACTCGCCGGACTGATACTTTGGCTCAGCCTGCTGACACCTGCTTTTGCGGCATCTGAAGTGATCGAGGTCTATTACCTGCCCATGCAGGAAGCTGCCGATGCGGCCAGAAGCACGCTTTCAGAGCAGGGCAAGGTCGCCGTCATCGCATCACGCCGCATGCTGATTCTCGATGATGATGTCAGCCACATTAATCAGGCCAAAGCGCTGCTAAAGAAACTGGATCAGCCGACGCAGCAGTTCCTCGCCAGTGTTGAAATTGAAGATGTGCGCTCAGAAAATAACTCCGGGACATCGCTGACATCCGCCCATGTTTCAGCCGGGCAACTGCCCGGCGGCTGGGCCCGCATCCAGCTTGCCGACAACAGCAACAGTTCAGGCAACCGCAGCAGCTTCCAGCTGCGCATTACGGCCAATCAGCCGGGCAGTCTCGAAGTCGGTACGTTGCAGACATTAAACCATGAGACGCGATTATGGCTCGCCGGTTACGGCCTGGTTTCGATGAATAGCGCCGAACTGATACCGATCACCTCCGGTTTCAAGGTACAGGCATGGCCGGCAGGAGCCGATCAGGTGCGTCTGCGCATTACCCCCTGGATGCAGCGCAAATCGACACAGATCAGCGGGCAACAGGAGATGCTGATTGATCTGGGTACGGCCCGGCATCCGAACAGGCCGCCATCCAATGCGGCGAACATGCGTTTCAATGCGGCTCCACAAATTCGTCAGAACGATATCGTGGAGATCAGCGGTGCGGCAACAGAGTTAACCGTGCCACTGGATCAGACCGTCACGATTGCTGCAGCGCAGAGTGAAGCCGGAAAACTGGGCAACGCCCTGCTCTCATCCCGGTCAACAGTGGGTAAAAGGGATTTTGTGATTCGCGTCCGCGTATCACGCTAGGTTTACAGTAAACTTAAAGTTCATCGCGGAAGCCCGTGAATGTTGCTTTGGGCATACGATGAAAAAAGCAACTGTGGCATAGCAGATAAGCTAGCCACGAATACACACGGATTTTCACGAATTACGAGATATTCAATTACTTCATTTCCCTCGCTAATACGAGATGTGAAAAACATCAGCGATCAGGTGAATCCCCCAGGGGATATTCTCTTGTTTCACAATTCACTTGATACCACCTGCGGCAGAGAGGCCGCCTTGAGGTAATGCTACAAACAACACTGATTATTATTCGTGTTAATTCGTGGCTGGATTTTATTATGCTTGAGTAACGCTGAACAGTTGTATCAAGTTGATACTTCCCGCTAATGTGCGATGAACTAAATTTAAGGGCTACTGAATTCCTTAACGCTCCAGACGGTACCACTGGGCTTTTTTGGCCAGCCAGAACTCACGGTATTCTTGGGCGCTAACCTCACCATTACGGTTGGCGTCCATCTCTCTGAAGCGCGCATTCATGCGCTGCTCAACCATCGCCCTGTATTCACCCTGCGAAACACTGCCCGAATGGTTCTGATCCAGATCCATAAATGCGTTCACGACTTTATCCGTTGCAGTGAGCGGAGCTGCCCATGCCGATGTTGATAAACAGGCTGCTACAATCGAAACACTCATCCAGCGCATATTCATGGTTCACCTCGTCGAAACTCTCTGCCATGATTCATGGCAGACGCGAGTTTATCCAACTTATACGCATCCTGCGAGGGGAAACATGAAAGCCTATCTGGATTTAATGCGCCATGTGCGCGATAACGGCGCCCAAAAGGGCGACCGCACCGGCACCGGCACCAAATCCGTGTTCGGCTATCAGATGCGCTTTGATCTTGCTGAGGGTTTTCCCCTGGCCACCACCAAAAAGGTGCATCTGAAATCGATTATCCATGAACTTCTGTGGTTTCTCAAAGGTGACACCAACACAAAATACCTGACTGAAAACGGCGTCACGATCTGGAATGAGTGGGCTACTGCGGACGGCTCTCTCGGCCCTGTTTACGGCTATCAGTGGCGCAACTGGCCCGCTCCGAACGGTGAGTCGATTGACCAGATCGCCGAGTTGATAACGCAGATCAAAGCCAAACCCAACTCGCGCCGCCTGATTGTTTCCGCCTGGAATGCGGCTGACCTGCCGGATGAGTCGATCAGCCCGCAGGATAATGTGAAGCAGGGCAAAATGGCGCTGGCTCCCTGCCACGCCTTTTTCCAGTTTTATGTTGCCGACGGCAAGCTCTCCTGCCAGCTCTACCAGCGCAGCGCCGATATTTTTCTTTTATGTGGGCAAAAAGAATTCTGCACAGTACATTGAAAACCGGCACTTATTTTTCAGCCTCCTGTTGGTTTATTTGATAGCAAATTTAAGCGCATAGTATGATAGGCACTTTTTGCTTCCAACAAGACTTTAATCAAAGCTCTCGCCTCGGCATTACTGCACACTACTTCGTACAAGCTTACTACGTATATTGGTTAATTCAGGCATATATGGACTGTCAGCAACCTTTCTGTATTGTCACCCAGACAAGGCAAGGGACATCTAGAAGCACAATACATGAAAAACCAAGTACACGTATTGCCAAGTTAGACGCCAATGTGCCAAAACAGAGGCAAACTTGATCCATTGGACTAAACCAGAACTGAATATACATCATGTAAACAAAGAGCCTGAATTTGAATATGGACAAGTGCATGTGCGTTCAAAATGTCACGGGAGACACAAGCTTTTGGCATGATCATTTAATTTACTTTACAACGTGATTCCTTGTACTGACCAGTGGCCAAAAGCATAGTTCATCCATCGTGACAGCTCTGGAGGGATAATGAAGACATTGGTAGACCTATTTGCTGGGGCCGGAGGCTTATCTTGTGGGCTTCAGCAGGCTGGTTTCAAACCAATCTTAGCCAATGAAATAAACCCCGATTACGCATTCACATATGAAGAGAATCACCCATCAGTAAAAATGGTAGTGGGTGATATTCGGCAGTTATGTGAAATTGACTTAAGAAACTATCTTGGTGTTAAGAAAGGTGAAGTTGATCTTCTCGCTGGTGGCCCACCGTGCCAAGGGTTCTCTATTAACGCACCTATTAGAAGCTTGGATGATGATAGAAACCACTTATTCAAGGACTATATCCGCATCGCTGATGCACTTCGTCCAAAGATTGTTTTGATTGAGAATGTGCCTGGCATAGTCTCAATGGGCAAAGGCACAATTGTTGAACAGATTTACAAAGAGCTTGAAGATCTTGGTTATCGAATCGAACATAAAATTCTGTTCGCTGGAGAATATGGAGTTCCCCAGCTTCGTTTCAGGACAATATTTATTGCCACTCGATTGGATACCCCAATTGAATTTCCATACCCAAAATATAATGCTCAAGCTGTTAGGAATTTCACTGGTTCAAAGACGCTCTGCTACAATTTATCTCCCAAAGAGAAACAGCCCCTTCTTCCACACACATCAGTCTGGGATGCCATTTCCGATCTCCCTGAGATTCCATCAGGTGGCGGTAGTGACGATTTAACTGCGTATCCCTCACCTCCAGGCTCTAAATACCAAAAGAACCTCAGAGAAGGCTCTGATGGCATCTGGAACCACCACTGTAGTGGTCTTGGCAAAATAAACTTAACGCGCCTTAAGCACATTCCTCAAGGTGGTAGCTGGCGTGACATACCACATGAATTACTTCCGAGTGGACTTCAGAGAGCGCGAAGGTCTGACCACACCAAAAGGTATGGCCGTCTGCATCCAGATATGATGTGCTCAACAGTTTTAACAAAATGTGACCCTCACTGGGGAAGCTTTTTTCATCCAGAACAAGATAGGGTTATCTCTGTTCGGGAAGCTGCTCGTATTCAGTCATTTCCTGACTCATATAAATTCACCGGTACACTTATCAAACAATATGAACAGGTAGGCAATGCAGTTCCTCCATTAATGGCACGGGAAATAGGACTTTGCATAATGAAGATGTTAGGGGATTAGATATGGCAAAAAGAGATTTAGTCGAAATCTTTGGCTATGCCGCTGGTGATGTTACCAATACGGCTCGAACATTATGGAACTTGCAGGCATGTCCGTTCATAAACAAGGCATGCATAAAATTCAATCACGACCAATCTATTGTTTATGGCACCTGTTCTGTTACATCACCGTATGGAGACACCATCATTTGTCCTAATCGGCTTTATGCAAATGGATACGCTGCAATTTGGGATGTGGCTCGTGATGCGTTTGGTGATGAGTATCAGCACTTAACCTTCGAACAATACATAGAACAAAGGGGCGATGTTGACAGATGCATTGTTGCTTTGGGCAAAAATTCAGGGAAGGAAGTACAAATCGGAAGGTCTCTTTCGATGGATTGGGTGTTAGCAAAAATTGAGAATGGTTCACTGACCGAATATGTAGGTATAGAAGTTCAGAGCATTGATATAACAGGCAACTATCGTGATGCGTGGCATGCATATAACAATCTCTCTAATAATCCTCAGCAAGTTATGTCCTCATCGGGGCACGGCTTAAACTGGGCCAATGTTCATAAGCGACTGATCCCTCAATTGATAAGAAAAGGCGTCGTTTATTCTCGTTCAAACCTTGTAAATAAGGGGCTGTATTTTATTGTCCCTGAAATAGTATATTGCAAGTTTGAAGACGTTATTGGAAATGATATTCCTCAGATCGATGGGCCTAATGGCAGTTCAATAACAATATTCACCTATGCACTTGGTGAATCGGTAGCTCATGGCCAGCAAAGAGCATTAGAAAAGGTCAGAACCCTAAGATTCGAATTGGATGAACTTTCGAAACGCTTTATTGCAGGCAAGAGCCTTCCAAGTGGGGCTGACTTAGATGATACAATTAAATGCATACTTGGTGTGCTTCAAGAAGCCGCTTAAACCGCCTCTTGTTTAGCTCTGATCCTCATAAAAAGGTTCAAATGTCAAATAACCTTTGCATTTTTTAGGTATTAATATCCCTGCTATTAAGGGCAACATGATCTATTGCTTGAACCAACACCATTGTCGTCATCCTCTGGTTCGGCAAGCCCAGCCTTGCAACACAATAACAATATGCCTCTTTTTTGCTTTCGCCGCGAGAAATACGGCATTCGACTACTTTATGTGCTGCATAGTGCAGATTGCACTCGAATCCTGCAGGTGATTGCAACCCAAAGCAGCACCCTGCTGCAACATGGCGACCGGTCGGGTTCGGCCACAAAGATGCAGACGGCAATCAATTCAGCAGGCTGTTGCAATAAACCTGCAGGTCAGTGCAATCCAAACCTGCACCCTTCTAAACTCTGGCTCATTGTGACATTTGCGACCGGCAGTAGTCGGCCTAGGCTGTGTGAAAACTAATGGTGATTTTTGAAAGTGGTAAATGAAACCTGATACTCCCAAAATAATGCGGCAAAATGGGTTTTATGATCTGGTCGTTGACGCGATAACATGTGGTTATGGGGATAAAATCTCGACTGTCTGCAATACTTCGTCTTTTTACACAGCCTAGGCCATTTATGGACGGTCGATATTTACAGATAACGCCTGAGCTCAGGTGCGTTTGAGGCTACCCGTGCTTTTGCGAAAGCAAAAGTGCGTGGCGGGTCAAACGTCACCTGCAGCGATTTGTTAGCAGCCAACTCCACCAAAGACTCAATATTCATAGCTTCTTTTGCCTCCTGGCAGCAAGAAACTCCTCGTCGCTAAGTGGCGCGAGCGGCGCCTGCTCGCCCATCACAAGTCCATCTTGTGTCGGCTGGCAGTAAGCACTTAGCCATGCACAGTGAGGAAGAACAAACTCTTTCACGAACGGATCATCTTCTTTGTCGGTTCGCAGCCAAATTTCGCCAGAGACTGTGAACACCCAAAACAGGTCTTCTCGTTTGGAGTAATTAAATTGGCCATTGATAACTTCAAACAACTCAAAGACAGCTGATTTTGCGTTTTCAGCGAACGGGTATCCATCGCGATAGTGAATCGAGTCGTTTCTATGAACTTTCAGCCTCCGAAATGCATCTGCAACGACAGGCGCAATAACCCCCCATGTTTCAAGAACTTCAATTGGTTTTTCCCACTGATCAAAACTCTTCTTACGGTAGATTGTCTTGTACTCGGGAGTAGTTCGATAGTAGTTCCGGGTCTTTAATATGAGCCGATTCAGAATACGTTCACCTAGCGCTCCGGCCCCAGTCATCGCCGGATAGAACTGGCCGCAGCAGTACGCGTCCACGATCTGACGGAGCAAATCATAGTATTCGTCGGGGATGCCAAAAAATGACAGCCCCAGCTTCCGAAAGCGCTCAAGCTTCGTATCGAAGTCGCGTTCACCCCACTGCTGTTTTAGGCCTTGAATGATGCTTTCATGAGCATTTCCGACATCGCCTTGATTCAGTAAACCCGAACGAGTGTCGAGAGCAAAGTTCATGATTCGATACATCCGAGCAACTCTGTCGCAGACGAAGTTGTCCAAGATGGGCGAGCGGCGATTGAGCTGATCCTCAGTCAGAGAATCGAAATCGATTTCTATCTGATGATCTTGCCCGCACGCACGACAGTTCAGAGTTAGGGTTCGCAGATCCATTTCGCTTTTGGCAGCTAACGACCAAGCTCACCCGACGAAAACCGCAACGCGGTTTTTGGTCGGGTGGAGTGTTTTGTTAGCCATTTTCATCGCCAAGCAATATATTCACCAAGCACGTATAAAACCTCACGGTCTGCTCTATTGCGCCAAATTTTAAATTTATCTTCTGAGGGCACTCATATTTGTACAATTCCTTAAGTTTTTTCACATCATTTGAAAGATATTTGGGGCTCGCACCAGCACCATGTACTATCGCGTTCCTTCTTGAGTATAGCCAGTCTGCATATCCGCATACAGAATGAGGTATGTTAACCTTCGTCATGTTCGCGCTTGGAACAATATTTCCATTACCGGGCTGTACCTGTGGTTTTAATTTTGAGTATTCAAGCTTGTCGAATAGTTTAAGAAGGAATTGCAGCTTCTGAGAATGCCTCTTCCTTAATATCGTATTTCTAATTGCTGCCTTAAGGCGTTCGTCAATTGCATCTTGGACACTATTTGTATCCATAAGTAATTTAAGAAGATAATGTTCGTTGACGGTATCCGTAAGAGATGGCGATATAGCTTCTATTACAAATTCAGATCTGCAGTTAGTCAATATAGCTGTATCAACCATCACGTCGAACCTATCGACAAGATTTGTATACACTAACTTTTGCACGTGCTTTCGACTCTTGTCTTCCAGCCCCCTAATCTCTCTAACTGAAGGGGTAATTTGAACTTCGACATATTTCTTAAATTCGTCGATTCCGGATGTATCCATTTAATTCCCCTTCAACTCAGTGGATGGCTAACGGCTTAAATGAGGGGCTGGAGCGCAGCGGAAGTCCCTCTCGATTTTTTTGTTATGGCTTTTAGACATTGATTTTATAATTCAGCTTTACTTCATCACCATGCATCCCACGAAAACCCCAATTACATGCTGGAGATTCATAAATACATATTTCAATATCTTGATGAGTGATGCCAACTTTTCCTTGAATTCTATCAAAGAGAAGGCGAATTAATTTTTTCTTTGTTTCTGTTTCTCGACCCTCAATCATGGTGATTTCAATAATAGTATAAGCATCAGTTCTACCACTGGGGTAAAACATGTTTTCTTTTTCAAGAGGAAAGAACCTATGTGCTCTTTTATCTTGAGGGAAATGAAGAGCTTCGACAACACACTCATGAATCACATCAGACAACTGCCGCTTGATTGGATTTAGATTTTCTTTGATTCCAAATATCTTTACTTGTGACATTTCAATTCCTTTTCATAGAGGCATAACTTATTAATAACGCACGTATCTTTTTGCTCGATGATCATAATTATCCCACCCCTGATTATCTAAGTTTGAGCATAGACCAGAATACTTCAGGTGGCAAATTGAGCGCATCGTTATACTTTTGCCCGGAAATATCGTGGTTAGGTATTCGTATATTTAATTCGGGATATCAATATCCCTTGTTATACGCATTGTCACCGAATGGCCGGAGTTGGAGCTTTTTAGTCCCTTGCCCGAAGGGCCGTTTATGGCCGACTACTGCCGGTCGCTATATTGCAACAGGATGCAGGTTTGGATTGCACTGACCTGTAGGTTTCAATTGCAATGGGGTGTCGGTTTAGACTGCAATCTGCAACAAAGAGACATTCAATACCTTGGTGGTATAGTAACCATTCAATGTAGATGCGCACAGTCTATCAAAACGAGAACGATTCAAACAAAGTAAAAGGGATGGTTGCTTGTGGTTCAATTTCCAATTTCCGAAAAGCTGAGAAAGGAGGCTTGCAAGCATTCAGCGGCGCTATTCTTAGTGAAAGCACAGGTCAATTTTAGGCCTTCAGTAGAATACAGGAATGGCACAATTACATTTATTCGGATGAATAATATTGTTTACGGAGTTACCTGTCGGCATGTTATAGAAGCACTGAGACAGAAAATCAAAGAAAGAAATGACCCGCTCCTATGCTTTGCCACCTTAGTTTCAGAAACCTATTACATGGTGGATAGGTTTAGGTTTCCTCTTGCAGATGACCCGTATATCGGTGAGCCACCAGATATCGCTATTCAGCAAGTACATCCAGGACTGTGCGATTCTATAGGAAAGGTGCCAATTGAAATTGATGTAATGCGTGATGTAAAAGATGACGAGCTAACGCACGCACTTGCGGTAGGGTTCCCAGAGGAAAATGTATCAGAATGCGAACGAGATAAATTTGGGGGTTACAAATTAGGCATGAGTTGCGTTCATGCCCTGGCCCAAATAGAGAATAGAACACCGCAAGAATTTCTAATGCATAGTGACCTTGATATTGAACCAGAGACAATCAATCTAAGTGGAATGAGTGGTGGCCCAATCTTTTGGTCAAATGGGGAAGACCATCACTTAGTAGGAATAGTTAAAGAAGGTTGGCCTACAAAGCCAGAAAGCGAACATTCCAGCGATACAACAATAGGGGGAGGGAATCGAATTCATATAAGAGGCGAGCGATTTTCATGTCAGAAATTTAAGGGATGGGCGAGTGATCTTGGTTTGCTTGAGCCCGTTTTTTCAAGCGCCAAACCCATGAATGTCAACATTTCAATCTCTATTGATGAATAAGATGCGGGATCCAGCAGGATCAGGAGGTATTGGGGACATATATGGTCCGTCCCGCGTTGCAAGGATAAAATTTGATCAGCACAAAAGGGAAGTTGCATACATATATCCGGCCTTTAGTTGAAGCAGGGTAGCTTCTGGCCCTGATGGAATTCGCTGCCAAGCCTTGCCTAGATATCATTTGCAGGTAATTCTCTTGGCATGATAAACGAAGAGACAACCATGTCTGCAGAATATTTAATCCTTATCGATGCCCTGCATGATGAAGAAGCACAATTGGTTCTTCTAATCGATGAGATGGCGTCATTTAACCCCTCTCAGTTAACTAAACAAGAAGCTGAGCTTCAAAATAAGAGGCGAGAAAAACTCAAAGAAAGCAAACCGGAATTGAGCTACCAAGAGTTGGAAAGCCACTTAAAATTAGATCCAACAAATTTGTTTCAACTCAGGTTCAATTGGCGCCTTGAAAGGCTATCGGCAAAGATCATTCTCTTATCGTCATGCGTAATCGAAGCGGCAATCAACAAGTACATAGCCCTAAAAATCGATGAAGCTGGTGACCATGCTCTATTCAATGACCTTGAGAAAATAGAGATCATTAAAAAGTGGACAGTAGTTCCACGCCTGTTTAACAAGGACTATCGGTTTGATAAAGGTGGTCAGCTATATCAGAGTCTTAACCTCCTAATAAAGAATCGAAATGCATTTACTCACTACAAAATAACGATGGAGAGAGGCTGCAAAAGAATATTGCAGGGATCTCCTCATCCAAGACCAGGGAAAACCATGCAAGAAGAGGCCCGAATTCTAATGGAGTACTGCAAGCTTCCGATTGACTTGGTCAAACACCTAATCGACTCGGACGGCAGTACAACATTAGCATCCCTTCACTCGCTGCACTATCAACTCCACCGCAGAGTCGCTTCGGGCTAAATTCGGCCAAGGTCGGCCCTTCGGTTTGGAACATATCGGTGTCTGCCGTTTTGGTTTTACAACAGAATAACCGATCCCCTAACAGTGAGAACCAGAAACTCTATATGCTGAGAGTGTTACTCAATCACGCGAACAAACTCAGACAGAGATGCATTGCACTCTTTGCATATTTCGCTGATTTCAATCAAATCCAAGCGACGCTCACCAGATTCATATTTACTAACGTAACTTTGGGGACGCTGTAGCTTTTCAGCCAACTCCATCTGAGTCTGTCCACTCTCTTTCCGTATCTTCTTGAGAGCTTCAAGTAATATGGCCTGTCTGGCACTCCATTTTTCTCTATCCATAGCAGTACGATATGGTAGAGCTTGAAATATCCCATTTTGGGATAATAATTCGCTGATATGATAGCCATTTTATATAAACAACTGAGCCACTGAAATTGTACCCTCTATTTTTTGAGCCAAGCAGGGCATTGGAGCCAAACACAAGCAAAACAAAGGGATTGAATGCGCTCAGAATCGAACGGTTGGTAGAGCTTCACAATCACAACAGAGATGGCTGTGTCCCGTTAGGCATCATTTCGTTAGAAAATAAAATCATTCTTTGTGCATTCATCAGGGCATGTGCTGATGAATCACTCGATACCATACTTCCAATTGGGCAAGACCAGCACTCGATACGCTTCTCACCTTCCAAAAAATACAGCTACAAACTCATTAATAAATTATTTCAGGAAAGATTAATCTGCATTGATTCAACCAACGCTACTTCATCAGGTATTCGCGTTAATGAAGAGGGGACTCCACTTTTCCCAGTAGAAAGTACAATATTTTCAATAAACATATCCGATAACGATGGTACAAAACTATCACTCAAAGTCCTTGCAGAAATTCTTGAAGAAAGCTTGCTCGTAGTCAGAAAAAATGAATCAAAGAAAATTGAAGAACTGTGGAAAGAACTGGCTCTTCAAGAGGCACAGGAATACTTGGCATTCGTACTTTCTGAACGAGATTTCCCCTTCAACCCCGGAGAAAAAACTAAAAATATTCTTCGTCAGGTTTTAACCAGATATTCAACATCCCAATCATTTTATTTTATTTATTCTGCAGCAAAAAATGCGAGTGATTTTTACCAATCCAAAGGTGTCCCCAAAAGCCATGCAGCAAATACGGTACCAGGGAAAATTCAAACTCTTTTTGATCGATCCGTTAGTGAAAGCTGGAAAGTCAGTAAATATAAGCGCAACTACAAAGCATGTCCGCCAAGCGCTTTAAGCAATGTACTTTATGACAAGGTACTTGGACTTTCACCATTAGGGATCGACTATGTTCCTGGATCAGTTCTACCAGTAGCTATGGAAGAAAATGTCAGTGAATGACGATGACCGAACCTTAAGTATTGAGGAGTACAGTATTCCTGTCACTCTTGAGGGAGAAAGCATAGTTACCTTCAGTCCTGGTGGTGGCCACTACAACATGCACCAAATTCCAGAGTGGGCATATCAAAAGCTATTATCAGACTCGCCACGGGTAGAAACAGCAACACAGTCATCTGATTGTCTAAGAATTCGAGTCGCATACAGAGATAGTCAATCAGCAGGAACATTAATCAGCAGGGTGTGTGAACTTGAAAATCGTGTAGAGATCGAAAACATATCAATTACCCCTTATGCACAAATTGACATGATTAAATTCCCTGTAGTTGCAGATATCTGCTACACAAAAGATAACATTGATGGCCTGCTATATGTGCTCCAAGGTATTGATGTAGTATTTCTATTGGCTACTAATTCAGAACACATCACTATAAAGAAATAAAATCAGCAATCAAGTAAGGAACGGCCAAAAAAGTCATTCGACTAAATGGAACTTTCTATCGGAATCAGGTGCGATTTTCATCGGCTTATGCAATCCGATGACGATTTGCAGATTGCCGTCGAATCCTGCACCCCATTGCAATTGAAATCAGCCGGTGATTGCAATCCAAACCTGCGCCCTGCTGCAACATGGCGACAGGCTGGGTTCGGTAGAGTAAGGATGTGGCGCGGTGGTCTAAGGTACAAGCCTATCTGTTGCCGCCCCTTTCGTCTGGTGGTGCCTCAATAGCCATACCATCACTTCCGTTTCCACATCCTCCTCATCGAACCGGACTTGCGGATTTCCCGCATCCGGCTCTCGGACAAAACATCACGCTTTCGCCCACGGCACGTCGTGCCCTATTCAAGATAGACGAACGAGATTTAACTTCTCGTAGAGATACGGGGCTGGATGAGCCTCATATCTACAGCGTCTGATCTTGTGCTTGATGCACAACACCGGCACAGCCGCACATCTGTTAAGCTATGTGGTCTCCTGCCGGCTCACCCAGCATTCCGAATGCAATGAAACGAAAACCGGATGACACCTTCACTTTCGCGTGTAACGCCATCTGTAGTCTCTGAACACTTCTGGAGTTTATAGGTTGCCCAATCTCCTGTTCTTTCCTACGTCCTGCGTCTGTCTTGAACCAAGGCCCCTTTCCTCCACCGGCATTACCCGGCTCCTCCGGTACTACGGGCCTCTCCGCCACCCCAAAACGCCCAGAACATCCCTCACGGGTTTCCGGTTGATCGTCCCTGATCACGCCAAGGGGCTTCCCGTGTCGCCTGCGATTCCCTTGTGTACATGCTGTCGCCACTACCCCGGCACAGCGTCTGGCTGCTTTTGCTCGCTTCACCAGACGTATCAGCCTTCCCCGCATTGGCGGACGGGTCGGCCTGTGCATCGTCCTTTTCGAGGATTGCTCAGCGTTTACTCACGTTACGGCCTGCACACTCGCCAAGTCACCTATGTGACCCTCTACACCAGAGGCTTCAGCCATTTCGTTACCTCCATGACTGCTCTGATTGCTTCCGGCTGGAGCAAAAGTTGCCGGGTGGGACTTGCACCCACTGGGATATCGCCGCCTTCCACGGCGCACGCCAAATGCGGACATTCAGTCGAGCAATGGACCAGTATAATCCTGCTATTTCTTGCAGATTGGACAATTCTTGATTTCTCTTTTGGTTCGGAGCACCACCTGAGCTTCCCACTCATGTCCTTTGTTGCATCTCCACCATAATTTCTTGCCCGACCCGGCAACCACATCCTCTGCGCGCATCCCGTTATTTCTTTCGGGATGCAACTCCAGAGCGATTTCTGGATACAATGATGCGAGTGAGTTGTCAGGACATGCACTTTTGTTCGAACACTTTGGGCAGCCACTACCCATGTTGGTCCTTGAATTAATTGATGCACTCCAAGAGTGGCCTTTATTGCACTTCCAAAAGACTTTCTTTCCGCTGCCATAACTAAACTGGCGGGGCGTTAGCGGGGAGTTTTTATTGTCGTCCCATTCTTCAGCAATGGCAGGATGGGTGTGAATTAGCGATTTATCTTGTGGTGGCCCCGGCAGTAATGAAAGCAAACTCTGATATTCTTTGTGGGCCGCCCACCCCTTGTTGCGAAGGTAACTTGTACAATCGTTGGAATATTCAGGTTGTATTTCAGCAATATGCGAGACTACCGAATTGAGCGATGCTCTCAGTCCATTGGCACATAGAACGATATCACTATCACCTATCTTAGGTGTAGAAAGTCTCTCGTCCCTAATTCTGATGATTTTGATCCCCCGTTGAGATAAGTAACAGTTTTTTTCTTTGTCTCTTTTTTCAAATGACTCATGCCAAGGATACCCATCAAATTCAATCGCCATTAAAATCGATGGGAGGAAAACATCAATTTCTACGCCATTAATTTTGTGGCGCCAGATTGCATCACTGAAGATCGATTGCATTTCGGTAAATACTCTGATTTCCATTCGAGATGTCTGATTCGAACATTTTGGGCAGCAATGACCTCTTTGGGTTCTATGTGAGATAGTTGTTTGCCAATCGTGCCCATGAGAGCATATCCACCAAGCTTTAAAAGATGATGTGCTTGAAAAGTCTTGAGGCCCAGCGTTGCCATTTAATGTGGGGTGCCACTGGGCGGAAATTCCTGGGAAATGAATTGATAGCGAATTTTCCATAGAGGGCTTCCGGTTTCTGCAGCAAGGGCAGCCTGCTCTTCCTCCAGTTCTACTGGAAATCGAGGCCTGCCATTCGTGATCTTCTGATGATGGGCATCTCCACCAGACTTTTTTTCCTGACTTCGCAGCAATATTTTGTGGGAGCAAAGAGCCATTTTTTTCGGGGTGCCACTGGGCAGCAATTTCTGGGAAGAGGAACGCCAAAGAGTTGCATTGCTTACACGCAGGTTTCATTGATTTTGTATGACTACAAATACTACTTTGCCATTCGTGCCCGAATTCACATTGCCACCACACTTTCTGATTTGAGAAGGGGAGTACATTTTCCGGATGCTTTTGATTGTTTCTGAATGGATGCCACAGGCAGGCGATTTCCGGGTACAGTGCTTGCAAGGATGTTCCAGGGGTGGCCTCTTTCCCAGCACAACAGGGACAACCATTACCCTTTACTCTATCGCAAACTCTACTTTGCCATTCGTGCCCGAATTCACATTGCCACCACACTCTCTGGTTAGAGAAGGGGAGTACATCTTCTGGATGCTTTTGATTGTTTCTGGATGAATGCCACTGGCTGGCGATTTCCGGGTACAGTGCTTGCAAGGATGTTTCTGGGGTGGCCTCTTTGCCAGCACAACAAGGGCACATCGTCCCGTTTGCCCGATTATGAATAGCAGTTTGCCACACATGTCCTTTTGTGCACTGCCAATAAGCCCTGTAACTAGATTTTGGCGCAAAGTCAGCAGGTTTGCAGGAGCCATTCTTTGTTGGGTGCCACTCAGCAGTTAACTTTGGGTAACAAGCTTCGAAATTGTAGTTTTGGGTCAGCTTTGGCATTGAACTCTCCTTCAATAGGAGCGCATGTTATCAGTTCCTAACCATGGAAATCTGAAATCAGGAAAGTTTCGTATTGAATCGCCAGCGCTTTGACAGGTACAGTCGAATGTCTGTTTCTGGCCCAGACTAATGGGATGGTCCGGCTACTGCCGGTCACCAGGGGCGGTAGTCGGCCTAACCCGGCCTGTCGCTAGGATGCAGCAGGATGCAGCAGGATGCAGGTTTATTGCAACAGCCTGCTGAATTGATTGTCGTCTGCAGATTCCTTCATCTAAAAAATATTGAGGGGAAAACCAAACCTGATTGACATATTGTCACGGCAGCCAATAATGACTTAAGATCCTGATATTAAGAACAATTGTAACAGTTAGAACATGCGAAACAATAACATTTCTACATGTTACAAGAATTCACTGGGGATGGTCATTTAATGCGTAAATTATAGTGCCATAACACTTACAGCATGATTTACGTAAATAGGAATTAATCATGGCTGGAAAACTAGAAATCAACAAAGTGAAACATGATAATCGAAAAGATTGAGTATCGTAAAAACTTGGTACCTATCGCATTTGATGAGAGTGAAAGAGTCATTGAATTAATAAGCCGCTGGGGCATGTCAATGGCGATAGGTGCAAAAAAGAAGTCTCCGAAAACTATCGACACATATATGAAAAATATCGGCTACCTAATTGGCTGGCTGAAAAACCACTATGTCTATGGTCACCTCAAAGCTGATGATGCACTCACCGTTGTTACCCAAGCAGGGATAAAACAATACTTGGCAGAACTCGAGGCAAAAGGCTTAGAATCGAGCACAATTAGAAACCGTGATATTACAATTAAGGTTTTGATGGACTGGCTAACGACCCATGAAGGCGGGCGCACTAGAGCCTCCAGCACACATGATGACAAGCTACTCTCAAGCCCCCCCTACTCAAAAGCTCCGATATACCTAGATGAAGACCAAGTCATACAGATATTACAATTCTTTCATAACGAGAGCCAACGTTGTTATGCACATTTGATGTACGACGTTGGATACAGGCGCAGTGAACTAGAAAGGGTGTTATGGAAAGATTTTACAGGGCTGGACGGTTGGCCTGATGAACTTGGCTATGCGCCGGTAGTCGTCCGAGGGTCAAAAGGGAAAGGCGGAAAAATTAAGGAACGTATTTCCATCATCTCAAAACCTATGATTGCGAGAGTCTTGAGGTATCACAATACACTTGAGTACCGTATGCATGGAAAGAAATGGGATGACAGCAACCGCCCAGCATTTCTGAACGTTCATGGTGAACCGCTTACTTATTCGGCTATCGGAGCTGCGCTCAAAGCTGCATCTGAAAGAAGCGGAATAAATGTATCTGCACACGATCTACGTCATGGTTGTGCTTACAATATCATGAGAAGCGAGCATGGAGGGGAATTATCATCCAACCTTGTGTTGATACAGAAACAATTCGGACACAGCAAGGTTACAACAACCGAAAGGTACACCCAAATCCCGGCTATCTTACTAACAAAACTATCGATGAACCCACACGAAATGACTTGGTTCGAGCGTTCAGATAAAATATTTAAAAACACCTTTTTGCCAGCCAAATCCCATAAGGAAAAACGAGGGCACAGTAAGATCAGAGATAAAACTCATGCCTAAGAAAAAAACGAATGTTTTAAAACTGGCAGATCTAATGATTAAAACCGGAGAAGTATCTCCATTAATCCTGCCCGCACCATCAACCGAAGATCCATATTCAGAAATCACATACATCTTTAATTGGGTATCAAGCCTATATACGAGTGATAGCAGCGCCTCTAACTTTAAGAACTCAGGGCTCGCGCATTATGTTAGGTACTTGAATGATACGAACGATTTTCGAGAAGGAGGCAAAAGGGAGCCATTCAAAATCGCTGAACGTTGGGATGAGTACTGCCTAGTTCGATATAAATCATGGCTTGATGATAACAACATCCCTGGAACAGAGCATTACCTCGCGAGCAAAACGGTACCGGGTATAATATCCGCTATCCGGATAGTTATTCAGATGGCAATGAAAGAGGGACTTACAGCAAGTCGAGCGTTGATTAATATTAAAACCTCATCTGGCATTAGAGAAACGACAATGTATGAAGCCTACTCGCCGGAAGAATGTGAAGTCATATTAGCTGCCGTACACAAAGCATCCCACCTTCCCCAAAGTATTGCACATGGATATAGAAAAACTAACATGGGAGAAGATCCACGGCTGTACAGAGGCGGCTGGTCCAATGAAGCCAATATTCGTTGGTATTTCGAGAACCAGATGGCTTGCATACCTTTAAACAACACTGGTGCAACTAAAGACAGTGGGATACATAAAGATTTTTTCAAACATGCATCAAGAACACCTGGTGGGCGGATGAAGCTCTACAATAAATGGGGGGTCTCGCCGCTAATCTCAGGAAAACTGCTAACTCCGCTACTACTGAGACTGGCTATAGAAACTGGACTGAATAAAGAATCTTTAATTTCACTACAGCGTGATTGCTTTATCGAAAAACACCCTCTAACAGGAATGCCTTGCCTGCGTTATTGGAAAACCAGAGGGCTAGGTGATCAGGATTTACACCTATCGTTACTAGGTGCCACCAACACGCAGGATATTCAGCTTAAGTTGAAACAGGCAAGAGTCATTCAGAAAACCATTGAGCTTATCTTGAATTTAACGAGTCCTCTTGTCGACAAAGTAGATGAGAATAATAAAAACGATTTATTTCTATATGAATCTGAGGCGCAGTTTGATATTGGTGCCGTTAAATCCCTAAAAGATTCGGGGAGAGTTTATAGCAAGTGGATTGATCGCTTTTCACAAGATTTCGATCTCAAAAACAATCATGGCGAAGAAATACAGCTTAATTTGGCTAGATTTAGACCAACCCTTTTTACAAGGCTAGTCAACCTTGGGGTAGATCTAATGGTCGTAAGAGATATCGCATTTCACAAAAGCATCCTGACAACGTTACGGTATTTATCAGCTCATAATATCAATTTAACAGCTCGTAAAGAGGTGTCAGCAGCCTTGCAAACAATTTATGCGGGAGCTACGGCTAAAGAAGTAGCTTTGCCTTACGCGACGGGAACCAATGCCTGCGAAGGCGTTAAATACAAAGGACTAGTCGCAGACTGCAAAAACATCTTCGCTCCCCCTGCAAGGGCGAAAAAACTTAAGGAATATGTCATCGGCAGTCCGTGCAAATTCTTCAATATGTGCTTGGAGTGCGAAAACATCCTTGTCACAAGAGCCCATCTACCTACTCTAGCTGCTTACAGAGCATCGCTGCTGGCTTCTCTTCAAAGCCAATTTCAAAGTCCTAATTCTAAGAGCATGATGAAGCATCTGACGATTCTAGATGAATTGTTCGACCCCGAGCGAAGCGAGTTTGAAAAAGAGGATATAGAATGGGCGCTTGAAATGGCTCAGTTTGATACTGTTGTTTACAGTATACAGTCAGCGGTAGGAGTCTCCTGATGGCTACCGCTGAAGTTTATCTGCTAAATGATATGCATCTTTTAAAATCACTTCATTTCGAAGAAGTGATTGGAAAAAAGTTTTTAGTGCATGATGACCTTCCTGTATCAAGAATGTCGCATTTTGGCGATCCTGAGTGGGACCTAAAAGACCCCGACAGTAAAAGATATTTTACTATCACCCATTCGAAGATGAGAATCAAATGGGATAGTTTCACTTTACCTGAAGCGATTATTACTGAGTTAAAGGTTTTTGCACTTCTGAGCCTCTTTACCCCGCTATGTTCAAACAGGGTAGCGCAATATAAGCCTCATACGGTAGCCAGTAGAATTAAGGCACTGGCAAAGTTTCTTATGGTTGTATATGCAAATTCAGTCCTACTTAGAAAAGGCGGTCGGACAATAGCAATCGTCGATAAACTGAGCGATATAACATACGACATGTTAGGTGTTGCTGCACTTGAATATACAGAAACAGGAGATATTGTGCGAACCGGCCTCAGAAAGCTTGCAAAAGTTGAGGTTAGACATTTTCTTTCGGCAGATGGGCAGAATCTTCAATGGAATGAAGTCGACATTGATAACCTAAAGTTCAACAAATGTGTTGAAAACAAAGGTGATAACTGGGAGAGCAAAACGCTTCCGAATGAGCTGTTCAGATTCATCACTAGGCATGCACTACAAGATGTTAGTACTTCTATTATGGCATTGGGTGGCAACATGCACGATAAATCTGCAACATCCTTCGTCAATGAAGATAGATTGTCAGTCTTTCGCGATGGAAAAAGCATGCTGGCAGATTACGTTGAGGTCCGACGATTGGATGTAGAAAGAAGCAACAAGTACGATTGGACCAGAAAAATTCATACAAGTGGCTCAAGCATTACAACTTGCACGAAAACAAAACGAAAACAGTTTGAGAAAAAGTATGGAGTCAAAGTCGCGGAATTCAGTGAGTGGCTGGTAAACTCTCGATTATCAGCACAAGTATTAATCATTCAATATATTGGCTTTAGGCATAGCGAGAGCCTTTCTTTAAAATTTGACCACGCTCTCCCTAGCGGCAAGAAACTAATTGAAAAATCAGGATGCGTATGGGTAATTAATGGAACTGTCACTAAAGGAAAAAGCGCCGGACTTCCCATAGATAGAGATCAGTGGGTAGCAATTCCTATTGTTCGCGATGCGATCTGGTTGCTTGATGAGTTGAACATTGTACTTAATAAAAGTTATGTTTTTTCCTCATCGCAAGCGAGAGGGAGCTCGATAGATAGTGGGAAATCTTTCGACCGAACAGGGCACCAAGAAAAACCATATAGCCCTGGCAGCTTCAACCAAGCAATAAATAAGTGGCTAGCTCGCAAAGATTCCAGTGGCGAATGGATAAACTGGAGCCTTAACGTAAAACAATTCCGCCACTCCATCGCAAATCAACTTGCCAGAGCCGAACTAGGTCTTGAATTTATTACATATCAGATGAAGCACACAATGCATGCATTGAGTGACATGCCAAGTGATGTGACGCTTGGATATGGGGGCGTGGGTGATGTTTATCAACAAAATGCATTAACAGCGGCAAAGCATGAGGCAGTGAGAAACCTATACCATCCCAGTAGCCCTCTTGCTGGTGGCATGGCAGAAGAATTCAAGGCTGCTAGAAATGCGCACTTTAAAGGAGCCATGGCAAGCGGATTAAATGAAGATGATTACTTCTCCATGCTTGCAGATCAAGGCGTACCATTCATAAGTGTCGGCGGCGGATATTGCTCTGGCCGCAAGTATGTTCAGTACAGTGATGGTAGCAAAAACCATCCAGCATGCGTTGGAAGTTATGAGTGCACCCCTAGCAATTGCCCTAACGCAATAGTTACGAAAGCCCATGTACCAGTGTGGGTCACCATGTATCAAGGCAATCTCAAAAATGCAAATGATCCACACCTCTTCTACGCGCGAGACTCTTTCTTAGAAAGGGCTAACGATGCGAAGGACGTACTAAAAATCCTTGGAGTGAGAGTTGAGGGGGTAGAATGAGTTCTCCATACGATAACAAAAATGCAGAAGACTATTTAACCAACACTAAGGCCATCGAAGATGGACTCAGGTGGATCGAAAAGAATGTAGATAAATTACCGTTGTCGAAAATCTCTAAAACTACTCTTTCAAAGAGAACTGGATTGCATCGCAATACTTTAAACGATAGGGGCCCCTGGATTACTGATAGGATCGATAGAATTAAGACTTTAAAAACCTCTGCGCCTAAAGAGATTCAAAGCCTTCCAAGTAAAGAAGCCACATTGCTGCAAAAAATCGAAGAACTTGAGGAGTCGCTAAAGCTCCAAAGGCAAGAAACGGCAAGAGTATTTTTCAGAAATGAGGAGACTAAAAAGCAACTTGAAGAAAGCAAATCTGTCTTAGATCAGTTAGCTAAGAAGAACATCTTGCTTCAAGAGGATAACGAGTCATTGTTAAAGCGCATAGCTGCGAATGTCACTAGTATCTCAGCAAGAAAAGATCCAAATAGAAGGAGCTAACAGCATGAGGCAATATCTCGACCTAGTTCAAACAGTTTTCGACACTGGGAGCTGGCAGGAAAATCGCACTGGAATACGAACACTCAGCATGCCTGGTGCAATGATGAAGTTTGATATGCAGAAAGGGTTTCCTGCAGTAACTACTAAAAAACTTGCTTTTAAAACAGCGGTTGGAGAACTCGTTGGCTTTATGCGCGCCTCACGAAGTGCCTCTGATTTCCGTGACCTTGGCTGTAAGGTCTGGGATCAGAATGCTAATGAAAATAAGCAGTGGCTAGCTAACCCATACAGATTGAAAGAGGATGACTTAGGACCTGTATATGGTGTGCAATGGAGACAATGGCCTGCTTATAAGCTCATTGATTTAAATGGGCCCGGAGGAGAAAGACAAGTCGAAGATGCTATTTCAAAAGGCTATCAACAGATTGGCATTCTTGAAGACTCTAACTCAGAAAATAAAAGTAATAAGGTCTTGCTATACAAGGCTGTTGATCAGCTTCGTCAGTGCCTAGACACCATCATGAATGATCCAAATAACCGTAGGATTATCTTTCACGGTTGGAATTGGGCACAGCTAGAAGAGATGGCCCTTCCACCATGTCACCTTTTGTATCAATTCCTGGTAGACTCATCAAAACGTGAAATTTCACTTTGTCTTTATATCCGAAGCAATGACCTTGGCCTCGGTGCACCATTTAATCTCACAGAAGGTGCAGCACTACTAAGTCTTGTAGGGCGTTTAACTGGATATACTCCACGTTGGTTTACGTATTTTATCGGTGATGCTCACATTTACGAAAACCATGTCGACATGTTACAAGAGCAACTCAAACGCGAACCTTTTTCAGCTCCTAAACTAGTAATTTCAGACCGTGTTCCAGATTTTGCCAAGACAGGGAAATACGAGCCAGAATGGCTTGAAAAAGTAGAACCAAGTGACTTCACATTAGAAGGGTATCAACATCATGCTCACTTAACGGCCCCTATGGCTGTTTAATAACGCTGAATGGTCTCTGATCTAACTTACACTTTGAGTAGACTGGGTTAAATACGCTAGTTTCCCCAAGCAGTCCGTCGGACTTGATTCACGTCGTTGTTGGACTCAGTCATATATGAAACCAATCCGGCATATTTTTCGGGCAAGATGGGGATGTATATGCAGGGCATAAGAAGGTTCGAAGGCCTCATGCGGCCTTCAGGATGAACATCCGCTTGCATGGTAACTCACCTCCTTGATTATGGCTCTGCCTTATCAGCAAAGTCCGGTAAGGATAATCCACGCTACTCAAGGATGGTGAGTTATCCCTTTCCAAGGGGGAGCCATGATGTCTAGGTGTGATTCTAATTATGCCTTGCTATGTTCGTAGCAATTGTTACGCTGCGAACGCATGAAAACGTTTATAGATTTGTTTGCTGGTGCAGGAGGATTGTCCTATGGATTTGAATCTGCTGGCTTGCATCCACTTCTAGCAATCGAAATAAACCCACACAGCGTTGCAACCTATAAACATAACTCATCTAATCAAAACGTTCTCTGTGAAGATATTCGGCGTCTAGATGCTTCAAAAACACTACAAGCTTATGGAATTGAAAAAAATGATTTATTCGCTTTAGTAGGGGGACCTCCATGTCAGGGGTTTTCATCATCAAACCAAAAAACAAGAAACTGGAATAATCCAAATAATCAATTGTATCGAGACTATTTACGTTTCCTGAAAGCGGCTAATCCTCAATGGTTCGTTTTAGAAAATGTTCCTGATTTTACTTCATTTCATAATGGTAGAGTTATTCGGACAATTGAGAGATATGCTCGCTGGTTGGGATATGATACCAAACGATATCTGTTGAATGCATCTGATTTTGGAGTCCCTCAAAGAAGAATGCGCTTTGTGCTGATCGGAAACCGGATTGATGCAGAGCTTCCAGAACTATATGCGACTTGCTCAACGAAAGTGACAACCAGGATGGCTTTGGATGACCTTCCTAGCCTAGAGAATGGAAATAGGGTTGATCTTTTCAACTATAAAAAGAAGGAAACAAATGACTTTCAAAAGCTGATGAGAAAAGACACAAACGATGATTCTCAAGTTTGTGGCGGAACTATTAGCAGAAATAAAGACTATATTATCGAAAGGTATAAGCATATCCCCCCTGGAGGCAACCTATCCTCTGTGCCCCCAGAGTTAACCGGAACATATAAAAATGTAAAAGCTGCACATACTAATATTTACCGTCGACTAATTCCCAATGATGTAGCTTATACGATAGGTAATTTCAGAAAGAATATGATGATTCACCCATGGGAAGATAGAGGCCTTTCAATACGCGAAGCGTCACGTCTACAATCCTTTCCAGATCATTATCGTTTCATTGGTCCTATTATGTCTCGACAGAAGCAGGTCGGAAATGCAGTGCCTCCACTTTTAGCGCAGGCAGTAGCTAATTCTATCGTTAATACTTAATCTGTTCACAGCAGTAGAATAACTCGCCACATTTAAATATCCTCTGACGTGTAAAGGGAGACTCGACTAATGTGGCACGAGACCAATTTTGAAAAATCTATGAAAGCTAGGGTTATTTCTGACTTCAGTCAGCCCGAAGCTGAAAAAATATGCGCCGACTACATTCACGCCAAAAGTTACCTATGCAGTCATATTTACTCCAACATAAAAGCCACGGAGCCGAATCTTACAGACCATGGGGAAGACCATATTGCTAATGTTCTTAATAATGCGTCAGATTTGCTTGGAACTGATATCGAAAAGCTTACTGGAATTGAGCTTTATGCTTTAGGCATTTCCATCCTCTTCCATGATGTTGGCAACCTTCATGGAAGAGATCGTCATAATCGAAAAATTCATAAAATATTTACTACATCGAGGGCGGAAAATCTTGAATTCACTCAAGAGTTCAAGGTCGTAAATGCTATTGCAGGTGCACATTGTGGAAAAACAGCAGATGGCAGCAGCACGGATACAATAAGTGAAGTTGCGGAAATGTTGGTGCTCCAGAAAAAGGATATTCGGGCTCAGAGACTAGCTGCTGTGTTAAGACTAGCTGACGAGTTAGCCGAAGGATCACAACGAACATCGGATTATCTGCTTGAAAATAAAATGTATGACAATTCATCTAAAGTTTTTCATGCGTATGCTCAAGGAACAGACGTTGCAATCATGCGGGAGCGGGGTCTAATATCATTAATATATAATATCCATTTAACTAAAAACAATAACGAATTATTTGTGGCTGATGATATCCCGCTAAAGGACTATTTATCCACCATCTACAATCGAATCTCTAAGCTAGACTCAGAACGACGGTATTGCAGGTATTATTGTGAATGGCTTGATCCATTTAAACAGGTTAATGTAGATATAGACTTCTTGTACAACAACACGCCCTTAGATAATGACCTTGGAACTATCCATGTCACGCTCACAGACTTATCAAACCCTACTTCAGATCCAAGTATCGTGACTTCAATAAACCCCAATTGTGAAATCGACTCTCTTGTAGGCCGGGTGCATTTTGCCGTGGAGGCCCTAAATGATTGAAAATCCATTTGAATATGATGCTGCCACAGCATTAAAGCCTGAATATATAGTCAAAGTTTTTATCGAAGATCACAACTACACCAGGTTTATTCGCTCCACAAAGAATGTGTTCCTCTTAGGTGAAAGAGGTGCCGGGAAAAGTATGACACTATTGTACAACTCCTATCCACTGCGTGCTTCATACGATTCTGACAACATCCAGACTGTAAGGAAAAATATTGGTATATACATACCCTGCAATACACCATTAAATGATAAGCGCGAATATGAATTATTGGAAAATCTTTCATTAGCCTCAGTTCTCGCAGAACACTACTTGGTTGCTTCCATTGCCTATCAGCTTGCTGACACTCTTGCTAAAGACCAAGAGATCGTTTCCCTGCTAAGGGGGGAGAAAGGTGAGTCCCTCGCCCAAGAGATATCATATATTTTCATGCAAGACTTGCCGGCCGAAACAGTTAGCAAGCAAGGGGTATTAGATGCATTAAGGCTATTTTTTGACCGAGAAACAAGGCGAATTCAGACGCAGTTAAACAAAGCTTCTTTAGATGAATACATTGAGTCTGGATTTACATTTAATGAAGTCATACGCCCATTGTTGAACTTGTTAAGAAGCAGAATTGAATTAATTCAGGAAAGTCACTTTTCATTTTTGATCGATGATGCCCACGATCTAAATCACCTTCAAAAAAAGCTAATTAACTCATGGATAGCGTTTCGTGACCGCTCTGTCTTTAGTTTTAAAGTAGCAATCGCAGATATTGGCCATTTTGACTATTCTACTAATTTTGGCGGAAGCATTATCGAAGGTCATGATTACATTTCGATTGATATGGAAAAGGCATTTCAAAGTAGTGACTCTGCTTTTGGAAAGCTGGCGCGAGATATTATAAATAAAAGATTGGATATATTTGGCATTAAGGGAGTTACTGCGGATGAATTCTTCCCTGAAAATAAAACTTATTCCAATGACATTGAAAAGTGCAAAGATATTGTACGAGCAGAGTATTTAGAGGAAAATTCAACAGCTACTCCGAAACAAATAACAGATCATGTATATAAGTATGCAAGAGTAAGGTACTTCCGCGATCGTAGCGCGAAAGCCAATCGCATAACTTACTCTGGGCTGAATACAATTATCCATGTCTCCACTGGAGTAATTAGAAACCTTCTCGATCCATGCTATTGGATGTTTGATAAGGCTTCAGACAATCAGAATGGAAAACCGATCAACTTTATCTCGTCTCAAATTCAAGATGATGTATTAAAAAGCAGAAGTGACTTCATATGGGCTTGGGTAAAAGGCTCGATGAAAAGCGCCGTAAAAGACTGTGATGATGCATTAGCAGAAAAAATTTATAATTTATTTGAACAGCTTGGCGTTCTATTCAAGGAGCGGTTAAAGCATCATAACTCTGAGCCTAGGGCAATTGCATTTTCAATTTCGGGAGAGACTGAAGATTTGCGAAATCAAATAGAGCCGGTGTTGGAAGTCGCAAAACAGGCACGCCTACTATATTCGCGTTTTGGTTCAGCCAAGGACGATGGAAAAAGGGAAAAATTCTATGTTCCCAATCGTTTACTCTGGGTGTCTCGTGGTCTAGATGTCGAGGGACAACATGCTCGCGTTTCATTAAAAGCAAAAGATATTTTGGCTGCAATGAACGGAACACGATTCCCATATGACCCTGAAAGTAAAAAAGATCTCAGCGAAACTAGCCAAGGAGAATTACTATGAAATCTCCAAGAAAAATACTTATAACTGTTGGAAGTTGGGAAGCTCGCTTCTATAAGGGCAGTAAAAAAATAATACGGGAAAATAATATAGATGAAGTAATCCTGTTCAGATATGAAGAGTACCTACCACTTTCAGATGCAAACACCAGTGATCTTAAAGCCTTCTGTGAAAAGGAAAAAATTTCCTTAAGAGAGCATCACCTCTCATTTTCACAATTGGCAGATTCATGGAAAGAAACTTACACCACCCTTTCAGCTTTGAGCCACGTTGACGTTACCGTTGATATTTCAACAATGCCAAGAGAAGCTATTTGGCACATTTCCTACTCACTTCGAGCAGCAGGAATTGTTGCTAACTACATTTACCACAGGCCCAATAGCTACTCAGATTGGTTAAGTAAAAATCCAGGTGAACCGAGGCTAATATATAAGCAATCTGGAATTTCTTATCTTAGCCGACCGACATGCGTTCTTATAACTACTGGTTTTGATCCGTACCGCACAAAACAAATATTAGACAGATATGAGCCTCAAAAAGTCTTACTTGGATTTCAAACTGGCGATCAATTTAATAATCTTCAGGCAAACATAGAGGCACATGAAAATGTTTTAAAGGGAATGTATTCAAATTTTGTCACCTTCAAAGTGAATGCATATTCAGATGATTTTGGCTTTTCGAGTATTCATCAAGCGCTTCAAGATCACATTGATGAATACAATATACTTGTTACTTCGCTCGGACCAAAAACTACTGCCGTCGCTTTATCCAAAGTGACCAATCTACATCCAGAGATTGGAATCATTTATGCTCCATCCAATGAATATCATCATGAGTACTCATCTGGAATAGGCAGCTCTTATTCAATGATGCTATAACAAATACTTGAGAAATTTATTTTAGCACGAATTACGATTACATTCATGTACTATGCATAAACTAGAAATGCACAAGAAAATATTTTGGAAAATACTATAATATGAAATGTACTATGCATTATTTACCCATCATAAAAGTTTTCGGCGTACCGTTCAATATTGCCAGCTACGCACTGCTGACCATGATGGTTGCCCAGTGCTGCGATCTGGAGTTGGGGGACTTCGTACATACCTTCGGTGATGCCCACCTCTACTCCAATCATATGGAACAGGTGGAAACCCAGCTGGCGCGTGAGCCCTTCGCCCTGCCAACCATGAAACTCAATCCTGATATCAAAAACATCTTCGATTTCACCTTCGACGATTTCGAACTGCTTGATTACGAATGTCATCCCGGCATACGGGCACCGATAGCCATCTGATACAGCCATCCAGCAGGAGTTGACCATGAACAACTATCAGACCGGCATTCTCGCCGATGTACCAAAACAGGCGCGTTACCTCAGTTTCTCTCTTGATGCAGAGGGCGATGTTAAAGCCGCACTGCAGAAGTTAGCTGACTTTGCCGATGGCGAATCAGTCGTTGTCGGCATCGGTCTGGCTGTCACCGAACAGCTGAACCATCACATTCCCGGACTGACTTCATTTCCAAAGTTTAAACATGGCCATGTTAAAGTGCCTGCCACAAATGCCGACCTCTGGTGCTGGCTGCGCAATGATGATCGCGGTGTACTGGTACATCGCACCCATGCACTGGTGAATCTGCTGTCAGATGGCTTCATCTGCGAGCAGATCATTGACGGCTTCCGCTTTGACACCGGCCGCGATCTGACCGGTTACGAGGATGGCACGGAAAACCCGGTCGATGATAAAGCCGTAGAAGCCGCAATTCTTGGCGGCATAGGCGAAGGGCTGGACGGCTCCAGCTTTGTCGCCGTACAACAGTGGGTGCATAACCTTGATGAGTTCCTCTCCCTGCCTGAATCAGAGCAGGACGATACCATCGGGCGCCGGAAGTCCGACAACGAAGAGATTGAAGATGCACCGGCAACCGCACATGTAAAACGTACAGCGCAGGAGGATTTCACTCCGGAAGCTTTTATCGTGCGCCGCTCCATGCCGTGGGCCGATGCCAGCCATGAAGGGCTGGTATTTGTCGCCTTCGGAAAAAGTTTCGATGCCTTCCGCGCCCTGCTCAAACGTATGGTCGGTGCCGATGACGGCAAGGTGGATGCACTGTTCAGCTTTACCACGCCGGTAAGCGGCAGTTACTTCTGGTGCCCTCCGATTCGCAATGGTCAACTGGATCTGCGTGCGCTCGGCCTCAACCGGTGATTGCAAAAACAGTTCGATTGATGATCGTTAGCCGATGACAAAACCGACTCTTTCCCTGATCTGGGCCATGGATCGCAACCGCCTTATCGGGCGCGACAATGCACTGCCGTGGAAACTGCCGGCCGATATGGCCTGGTTCAGAAAGAACACCATGGGCAAACCGATCCTGATGGGGCGCAAAACCTATGACTCCATCGGCCGACCGCTGCCGGGGCGCACCAACCTGATATTAACGCGCCAGCAGGGCTTGCAGGTTGAAGGATGCACGGTCGTTAACACGGTCGAAGAAGCACTGGCCGCAGTAAGTGACGCGGATGAAGTGATGGTCATGGGCGGCGCCGAAATTTATGCGCAGTTGTTTGATCAGGCTGACCGCCTCTATATCACCGAAATTGATGGCGAATTCGAGGGCGATGCATGGTTTCCCGCATTTGACCGCAGTGCTTGGCAAGAGATCGCCCGCGAGTCCCACGCACCGGATGAGAAGAATGCTTACACCTACGCATTCATGATTCTGGAACGAGCATAGCCAAACAGCGCCTCTACGCCCCCTTCAATTTGCCATCTGGAGCTTTCAATCTATACTCAGATTCAGGTAGTCGAGGGAGATTAATTAATTATGATCACCTTACATAAAGATTCTTATACCTATTAAATAATCCATGACGGACACGCTGATACCGCTTACGACCGAGATGTCCGGTGAGGCTCTCGAACAGATGGAACTGTTCCGCCTAAAGTTTCGAGAGCTATGGAGCAACTGGGAATCACTCAAGAAGCAGGGGCTGACCCTTGGTGGTAACTTCTCAAATCATGGGAACGGACATGTGTCAGGTCCAGGGTGCGGTATAGAAGTGCACCGGTTGAAAGGCTTTTATCTGGATTTTCGTTTCTTTTGGGCGAAGTGCGAACCAACAGAATTTTTCAAAATCTCTTCCCTCCTCGGTAAGCTCTGCGCAGACACTCGGTTACACCGGTGCCTTTCGAGTAACAAGGAACAATGGAAAGATGCTGGTTTTTTGCATGAATGGCATGGGATCAAGCCGGATGAAATGATCGATGTTCTGTTCAATGGGGAGTTATTTCATAGCGATCCAGCCAAGAGAGAGCGCATGCGGTACGTGCAAACACTGATGAACGACGATCTCGCCCATCATTGTTTAGTCTATAGCGTGTACACAAGGATGCTTGTAGTAAGGAACATCAACTGGATCATTCAGCCATTGGAACAGAATAGGCAGTATGTTCGAGTTCCGCTGGAGTATGCCTAACAAATCGCTCCAACGGCAGCGCACTGCTGAGCTAATCTGTTAAAGTGACTGATGTGACTAACACTAGTCGTACATAGTCGAATAAGGTTTTCTCACTTGCTTGAATCAGGGAGTCAATAAGGCCTCAAACAAATAAGGAGCCGATATAAATCGACCCCTTACTCATGGCGCTTCCTGTCAGCTTTTCAGCCCGTAGGACATAGATTTTCCTCTGCGTCCTCCGCGCGTCCTCTGCGGTGAGTGACTATTAACTCTGTTCGATCAGATCGCGGTTAGTGCGGATCATGGCCTGAATGGTTTTCACATAGTCCATGCCGCGCTCGGAGTAGGACTTCAGGCCCAGCGCCAGCCTTTCAGCGTTAAGCGCGCGCCCTTTGTTTCTGGATTGCTGGCGCAAGTTACGGAACTCAGCGTAAGCACGGGTGGTGTTGATATTATTGATATAGGCATCCACTGACTCACGCGCATCACTGAAGCTGCGAACTTCATGGCTTGCACCAGCTTTA
>Ga0210044_10002045_pt1 | contig 30434 bp, 32 predicted proteins | sample CryGey13umfilter_2_FD_183959 | JGI IMG/M metagenome (GOLD analysis project Ga0210044, IMG submission 183959) | Groundwater microbial communities from aquifer in Utah, USA - Crystal Geyser 4/9/14 3 um filter (SPAdes) (version 2) | ecosystem: Environmental > Aquatic > Deep subsurface >... | reverse complement strand
GCTTTAAGTCTAGTCAACTTGCTTAATTCTTCCCTTGCCTTTTCAATTAAAGTTCCTACATCCTTTGCCATTTTCACACCTCCTCGATAGGTATTTCTTATTCCTAATTGAACTACAACCTCTGATGATACTTATCCTCTTGCTAAAGACTTTCCGGCAAGGGTTCGTGTGGCTCGTGTTACACCAACCTTCTCTGCTTTTGTGCCACAATTGGGGCAGAATTTGATGTTCTCCCAATACTTCCAGGTTGTGCCGCACTTCGGGCACCCCAAGGATAAAGGTTCACCACAATTTGGACAATAATCGGTACTTCCTGTAGTAATCCCACACTTGGGACATTTAAATACTTCACCCATTTTTAATGCCTCCTTTCTTTATTTTGCTTTTTTATTATGTTCCTTAACTGTTTCTAATTCAGCAATAAGTTTCTCGACTCTCTTTTTATATTCATCTTCATTTAGCATACCTGACTCGTAAAACATCTTTAGATTAAAAAGTTCTTCTTTTAGATCTACCTTACCGGCTATCTCGGCTAAGGCTCTGTCCCTAATTTCTCCAGCAAGAACGGTGAATGCCTCTAACGGATAAACTAACACTTTCGCTAAATCGTCCAGATTTAATAGCTCATATTCTCTAGGCTTTTTACCCGGAAGCATCTCTGGAATAATCTTCTTCTCCCTTTTTCTTGGATACATTATAGACGGTAAGAAAGGCGGTAATCCTTTTTTAGATCGCTTTTTAGCCATTTTGCCTCCCTTTTGAAAACATAATTTCAGCAAGTTCATTTAAGCTTTCTTTACCCCTGACCCCATGCATAAATAAGGGTATATAGATAACACCATTATTCACCCCATTAGAAGTCCGTCGCGCCAAAGGTGCGACAGTCGCCTCTGGTGACTTACTTCTATCCGGATTCACTTTGGATTCGATAGATTGAATATATTTTTGTTGCTCTTGCCTTTTAGCAGTGCAGAAATTACAATCAGATAACGGAATTATCATATTGATAATGTTATGAGAATAGGGGATTTTAAGATTCCTAAGCGCAGAGGAAAGGTCCTCCATCTCTCGTACCCCCATCTCTTCAGGGATAGTAATCATTACAAATTCAGTTGTCTCAGGATTAGCCAATGTTTCTTGTATTTTACGCACATCCCGTGATAAATCCAAGAGACTTTCCACTGAATGTATCCTGGATAAATTTATTACTCCTTTATATTTTAAAAGCAATCTGAACACAGTTTTTAGCCACTTGCTTATTATATCCGGCGTCTCTAAAAATCTGAGCAGGTGCCCTGAGGCGGCAGAGTCCATGACAAAGAGGTCATAGTCACCCGCCTGCTGTCTGTCGGGCAGGGAAGTCTTCATAAGTTCAATAATCTTTTTCAAGGCCATAAGTTCTTCCAACCCTGGTGGGGTGAGGGTGATAAGCTCTTCCATCACTTCCTTATCAAACTTTATGTCCATTCCTGAAGAAACAAACTTATCAAATGCTTCCACTATATCTCCTCTATATTCCTCTTTAAGGTTGTTCAGCATTTGGCTGGCATCTAACTCTAAAGCATACAGATTGTCTGTGCCGTCCTGCACCTGGCGGAACTCATTACCTATTTGTTGATCGAAACTGTCAGACAGGGCGTGTGCTGGATCAGTTGAAAAAATGAGAACTTTTTTCTCCTTATTATATCGGGCTAATTGCAAGGCAGCAGCGCAAGCTATTGACGTCTTCCCTACACCACCCTTTCCACCAAAGATAATAAGTTTAAGATTTTTCTTTAAAAGATCCTCCATCCCCCCTTGAGGAAGGGAAAGAATTTCAGATAAATGTAGGGGCAGGGCTTGTCCCTGCCCTGTTTTTTGGGCAACCACAAGGGTTGCCCCTACATTATAGGGCTTAGGTCCATCTTCTCCAAAAAGAATTTCCCCATACCAAGTTAAATCTTCTATCCCCCGAATTTGCTTAGGAAATAAAGGCATCTTGAGTAAATTATAGCAAGCAAACTTTTCTTCAATTTCCTTTACACATTTTTCTTGCTCTTTCTTCCTTGCTAAACAAAAAGGGCATTTATTGTCCTCTATAATAATACGATTAGCAATAACACTATTAACCGGAATTCTGGTATTCTCCAGTAGTTGAACCAGCCTTTCGATTTCATAAATGCTCATTGGCTCAGGAATGGTCACCGGCACAAACTCGGTTGTTTTAGAATCTGTAAGCAGTTTTTTTACCTTGCTTACATCGTGTTTCTGTGACTCAAGGAACTCATCACACTCATCCTTTACATATTTACCCGTAAACCTCTTAGCCATAAAACGATGTTTTTCCATCATCATATCCACTACTTCAACCCACTTCTCCATCTTCTCAGGCAAAGATAAAAATACTGTAGTATGGCCGGTAGGGGCGGTATCTAAAATGATTAGATCATACTCCCGGCTATTTAAAATATTGGCAATCTTTATTATTGCCATAACCTCGTCTAAACCGGGCAGTGACATAAGAAAGAAGCTCTCAATGTCTTCCTGGTCAAAAAAAGTTCCCCTTTCAGCCATCTTTTTAATTATGGCTCCATGTTCAGCTTTGTATTTCTTCAGTAACTCTTCAGCATCTATTTCATAACCCCAAATATTTCCCGCTATAGGAGTAATTTTATTGCCTATTATTAGGTCAAAACTATCACCCAAAGAGTGGGCCGGGTCAATGGAGATAACCAGTATCTTTTTCTCGGGTTTCATCTTACTTAAATGTAAGGCAGTAGCCGCTGCGGAAGTGGTCTTACCGCTTCCCCCTTTGCCGCCAAAGAGTATAAACTGTAAATCAGGGTTATCTAAGAATTTTAATTTTTGCATTTGCTACTACTTCTCACCTTCCTTACGCTTAGTACCTTCCTCTAATCTCTTCATCAGGATACCTTCTGCCTCATTGTACTCTTCTTCAGTTATCTCCCCTGTTTCCAGCATCAGTTGAAGCTTTAAAAGCTCATTCTTAATCTTGTCCTCACCGTAAAGTTCGTTCTCTGCCATGTCCCTGATTTTCTCAACAATCTCTGTAAACATTTTTAAAGGTGCTAATAACAATTCATCTATAATAAACATCTTAATATTCCTCCGTATTTATTATTAAGTTAACAAAATTAAATGGCGGCACGGTCCCCACATACTTAAAATTTATTTTATTGCCATATTTGTTTACATATTCATTTACTTTTTGGTCAAATTCTGGTTCTCTATATTTTTCTACCAGGAAGGCGGCGCTTATAATCATCAGCTCACCATAGGTATTGTTGTTCTTAACCTCTACAGCTAAAGGCGATAGGGTATTTAAAATACCCTTTTTATGAATCTCTTTCTCTTTCTGTAATGCTGCTTCGACCATCTTTCCTATTTCCATCCGTTGATAATATGTTTTCTCAGGAGGTAGGGCCGAAACCCTTTCTTTTAATCTCTCTATATCTTTATATTTTTCTAAAATATACTTATAAATAACATCCTCCTTAAATATTGCCTTTAGTCCGAGTTCTTTTTTACCTTTCATATCCTTTAATAGAGCAACGAACCTATCATACTCCTTTTCTAATATCTTTTTAACCTTTTCTTCGTCTTCAGCAATGGTAGCAAATCTTACCGGTAAAACTGTGTGTTCTTTCATTACCTCTTCAATCGCCTTCTCATGTGCAAGCGTATTTTCCCTTGATATTGAATATTTTATTATGGGAGAATTGCTTACTACAGCAGCTATATTCTGAAAGCAAATTGTATACAATTCATCTCCTCTGCAACCAATCCCTATTGAACCAAAAGTTTTAGCAACTGTTGTTGTTATTATACAATAAATATATTTTCCTTCCTTAACAACTTCTTCCATCTTACTCCTTTAGAAATTTTATTCTTTATCTTAACCGTGGTTATCTCTCTTAATCAGACAACACAGTTGTAACAGTTAAGGCCGCCTTATTTTTCCCATTCTTCAGGATAAATAACAATGTTGACAAAGCTATATACGGGCACAGGCCCAACATACACAAATTTTACTCTATCCCTATATCTCTCACTTAGATCCTCTATAATATTATCAAACTCTTTTTCCCGTCCCTTATCTACCAGGAAAGCAGCATTCATAAACATCTCATCGCCAATAATCTTATTAAGTTTATACTCAAAGGCTGTCCTTCTTAATGCATCTACTATTTTTTCTGCTTCCCGCTCTTTTTTCTTCTTCAAAGCTTCTTCAACCATCTTGCCAACTTCTGTTTTAGACGGTATATTTTTTTTACCTACCTCATTTTGAATTTTCTCTTTTGCCTTCTTAATTTCTCTATTCTCTTCTACAATCTCCTCAAAAATAACCTTCATATTCTTCCATAACCCTTTAACGCCTAATTCTACCTTGTGATCCATATTTCTCAAAAGACTCCTAAATTCTCGCAATCTTCTATCTAAAAGATTCCTTATCTCATCTGCATTAGAGGCAACGGTACCGAACCTGACTGGAAGCACGCTATCAAATTCATTCATCACTTTTTCAATTACCCTCATATGGGCTAACATATTCTCACGACTCACAATAAATTTGGTCATAGGATAGCTGCTTACCACCATACTTAGATCATCATAACCGATAGTTAAAACCTCATCACCTCTGCCACCTATACCTAGAGGCCCAAAATTCCTTTCCTGCTTTGTGCCGATGATACAATAGATATATTTTCCTTCTTTTTCCATTTCAGTCTTTTACCTTAACTAATATTTTGTTCTTTTCAAATTCTTCCTCACTAAAAGATAAGCTATCTTCTTTACCCGCCTGTTTACAAGCCCCGCAATAGTCATCAAGTATCCTGTAAGCCTTAGTTAATTCATCAAATTCTTTTTCTATTCCGGGAATATTTGGATTTCTATCCGGATGGAAAGAAAAGGCTAATTTCCTATAAACCTTTTTTACCTCATTTTTAGTTGCGAAATCATCCGAAAGCCTGAGTTTCTTTTTTGCCCAATCTATTTCTTCAAATTGCATTTTCTTTATCTCAAGCGTGTAAAAACTATAAGGAGGAAGTGGACCAACACATCTAAAATTTAATTTCTCCGCAAATTTAGTATTTATCTCCCCTACTTTTCTATCAAAATCTTTTTGCTCGCCTATATTTATTAAACAAGCTACATTAATAACCATCCTATCATCCATAAGTTCATGAACTTTAAAAGCCGTGCAGTAATTATTTAAAAAAGTCTGTATTTGAAGAGCATATTTTTCTCTTTTTTTATCCAATGCTTTTTTAATCATAACCCCTACTTTCATCTGATCATCTACAGTTATCCTTTTAGGATTAGTTAAAATTTTTTCTTTCAATTTCTTAATTTCTTCCTCTTCTCCAATTTCTTTAAGGATTGAATTAAAATCAGTCCATGTCGCAACGACATCAGTCTCTATTTTATCTCTTGTCTTTTCCATTACACCTTTTATAAGACTGTATCCTTTACTTAAAATATCTTTTACTTCAGCTTCATCTACAGCAAAAGTCCCTAATCTAACCGGAATAATGGTATATTTTAAGCTCATAATTTTTTCAATAACCTTTTGATGCCAAACTAACAGCTGCGCCGAGATATCCTTGCTACTATAAGTAAAGTCAATTATCTCAGAGTTACTTACTGCTGCCGAGACATCCTGATAAGGAATGGTGTATACATTTTCTTTTCTATAAGAATCCTTGGGGGTAAAAAGGTCCGAGGCACTATTAGAATTTATAATTCCGTATATACATACTCCTTTTTTACCCATAAATAACCTCCCCCATTTTTTAAGTCTTCTTTTTGTTTTCTTGCTCTCTTATCAATTTAATAGCCTCTGTAAAATGCTTCCTTGAAATATTAAACTTTGGTTTCCGGTTATCAGGGTTGCTGATATCTTGTTTCTTACTTAGGTATTCCCTAATAGCAAACATAGCTGCCTTTCTACAAATAAGCTCAATATCAGAACCCACCTTACCTTCAGTCTCTCTGACTAAATTTTTCAAATCAACATTTTCAGCAAGTGGCTTATTTTTAGTATGAATTTTAAATATTTCTTCCCTGGTTTTTTCATCCGGGGTAGGCAATTCAAGTAAAAGATCAAATCTTCCACTTCGGAGTAATGCTAAGTCAACCAAATCCAATCTATTGGTGGCGGCTAAAACAAGCACTCCTTTAAGTTCCTCAATCCCATCCAATTCAGTTAAAAATTGACTTAGCACCCGTTCTGTCACATGTGAGTCTGTGCTCGCAGAACTCCTCTTGGGAACTATGGCATCAATCTCATCAAAAAATAAAATTGTGGGGGAAGCCTGTTTTGCTTTCTTAAATACCTCACGAATGGCCTTTTCACTTTCTCCCACATACTTGGATATAAGAGCGGGACCTTTTATAGAAATAAAATTAACTCCGCTTTCATTAGCCACTGCTTTAGCCAGTAAAGTCTTTCCTGTGCCCGGCGAGCCATAGAGTAAAATTCCTTTAGGGGGATTTGTATTAGCTTTTTTAAACACCTCAGAATATTTCAACGGCCATTCTACTGCTTCTTTCAGTTCTTCTTTTATGTTATCAAGCCCGCCCACATCTTCCCATTTGACATCTGGCACTTCCACAAAGAATTCCCTGATCGCTGAAGGTTCAACCTCTTTCATCGCCTCTATAAAATTATCCATGGTTACTTCCAATTTTAGTAACGTCTCATAAGGAATATCTGCCATTTCAAAATCAATTTTTGGCAAAATCTTTCTTAAAGCCGACATTGCCGCTTCCCTTGCCAGTGCTTCTAAATCCGCACCTACAAAACCATGAGTAATCTCAGCTAACCTTTCTAACCTGACATTTTCTGCCAAAGGCATTCCTCTGGTATGAATCTGTAGGATTTCTAATCTTCCATTTTTATCAGGAATAGGAATAGAAATTTCTCGATCAAATCTACCTGGCCTTCTTAAGGCTAGGTCTAAAGTATTAGGAATATTGGTCGCCCCTATAACTATAACCTGTCCTCGGGATTCTAATCCATCCATTAAAGCTAAAAGCTGAGCTACGACTCTCCGTTCCACCTGTTTTTCTCCACCCATCTCTTCTCTTTTAGGGGCAATAGAATCTATCTCATCGATAAAGATTATAGCTGGAGTATGATTCTGAGCATCTTCAAATACCTTTCTTAAACGAGCCTCACTCTCACCATAGAATTTGCCCATAATCTCTGGGCCGGTTATATGAGTAAAGTAAGCAGAAGTTTCATTAGCCACTGCCCGGGCGATTAATGTTTTTCCTGTCCCCGGGGGCCCATAGAGTAAAACACCTTTTGGTGGATCAATTCCCAATCTTTCAAATACTTGAGGATATCTTAGAGGAAGTTCTATCATTTCTCTGATTCTTTGAATTTGGGTACTAAGCCCGCCAATATCTTCGTAGGTTAGCTTTATTGTTCTACTTTCTCCCACCTCTTTTGTTTTTATCCTTATTAAAGTAGTGGAATCTATCAAGACTATCCCTTCAGGTAAAGTATCTAATACTTTAAATTCGCACGACCTTGACCCAAAAAGAGTGGCCCTAACTCTATCACCAGAAGTCACCGGGAGGCCTCCTATAAGTGAGCCGATATATTTAGTATCCTCATCTCTTTGAAGAAGGCTTGAGATAGTTAAGGGCAAGAGCGTAATTTTATTAGCCGGTTTATAGCCAACTTTGTAAATCTTTACCTTTTCATCTAAACTAATTTGGGCATTCTCTCTTGATATTCCATCCATTTGAATAATCTTTTTACCCCTATCTTCGGAATAACAGGGCATTACTTTCGCAGGCGTTTTTCTTTTACCTTCAATCTCTATGATATCCCCTGCTTCAACTTCAAGTGTTTTCATGTCTGCTGGATCAATCCTGGCAATTGCCCTGCCTACATCTTTTGGCAAGGTCTCTTTTATTTTTAGGGTTAAAGTTACAAGGTCTTTTTTCATTAGCTAAAATTTCCTTATTTTTACTTCTAAGATACCATTTTTATAACTCGAGATAAGAGTTTCAGACTTAACTTTTACGGGAAGCAATATTTCTTTATGGTATTTTCTATCTCCGCTTTTCGCTAAAATATCAAGGATATCCCCCTTTAAATCTAACTTTATATCCTCCTCATTTACGCCGGGTATTTCAGCATAGACCCGAACCTCCTCCTTTTCGTCAAAGACATCGGTAAGGGGCTCTCTTTCTTCCTCGACAGTAGGACCTTTAGGAGTTTTCTTAATATTACCAAAGGTCTCTACCAGGGGTTTTCCTCCGGCTAAAGTTTTTATGCTAAAACCATAAATACCTTTTGCCTCTTTAGGTAACCCTTTAATTTCACCAAATTTTTTAATTTCTCCAGCTTCTTTAGTTACCTTGTCTGCCAAGCTAATCAAGTCACTAATTCCCTTAAATATTCCTCCGAATTTCACTTTTCCCAGATCAAAGTCAAATTCTTGGCCTTCTTTTTCTTCCTTTTTTTCTTTTTCGGCCATTTCTTTCACTCCTTTTCGTTTTATTTTAGGTTTAAATTTACAAAATTATAGGGTGGAGTTGGCCCAATATACTTAAATTTCACTCTTGGGGAATACTTGGATACTAATTCATGTATCTGATTATCAAATTCTCTTTCTCGGGCTCTATCCACTAAAAAAACAGCATTTATTAGCATCTCATCACCTTCCGTTTCATGGAGGTGAAAATTATAAGAGATTCTTTTTAAAACATTTATTATCTCCTGGCCTTCCTTATCTCTTTTCACCTCTAAAGCGGCCTTTACTATTTTTCCTAATTTTATTCCCTCGGTATAACTTTCTTTAAGGGATTTTTTAGCTATTTTTTCTTTGAGAGACTTAATTTTTTTGTCTTCATCTACCATCTCCTGGAAAATAACTTTCATCTCTTTCCAGAAAGCCTTTACTCCTAACTCTATCTTATTATCCATATCCTTTAATAAGTTTTTGAGTTCCAAATATCTTTTTCTTAAAAGATTTCGAACTTCCTCAGCACTACTTGCCACCGTGCAAAATCTCATTGGAAGGACGGTATAATTCTTCATCACCTCTTCAACAACTTTTTCATGAGCAATTAAATTTTCTTTATTTACCACATATTTATCCAGGGGGGAGTTGCTAATGACTGCACTGAGATCCTCATAGCCAATGGTAGATACTATCTCTCCTCTTCCACCAATTCCTATCGGACCAAAGTTTCTTCCCTCGTTAGTACCGATGATACAATAAATATATTTACCTTCTTCTGCCATTATATCTTCTCCTTCCGATGCATTATTTCTTGTTCTAAAGAGAAAATATAACTTTGAGGTGACCTTCTTCTCCTTATTTTAGCCCATTCTCGGGCCATTATTCTCCGAGCAAGAACTCCCAGGGAAGCCCCATTCAATCTTTTTAGTTTTCCCTCCTCTTCTTTCTCTTCCTTTTTTTGAAATTCGGTTATTCCCTGCTCTAACCAATTTACTATTCCCCTATCTCTTATTTTTTTTTCCTTATATTCTTTTAAGTTTATATTTACTATCTCCAAAAATGAATCTTCACTTTTCATAATTAGCCAGAAGGCTTCCCCCCTATTTCTTCAAGAATCGGCAGAGCCCAAAATGGTACTAAAGTATTACTTGATCAGCAGTGTTTATCGATCAGAACCTTTACTAAATTTTTCACTTTTACTTGGTTAATACTGCTCCCGATGCGACTGGTCTCCGAGGCTAAAATATCCTGGCAAATTTCTCTAAAAATCTTATTCTTAGCACTTACCAAACCACCTAAAGTGCTTAAGCTTTTAGCAATCATAATACAACCCCGGATAGTAGGTCTAAATTCACATTCTTCGGAAACTCGAAGGTCTCTTACAATATCTACAATTTTTGCTGCATCATTGTAAGATAGATCAGACTTAGCTTTGGTGATAGCAATCTCCGTCTCTCTATCGAAATAATCTAAATCCATAGTAATCATTCTATCCCTCAGGGCATCTTGACTTCGGTGAACACCAGCATACTCTTCGGGATTACTGGTAAAGATGGCTATAAAATCAGGGTGAACCTTTAAATAATCACCACCTCCCCGAGCGGAGGGCAAACCCATCATTTTTTCTTGTAAAATGGAAAGTAGAACATTATTGGCTTCTGGACGAGAACGAGTGAATTCATCATAAATAAGGATAAGTCCATGCTCAACTGCCACGGTCAAACGATTGTCTACCCAGCTTTTCTGAACATCTTCCTCAGCTTTCATCACCGAATGGATAAAATTGTCCACCACTCTCCTGCTGCGATAACCTTGCTCTCCCCCCACTAAATCGGAGGTAGTAAATTCTTCATCTCCATGAATCATAACCACCGGTCGATCAATTATACTGGCTAGATGCAGGGCAAGAGTAGTTTTCCCTGTTCCCGAAGGTCCCCGGAAATGAAGGGGAAAGCCAGCCTTAATATACCCTAAAGCTCGTACCGTTACCTCCTTTACAAACTTTGTTTCCACAAAATTTGGTAGTGCACGAGCTTTCAAAACAGTTGTGCCTCTGGTTACCATAATCATTAATCACCTCACTGGTTAAAAATCAATCTTTAATTCTTTAAAATTCGAAGGTTTAAAATTCCGGTTAATCTTTTGAGGGGAAGAATGATCTTTTCCCCAACTCCCCTTTTGTAATTTTTGTCTCCATTCTAAAACCTGTCTATTTTTATTTACGGTCTTAGCTAATTTATCCCTGATTTTTAGGATTTTTTCTTGAGATTTTTTTATAGCTAAATCTTGCTGGGCAAATCTTTGTATATCTTTTTGAATTGCTTGATTTAATTCCTGATCATCTAGAAGTGATTCAAGAATCTTTTGCTCTTTTTTGGTTCTGCATAAGGAATTAGTAGTTTTAATCTTTCGTTCGCTCCTATTTTCTAAACCGGTCCTAAAATCTCGAAATGTTTTTATAGCAACTAAACTTTCGTGCTTCATATACACCTCCTTTATCCACCTTACCTATCCAGTTTTTCGTATATTATATAGGGTAATATAAATTCTCTTCTTTTCGGATTTTATTTTCTTCCATAAGTTCCTTAACTGTTACTATATACCATCTCCAATCTTTTCCCAGCACTTCACCAATTCCAGAAAGTTTTATTCCCTCGGGATGTTTTTTAATCAAGGCTAAGGTTTTTTGTTTATCGCTCAAATCCTCCTTAATTTGATTTTGTTCTGGTTTAGGAAGCTCTTTTTTTACTATCTTTTTTTCTGGTACTTTAGGGATGGGCTTTACTCCGCTTCTCTTTTCTTGCAGGGTAGAAGCCGTTTGTTGCCAAGACAATGAGGCCTTCTCTAAATCAGCTCTTAGCTTATCTTGGGTACTACGGAAATCATTCAACATTCTACTTACTTCACTTTTTATCCCCTGATTAGACTTGGTTAAATTCTTCTTTAACTCCTTACTCATCTGGCTGTGAGAGACTTTGAAGTCATCCATCATCTTCTTAGCATCATCTAAGGTCTTACTTACCTCCTCTTTTCTCCTCTCTACACCAGTGGTTAAGTTTTCCTTTAATTCCTTACTCATTTGAATCCGGGAAATTTTAAATTCATTCATCATCTTCTGAGTATCCTCTAAAGTCTTACCTACCTCGGCTTTTCTCCTCTCTACGCCTTTAGCTAAATCTTTTCTCAAATCACTTCCTATCTTTTCCAGGGAGAGACGAAATCCCTTTAGCATATCCTTAACCTCACCTTCGAGATTCTCTTTGTATTTAGATAAATTTTCTCTTTGTTCAAGACTCATTTTTTTATGAACATTTCGAAAATTATTTAACAAATCTCGACTACTCTTTAACGTCTCCTCTGTTTCTTTTTTTAGCTGTTCAATCTTTTCTACTCTTACATCATAGGAACCTATAATCTCCTCACCTAACTTTTCCATCTCTTCTTTAATCCTCATTTTTTTATTCCTCCTTTACTTTTAGACTCAACTTAAATTTTTAAAACTCTTTACTTTTCAGACGAAAACCAGCTAAAGTCTCTATAACTTTTTTCCTTTCCTCTTGCCAGAGAGCTTTCCTTTCCCTCTGTTGAGCTTGAATCTCTGAAATTGCTACTTTAAAATCCCTTATTCTTAAAGAGTTTCCTTTACTTAGAAGGTCTCTTAAAGTTTGAGACATCAGCATCTGTTCAGCTCTATAAACTTCCAATTCCTTCCGAAAACCCTCTAACATTTTCCTAACTTCTTCTCCTCTTTTCTCTTGTTGTGTTTGAAGGTCTTTTAGAAAAATTTTAAAATCTCTTAATCTATTAGATTCATTCTCTTTAAGATGGTCAGTAAACTTAGCCAATCTTTCTCTTAAATTAGCAGCAATATCTTTCTGCTGATCAAGATAACCTCTTAATTCTTCTCTAATTATATGCTGGTTTTTCTCAATTTCTTCCTTTCGATTAGTTATTCCTCCCGATATTTTTTCGATCATCTGGTCGAAATCTTTTCTTCTTAGGTGCTGTTGATTAGTTAAGGCCTCTCGCAACTGAGCCTTTATTTTCTCCCTATCTTCCTTAGATTGTACTATATCATTTTGATACTCTTCTAACACCTGATAGGTATTCTCGATAATAGTTTTCACCTCAGAAATTCCATTATCATAAGAAGTAACAATATCTTTTAATATTTTTTCCATCTGATCAACCCTCACCTTTTTCAAAAAAATGGGAATCTTGGCGGAATGTACTCGTTTAAATACCCTAAGTTTTTTGAGGATATTTCGGCAAAATTCCCCCCTAAGTTAGCTTAACTTAAATAGGATCCTATGCTGCAGCGGTTGCAGTAAGGCCTATTGCCTCAGCATACTTTAGGTAAGTTTCCACTGATGCTACTACTACTCTTGCTTCTATAGCGAGAAGTTCAATTCCTACTAAAGAGACTCTTACCCATGCATCAACTACTACACCCTTGTCCAGAATTCGGTCAATGACTTCTACCAAACTGGAAGAAGCGATTGCTTTTTCTACTGCCATTTTTTTTCACCTCCTTTCCTGTTTTAGATTTTTTTTACAAAAAGAGATATAGTTATTTCTTTTTGTAAATTTTAATTTCTATATTCAACTATATTTTGATAGAATTTAATAGAAATAGTTATTCTTCTTTGAGCTTCTCTTTATTGGTCTTCCTGGTTAAAATATCTTGTACTGCTTGGATAAATCTTTTTAGATCAAATGGTTTATCCAAAAAATCACTAGCCCCTAATCCTCTCGCCCTGGCCTTAACAGATTTATTTCCAAAAGCAGAAATCATCATTATTCGCAGTGAAGGTCTCATTTGTAAAGCTTTTTCAAGGACCATTAGCCCAGACATTTCATTAAGTATATAGTCTAAGACAATCAAATCATAGTGATTCTTTTTAATTTTCATCAGAGCATCTTCCCCATTATAAGAGCAATGGACACTATATCCCTCTTCTTTAAGAATGTCTGAAATAATTTGACACATATCCCGGTTATCATTAACTACTAATATTTTAGCCATATTATTATTGTTATTACCTCTTTTTAAATTTTCATAAGGAGATCCTTCTATATCATCATAATAAGCAAATAGCGTGCCAACTTAACCGGTTAAAATAAAAAATGCATTCGGATCTCTCCAAATGCATTTATAATAATGGTTTGGGACAGACACAAGGTCTGCCCCTACATTTTAATTTATTTTTATTTTCTTACCATTTTATGGTTTTCATACCATAAATTATGGGTTATTAACCATAAGAGTGTTTGACATATATATTTTATAATTTGTATCAGTATTTTTATTTCGTAGGGGTCGGATTTATCCGACCCAAGTTATTTGGGTTTTTTTTAACGGGTTCGATAAATCGAACCCCTACAGGAATTGCAATGAATCATATCCTTTATGTAGGGTGAAGGTCATATTCTTTGATCTTTAGATAGAGGGTTTTATAATTTATCTTTAATAATCTAGCTGCTTTAGCCTTATTCCAATAAGTTCTTTTTAAAACTTCTAAAATAATTCTTCTTTCCGTATCTCGAGAAAGTTGGCTAATATTTTTTTTAAGGGAGAAGTCATTAGGGAAATTACTCTGGTCTTTTTCCGATAGGAGGGTAGGCATCAGGTCTGCCCCTATTTTGTTCTCTTTGATATAAAAAGGTAAATGCTCTGGTAGAATAATATCTTCAGCCATAATAATTGCCTGCTGAATAATATTTTGAAGTTCCCGAACATTACCTGGCCAGAAATAATTTATCAGCAACTTCATACTTTCTTCCGAGATATGCTTAATATTCTTTCCAAATATCGGGTTAAACTGATTTAGAAAATGCAAAGCTAATAAGGGTATGTCTTCTTTCCGCTCCTTTAAAGTAGGAAGGAAGATAGAAAAAACATTTATACGATAATATAAGTCTTCTCTAAAAGTTCCTCTTTTTATATCCTCTTCTAAATTGGTATTACTGGCAATGATCATCCGCACGTCAATTTTAATCGGATACTTTTCTCCGATGCGGTTTATCTCCCCTTCCTGAAGTGCTCTTAATAACTTAGCTTGAATATTAAATGATAAATTACCAATCTCATCTAAAAAAAGTGTCCCGCTTTGCGCTAATTCAAATTTACCTATTTTTTTCGCTATTGCCCCGGTGAAGGCTCCCTTAGTATGACCAAATAATTCACTCTCTATCAAAGTCTCTGGCAAGCTGGCGCAATCAACGGCTATAAATGGTCTATCTCTTCTGGGACTATATTGATGAATAGTCTTCGCAATTAATTCTTTCCCTGAACCGCTATCTCCTCTAATCAACACAGTAGCATTGGTGGGAGCAACCTTTTCAATCTTATATAGCACTTCTTTTATTTTATCGCTTTTTCCAATAATATTCTTAAAATTAAATTTGTCTCTCAGTTGATGCCTTAAGGAAATTACTTCTTGAGATAAATCATGAGCCTGAAGGGCTCTTTTAATGATTATCTTTAATTCTTCATAGTTAAAAGGCTTACTAATATAATCGTAAGCTCCAAGTTTCATCGCTTTTACTGCAGTTTCTACAGTCTGATAAGCAGTTAACATAATCACTGAGATATCCTTATCAATGGCTGTTATTCTCTCTAAAGTTTCAATCCCATCTATTCCGGTCATCTTTATATCCAAAAGGACTAAATCAGGCAAATTTTCTTTGACCTTTATCAAACCTTCCTTACCACTATGGGCAATAAAAACTTTGTATTCTTCCTCCTCTAACAATTCAAGCAGACTCTGGCATAAATCTACTTCATCATCAATTATTAAAATATTAGCCTTAGTCATTATATCCCATCCACCACCTACCCCCCCCGATTTTTCTCTTTTCTCTTTTCCAGGGGTAAGAAAATAGTAAAAATTGTCCCCTTTCCTAACTTACTCTCTACCGAAATATCACCCTTATGTTCCTTTATGATATTCTGACAAATAGAGAGACCTAAACCAGTGCCCTCCTTATAAGTAGTAAAAAAGGGTTTAAATATTTTTTTGAGATTTCCTTCCGGAATACCTACCCCTGTATCTTCAAATTTTATTATTATTCCTTTTCGGGTAGAATCAAAACTGGTAGTAATATAAAGTTCTCCACCATCTTTCATCGCCCGTATGGCATTAGAAATTAAGTTTAAAAAAACCTGTTCCAGGCAATCTGAATCAAACCAGCCCTGGGGCAATTTTGAATCATATTTTTTAATGATCTTTATATTCTCTGGAAGAAAATGCTTTAAAATCGGCTCTAATCTTTCTAATATTTCATTGATATTGTGATAGTCAAAATTAGAGCGAGGGGGATGAGAAAAATTTAACAAGCCATAGACAATCTTATCTACGCGATTTATATTTCTTTGAATTGCTTTTAATTTTTCTATTGGGTAATTATCAGCATATTTGCTCTCTAAATGTTGAACAATTAGGCTTATGGTAGCTAAAGGATTCCTAATCTCATGGGCTACACCGGTCACCAATTCTCCGATTAGAGATAATTTTTCCGATTGAATAAGCTGGTATTGAACTTTTCTTAATTCTTTGATTTTTTTCATTACTTTTTTCTCTAAGTTTTCATTTAACTCCATAAGGTTTTGTTGTAATTTTCTTCTTTCAGTAATATCCCTACCGCTTAGACAAATAATAGTCTCTCCTTCTTTAGTAGTGAATACCACACCTGAGAAGTTACCAATTAAAAGCTCTCTTCCTGGCCTATTTACATTTATTTCCATATTCTGTACCCTTTTTTCCTTTATTATTTTATCTCTTAATTTTTTTATTATTTCTTCAGGTATGAATTCATAAATAAAACTACCAATTAATTCCTCCTTCTTTTTTCCAGTAATTTCTTCAAAAGCCTGATTCACTCTCCTAATTTTTCCTTCACCATCTAAGATTATTTGAAAATCTGGTGAGTAATCTAATAGATATTTAATATAATCCTGTTTTTCATATTCTAATTCTAAAGCTTTCTCTTTAGCTTTATTTTCTTTATTATCTAATTTTTCGGTGTCCAAAATTGCCTCACCTAAATTTTTATTTATATTATATCACTCACTAACTAAAATTAAAATCAAATCTTTAGATGGTTCCCGGTAAGTTTATTTTTCTTTACAATTAATTTGAAAGATGGTAAAATTCAAAAGTAATCTATTTTTCAATTTTGAAGGGAGTCATTAAATGAACAAAAAAAAGAATATTTCTAAATACCTACTCATTACTATTTTAGGTATATTTGTCTTTTTAAATTTTAATCCTATTTCAATTCTTGCTGAAGAAAAAACATCCCCTACTGAGACCAATACAGATACTGCTGAAACTATCCTACCTTCCGAAGAAAAAACTGAAACTACCCTGCCTTCCGAAACGATATTATCTTCTTTCAATGGACAGACCATTACTTTGGGTGAATTTAATCAATTATGGGATCAAATACCTGAAAATAATAAACTTCAGCTTACTAAAAGGAATGTACTTGACCAAATAATCTCAGAAAAATTATTAATTCAAGAGGCGAAAAACAGGGGTTTAGAACAAGATAAAGATGTATTAGAACAGATTAAAAACACAACTGAACAAATATTAGTCCAATCTTTAATAGAAAAAGAAATAATAGGAAAAGTAAAAGTAGATGATCAGGAAGCTTTAACTTACTATGAAGAAAATAAAGATAATTTTATAACCAAAGAACAGGTTTATTTATATAACATTTTAGTAGAGACTGAGGAAGTAGCTAAGGATATTTTGGAAAAATTAAAAGCAGGAGGAGATTTTATTGAAATTGCCAAAGAAAAATCTACTGGTCCGAGTGCAGCCCAAGGAGGAGATTTAGGATATATATCTAAAGGTGACCTAATTCCGGAAATTGAAAATGACGTCTTTGCTTTAGAAATTGGAAATATAAGCGATATTATAAAAAGTCAATATGGTTTTCATATTTTAAAGGTAACCGATAAAAAGCCAGAAGTACTTAAAACTTTTGAGGAAGTCAAAGAAGAGATAGTACAAACTTTACTTCCTACCAAACAGAAAGAGGCTTTTGATAACCTATTAGAAGAATTAAAATCTAAAGTAACTATTGAAATAAATGAAGAAGCATTAAAATAAGAATATAGCGTATAGAAAGTAGGGGTTTGATTCATCAAACCCGCCACAGAAAAATTATCAAAACAAATCGGGGCGGATAAATCCGCCCCGATTTGTTGGACATCTTTCATTGGGGGCACAATACATTGTCAAAGAAGATTGCGGGTTCGATAAATCGAACCCCTACATATTACTTATTACTGTTTTCTATACGCTAAACGCTACCCGCTCTACGCTATTTATTATACTTTCTCCAATGGTGCATAATTCATCGACAATTTTTTTAATCCAACTTTTTTAAAATCCACAGTTATAAAAATATCATTTTCAGTACCTATCTTATCTAGTACGGTACCTATCCCCCAATCTGCATGTCTTATTTTATCTCCCACATCTACTTCAATCTTTTCCTTTATTTTATTAAGTGAAGGAATTTCTTCTACCTCTTCAACACTTACTTTTTCTTGAAGATGTTTAGGGATCTCGTTTAAGAATCGAGAAACACTATTAAATAGAGTGTTGCCATTTAAATTTCTTCTCCAGGCATAAGTTAAATATAATTTCTCTTTAGCTCTGGTCATCCCTACATAACATAATCTTCTCTCTTCTTCTAATTCCTCTTCCTTATTTACGGAACGAGAATGGGGAAATATGCCCTCTTCAAAACCGGTAATAAAAACCACTGGAAATTCCAAACCCTTGGCACTATGCAAGGTCATAACCGTAACTACATCTTCTTCTCCTTTATAAAGGTCAATATCAGTGATCAAAGCTACATATTCTAAAAAAGCACTTAAAGATTTATCCACATTATTCTCTTCAAATTCTTGAACTGCCAGAATTAATTCTTTTATATTTTCGATTTTACTTTGAGCTTTAAATTCTCCTTCTTTTTCAAGTTCCTTATAATAATCGATTGCTTGAATTAATTTTATTAACAGTTCACTACCCTTAATTTTATTTTTCTTTTCAATAAATTCATCGATTAAAAAAGTGAATTTCTTTATTCCTTCTCTTCTGTCTGCAGAAATTTTTAGGACCTTTAAACCTTGTTTTAGAGCCTGGTTAAAATTTAAATCATTTTTTTTAGCTAAATCTTCTATTTTACTTAAAGTAATTTTACCTATACCTAATTTAGTATTATTAATAATTCTTAAAAAGCTTATCTCATCTTTTTGGTCATAAATAAAGCGAAGGTAAGCTAAAATATCTTTTACTTCTTTTCTTTCATAAAATCTTAAACCACCTATTACTTTAAAAGGGATCTTCTGTTTGTTAAAGACCTCTTCGAAGGCCCTCGACTGAGCATTAGTCCGATATAAAATGGCAAAATCTTTAAAATCTTTGCCCTCTTTATTATTTAATTGTATAATCTCTTGACTTACAAATACTGCCTCATCAAGGGCGCTGGCGGCCTCAAAACATTTTATCTTTTCCCCACCCTTTTTATCGGTCCAAAGTTCCTTTTCTTTTCGATTTCGGTTATGTTTTATGAGATTTGTTGCTCCCTCTAATATCACTTTGGTAGACCGATAATTTTGTTCTAATTTGATTACTTTACTATGAGGAAAATCTTCTTCAAATCTTAAAATATTACTTAAATCAGCTCCTCTAAATCTATAAATACTCTGATCAGGATCGCCTACTACAAATAAATTATGATATTTTCCCGAAAGTAATTTTATTAACTGATATTGAGCTAAATTTATATCCTGATATTCATCTACCAAGATATACCTAAATTTATTCTGATAATTTTCTAAAATCTCAGGTCTTTCTCTCAAGAGCTTCACCGTAAGTAAAATTAGGTCTCCAAAATCTAGAGCGTTGTTTTCGAATAATTCTTTTTGATATTGTTGGTAAATCTTTACTATAATTTTCTTAAAGTAGCTTACAGCATTATATTCAAATAGTTCTACATCTTCTAAATTATTCTTTGCCTTATCTATTATAGAAGAAATAACATTAGGGCTATATTTTTTACTATCTAAATTAAGAATATTAAGACACCTTCTAATTTGACTAAGTTGATCGGCTTTATCATAAATAACAAAATTTTTATCATAACCCAGTGTTTCTATCTCCTGTCGCAAAATTCGGGCACAGATAGCATGAAAAGTTCCCATCCACAAACCTTTTATCATTTTACTGCCAGAAATATCTTTACTTAAAAATTCAACCCTATCTTTCATCTCTTGGGCAGCTTTATTAGTAAAGGTCACCGCTAATATATTACCAGGGTTTACCTTATTTTGAAAAATTAAATAAGCAATTCTATGAGTCAAGACTTTTGTTTTTCCACTACCTGCCCCCGCAATAACTAAAACGGGAGATTCTTTTATTTCTACCGCTTCCTGCTGTTTTTTATTTAGATTATCCAATAACTTCATCTTTTTCTTCTACCACTCCTGCTTTCATAATGATTAAGATAAAATATTTAATTTCTTAAATTTTTCTTTTAAGGTTATCATATGGTTCCCGTTCCAAAAAATTTTCCCACAATTAAAACATCTTTTAAACCAATAACCTCGACCAAAAACGTCAAAAGGAATCTCTCTCTTCACTTCATCTTCCTGTATCTCTTGTAAGAAATTATTACATTTTGAACACCTAGTAAAAATATTTTCTTTTTTTAATTTTAATTTTAATTCTTTTATAGTTTGTTCTAATTGTCCATCAAGATCGTCTTCTTTAAGATAAAAAATCCAGGGCAATTTTCTTAAAAACTTTACCCTGGATAATAAAATCCTATTTTCTCTTTTAGCTAAATTAATAACTGGTATATAATCTTTATTTTGGGAATATAAGACATCAAAACCCAAAATCCTGAGCAAAATAGCTAATTTTTGCAACTTATAAACGACAAACTGATCTTCTTTCATAATTTATTTTAAAATATTTTCTATTCTATCCAACCCCTCTTTAACATCCTCCATAGAAGTAGCATAAGACAACCTCAAATATCCTTCTGCTTCAAAAGCACTTCCCGGAATTAAAGCAACTTCCGCTTCCTTTAAGATAAAATCAGCAAGGTCAAACGAATTAATAATTCTCTTACCATTATATTTAACACCTTTCTCTAATATTTTACTTACATTAGGAAAAGCATAAAAGGCTCCAGAAGGCTTAAGACAGGAAACTCCTTTTATCTGGTTTAGCTTTTCTACCATATATTTCCTTCTCTGGTCGAATTCTCTTCTCATCTCTTCGATAGTTTCTTGTCTTCCGTTTAAGGCTTCCACGCTAGCTTTTTGAGCTATAGAATTTGGATTAGAAGTGCTATGTCCCTGAATTTTACCCATTCCAGAAATAATATCTTCTGGCCCTGCTGCATAACCAATCCTCCAACCAGTCATAGCATATGATTTAGAAACACCATTTATAATAATAGTTTTAGCTTTTACTTCATTACTTAAAGAAGCAATAGTAAAATGTTCAGCTTCATCATAAATTAGCTTTTCATATATTTCATCACCTATACAATAAATATCATACTTTACCAGAAGCTGAGCTATCTTTTTTAGCTCTTCCATTTCATATACAGCACCAGTAGGATTATTAGGGCTATTTAAGATCAGCAATTTAGTCTTGGAAGATATTTTTTCTTCAACTTGAGTAGCAGATAATTTAAAAGCATCCTCCTGATAAGTATTAATAAATATGGGGACTGCTTGAGCGAATTTTATCTGCTCAGTATAACTAACCCAGTAAGGAGTCGGCAATAATACTTCATCTTCTGGATTGCAAACGGTCAATAGGGCATTAAATAAACATTGTTTTGCTCCATTAGAAATAATAATTTCTGCAGGCTTATATTCTACTTTATTATCTTTTTTTAATTTTCCTATTACTGCTTCTTTCAATTCAATTATTCCCGAATTATCCGTATAGTGAGTAAATCCTTGTTTAATTGCAGCTATAGCCTCTTCTTTGATATTTTTGGGAGTATCAAAGTCAGGCTCACCAGCAGCAAAACTGATCACCTTCTTTCCTTCCCGCTTCATCTTTAACGCCTGAGCGGTAATAGCCAAAGTCTGGGACGGATTTATACTCTTTACTCTATTCGAAATAGTCACCTTCTAACTTCCTCCTCTTGTTTATGGGGTCAAATCTTTATTCTTGACAAATAAAGTATTGTGGTCAAATTTTGCTATTTGTCAAGAATAAAGATTTGACCCCATTATATTTTCCTTATATTTTTTTTCTTAGATATAATCGAGCCAATCTAAATATTTTTGGTCTTTTCCTTTCACCAGGGCAAAGAATTTTTCTTGAATTTTTTCAGTTACCGGACCACGTTTTCCTTCGCCAATCTGGTAGTTATCAATCTCTCTGATCGGTGTAACCTCAGCAGCTGTTCCAGTAAAAAAGACTTCATCAGAGATATAAAGTTCATCTCGACAGGCATATTTTTCTTGAACTTGGTAGCCCATATCCTGCGCAATCTTTATTACAGAATCGCGAGTAATTCCTTCTAATACTGTAGCGGTAGGAGTAGTATAAATAACTCCATTTCTAATCCAGAATATATTTTCTCCTGGGCCTTCAGCTACATAACCTCTGGTATCCAATAAAATTGCTTCATCTACTCCTGCTTCTAGGGCTTCCATATTAGCAAGTATAGAATTAATATAATTTCCACAGATTTTAGCCTTTTGAGAGGTTGAGTTAATATAACTTCGGGCATAACTCGAAATCTTAGTCTTAATCCCATTGACTATTGCTCCTTCGCCTAAATAAGCGCCCCATTCCCAAACAGCAATTGCGCAATTTACCGGGCATTTAAAAGGATTTATTCCTAATTCTTGAAAACCACGATAGATTAAAGGACGAATATAACAACTCATTAATTTGTTTACCTTTATGGTATCCTTAATAGCTTGTCTAATTTGCTCTTTAGTGTAGGGAATATTCATTTTTAATATTTTTGCTGAATTAAACAATCGATCAATATGTTCTTTTAATCTAAAAACTGCAGTACCTTTTTCAGTTTTATAGGCCCTTATTCCTTCAAATACTCCACTTCCATAATGTAGGGCATGAGCACAAACATGAACCTGAGCCTTATCCCAATTGACCATCTTTCCATCCATCCAAATTTTTTCTGCTTTCATTTTTACTTACCTCCTCATTAAGACTAACTTTAGGATAATTTTAACATATTTTTCTAAAAATTACATTTATATTTTTTGGGGTCAGGTCTCAACATTTGACATAGTTTTACTTTATTATTTTTAATAGATATGTCAAATGTTGAGACCTGACCCCACTTTGGCCTGACGCCACTTTTTATTATCATTAAGAATAATTTTAGCGGTTCTTTCTACTTTTTCAGGCAAACCAGTAGTATAATAATTTTCCTCACCTTTTCCTCTTTCTTTTAAAATTCCTTTTTGGCTAAGAATTTTTTTTAGCTCTAATGTGGTATTAACTGCTGGATCAATCAATATTACTTCTTGACCTATAATCTCAGAAATTACTTTTTTTAAAAAAGAATAATGGGTGCAACCTAATATTAAAGTATCAATTCGTGCTTTTTTTAGGGGTTTTAGATATTCTCGGGCAACCTGGTAGGTTTCAGGGGCAGTAAATTTACCAGTTTCTACCAGGGGTACAAATTCGGGACAAAAATTGGAAAAAACTTCTATTTCAGGAGCAATTCTTTTAATCTCTTGGGGATAAGCTTGATTTTTAGTGGTAAATTCGGTAGCAATAATCCCTATTCTTTTATTTGAGGTTCTCTTTACCGCATCCTCTACCGCTGGTTGGATTACTCCAATGATAGGAATAGAAAAATGTTCTTTTGCTGGTATAAGACTAGCAGCAGTAGCTGTATTACAGGCAATAACACAAGCCTTAATATTTTTCTTTAAAAGAAAGTAAATTATTTGTAAAGTATATTTAATAAGTTCTGATTGGTTTTTTTCACCATAGGGTTGACGTTGGTTGTCGGCAAAATATTCAATATTTTCTTGAGGGAGCAATCTCTTTACTTCTTTTACAACTGATAAGCCTCCTAAGCCTGAATCTAAAAAACCAATCGGTTGTTCTTTCATTTTAAACCTTATTTCTTTATTATATAAAATTATATTTTTAATACATATAGGGGGATAAGTTTGGCAATTATCTTAGCCAAGTCTAACTCTAAGGTTCGTAGAACTACCATTCTTCCTCTGTAATCATAGGGTATTTCCCTTAAATCTTTAATTACTTTCTTACCCCGATCATTGATTAAATCCATCAGGAAATATCTCTGTCCGTTATTTTCAATTACTTTTAACACACTTAATATATCAGGAAAATGATAACCTCCGCCGTGGGGAACTACATTGGCATTTCTGAGTCTCTTGGTTAAATCCAGTTTTTTGGCTCTTTTTTCAAAACCTAAATTCTCAATCTGTTCTTTAGTAAAAGATGGTTTACCATAGACCAGATATGCCGGTAAGTCTCCTCGTAAAGCAATGGGTAGAATCTGGTTATCTTTTATAAGGTGACAACCTATAAGAGCATAGTATTTATATCTGCTAATCCTTGGTGGGTTTCATTGGAGATTATTTTAAAATCTCCAAACAATCTTTTAGCAAATTCAATTCTCCTCCTTTTAGAAAAATCATCAACAAATTTATATTTTTCGTAATAGTCCGAAGCTTCTTTACCAGTTAAAAACCTAATTTTACCAAAAGGGGTGTCTATTTTTTTCGCAATATTCTCTAATCTTTTACTCCGATAATAGTATAAGCCATAACCTTTCGGATTATCATCTCTTAATTCATCACCAGCCCCATGAATAATAAATATATAGGGGAGAAAATTTTCCATCCCCATTATATCTCTCACTTTAAATACATCTATAAAGTGATTGCCCCTACCAAAATCCCAGACTACCTTTATGCCATTAACTTTTATATCAGAGGACTTTACAGAAATTGTAGACACTTTATCAATTAAAGTTTCTATCTGGGGAAGTTCTTCTAATCCACCAACTAACATCCCACAGGCATTAGGTAAGAGATCTAAGATCATTAATTCTAAAGTCCCATTTCCCCATTCAATCTTTCCTCCATAACCAAAGCCATTGTTCCATCTTTCTGCATTTCGGGTGATAGTAGCATCAGGGGTTGATATAAAAGTTGCATCTGCTTTTAAGCCAAGTTTTTCTTGAAGAAAATGAATCTTAGCTATTCCGTAAACCCATATTAGCAGCACATAATTTCATACCATTATCATTAACTCCAGTCATAAAGAGATGATCTTTAGCTCTACTAAGATATTCTTCTCTATCCATTTCTACTCCTTTCTAAATATCTTTTAGATTCCTAGTCGCTATTTAGCTGGAGGTAAAATTGCTTCCAGCATTTTTAGGTAAGATATACCCTTTATTTTTGCTAACTTTGCAAGATAACCTTCTCAACGACAACCTGAATTCGGATTTATTTTAAAAGGATAGTAATAAAATTTTTGGATATTTAAATATAATAAAATGGTAATTTTAATTAGAATTCTTATAATTTTGAGCAAAGTTTGGAAGATCAAAGGCTGCTCTATGTATATCTTTATTATAATATTTTAAATTCTGAAGTTTTAAAGCCCTTTGTTCATCAAAATCATTTAAGGGATGGTATTTCTTGGAACAGAAAGCAAAACCGATCATTCCACTAGGATAGGTGGGTACTAAAGTATAATAATATTCTGAAATGGGATATATTTTTTTTATGAAAGAGAATAATGATTTAATTATTTTTTGATGGTAGAAAAACGATTCTGCTTGGGTAACTACAATTCCATCATCTTTTAAAGCTCGATACATTGCTTCATAAAACTCTCTTTTGAATAAAACTTCTGCAGAACCTACGGGATCAGAAGAATCAACTATAATTAGGTCATATTCATTTTTTTGGGCTTTTATAAATTTATTTCCATCTTCACAATGTATTTTTACTTTAGAATTATTAAAACTGCCAGCTAATTTTGGAAAATATTTTTTACAAATTTCTATTACTTTTCTATCAATTTCGCAGACTTCTACTTCTCTAACACTATCATGTTTTAAAATCTCTCTCACTGTTCCTCCATCCCCTCCCCCAATTACCAGAACTTTTTGTGCTTTTGAATGAACACATAAAGGAACATGGGCAATCATTTCATGATAACAGAATTCATCAGCCTCAGTGAGCATAATTACCCCGTCGATAAGTAAAACCTTACCAAAAGCTTCACTATCTACCACTTCAATTTCTTGAAATTCTGATTTAACCTTTTCTAGATATTTTTTAATCTTTATCTTTAAAGTTCTGCCTTTTTCTATTTCATATTTTTCTTCTATCCAGAGGTCTTTATGATTCAAATATTTTAGCCCCTTAAAATATAATGCATTTTAACTTCTTTTGACTTAAAAAAATTCTTGGTAAATTCTACTACTACCGAAGGATCATAATATTTACAACTAAATATATCTAGGTAAGCGTTATTAGTAATATTTGCAAAATGCCCTGAAATTAAAGAAGTTTCAATCAACTGCACCATAGAAAACCCAGCAACTCTCTCGTCTTCACCAAAATGAACAACTTGAGTATCCCCAAATTGTTTCATTTCAATTAATTCACAAAGTTCTTTAACATATCTTTTTATTGCTTCTGCATCTCTTATGATTTGAGGATCACAATTATAAAGATCTACGCTAGTTAACAAACCCCAGGCTTTAGTAGCATAAAATTCTTTCTTAAAATTTTTCATTTTTACTCACCTCTGGTTTATGTAAAAGTTTTACTGGAAAATCTAAAATCCCTCTCTTCACTTCAATCATAGAAATATTGCCTACTTCTAACTCCCTTTTAAGGTATTCTAAGGCTAAGTCACTTTTAATCTCATCGCCACAGGTAAAAATATCTAAAGCACAATAACCATATTCTGGCCAGGTATGGATGGAGAAATGAGATTCTGAAATCACTACCACTCCACTCACTCCATGGGGAGAAAATTTATGGAAGTTTGAATTTAAGGTAGTTGCTCCTGAAATTCTTACTGACTCTAATAATAGTTCCTCCATTTTTGACACATTGTTTATTGTCTTGGTATTACAATTATACAGCTCTACCAATAAATGATTTCCTAAGTAGTTCATCCCTCTATTTCGCGATATATACCCACATATCGCCCCCCTTTCTTTAATAAATTAGCCACCTATACCATCTACTACTTTCTTGATATTTGGTAGCTTCAAGATATTCAAGGGGAATTCTTCCCCTTGAAAACCCCTTAATTCACCCTCACCTCAATATTTATTACACCCTTGAATATCTTGTCTTTAATATTCTTCATAATAAATCATCTTCCTTATTTAAGGTATAGGAATTATTGAAATTCCTATACCTTAAAATACCACTAAAATACAAATGATAATATATCAAAATAGTTTGAATTTATCAATACTTTTTAGTATTTTTTTTAAATATTTTTTCTAAAAGAAGGAAAGGATAGATAAATTTTTTTCTAACCGACCATCTAGTATCCAGGATCATCTATTATTTAGACTAAGATTGGCCAAATACCCTGGTAAAGATTAGATCTATATTACGCAGGTAAGTCTGATAATCAAAACATTCTTCTATCTCCGATTTGGTTAAATATTGGCCTACTTCTGCGTTTTCTAATAAGAGAGCTTTAAAATCAGCTTGGCCCTGCCAAACCTGCATAGAAATATTCTGCACTATCTTATAAGCCTCCTCTCGAGAAAGGCCTCTTTTAGTCAGTTCTAACATTATCTTTTGAGAAAATATTAAACCTTTAGTTTTTTCTAAATTTTGTTTCATATGTTCAGGATAAATATTTAAATTAGTAATAAGATTAGTAAACTTCTGTAACATATAATCTATTAGCATATTACTATCTGGGATAATAATACGCTCAGCTGAGGAGTGAGATATGTCTCTTTCATTCCATAGATTTACATTTTCCATGGCGGTAATGGCATTAGCTCTCACTACTCGGGAAAGCCCACAAACTCTCTCACAAATTATGGGATTTCTCTTGTGAGGCATAGCCGAAGAACCCTTCTGTCCTATGGCAAATTTTTCTTCTACTTCATAAATTTCCGTTCTCTGCAAACTCCTTATTTCAGTGGCAATTTTTTCTAAAGAACTAGCAACTAAAGCCAAAGTAGTCATATAATAAGCATGTCTATCTCTTTGGATAATCTGATTAGAAATTTTTGCTGGTTTTAGGCTAAGTTCTTTACAGACATATTCCTCTACGTAGGGATCAAGGTGAGCAAAGGTCCCTACTGCCCCCGATATCTTGCCATAACTTATTTCTTCTTTGGCTCTCTTTATCCTTTCTAAATTTCTCTGCATCTCTGAAAACCATAAAGCAAATTTAAAGCCCAAAGTTATTGGCTCAGCATGAACGCCATGAGTCCTTCCCACCATCAAGGTATATTTATGCTCCAGGGCTTTTTCTTTTAATACTCTGATCAATCTTTCAATGTCTTCAATGATTATTTCTGCAGATTGTTTTAATTCTAAAGCCAAGGAAGTATCCAAAATATCAGAAGAGGTTAACCCTTGATGAAAATAACGAGAATATTTTCCTAAATTTTCTCCCACTGCAGTAGTAAAAGCTAATACATCATGCTGAGTTATTTTTTCAATTTCCTGAATGCGGGTTAAAGAATAGTGAGCATTTTTTTTGATATTTTCGATAGCATCTTTATTTATCTTCTTCAATTGAAATAGAGCTTCACAGGCTAAAAGCTCTATCTCTAACCAAATCTTATATTTATTCTCCTCTTGCCAGATATTTTTCATAGCCGGAAGAGCATATCGGTCAATCATTATGGTCACCTCTTTATTAATTCTCCAATTGACCAATTTACCAATTGACCAATTGAAATAGTTAGTTGGTTAATACAAGACACAAGTTTATAGTCATCATTATACAGCTAAAAACCATAACTTAAAATTCAAAACTTTTTTGTATAAACTATTGCTTTTAATGTAGGGGAGTTTTGCGGGCTTGATAAATCAAGCCCCTACACTAAATCTGATCAACCATTCTGATAGGCTTCCTATCTACCAGTCAATTTAACCTTTATTTTTTATTTAAATATTTTTTCTCGAATAATAGTCTGACTTCTCTTTGGTCCGACAGATACAATAACAATTTTGGCCTTGGTTAATTCTTCTATACGGTTAATATAAACCTTTAACTGGGGAGGAAGGTCTTCATAATTAGTTACCTGAGAAATATCTTTCTTCCATCCTTTCATTTCTTCGTATACTGGAATACATTTCTGTAAAGTCTCTAAACTAGCTGGAAATTCTTTGATCAATTTTCCATCATATTTATAAGAAGTACATATCTTAATTTTATCTAAATCGCTCAGAACATCTATCTTAGTTAAAGCTAGGCGGTCCATTCCATTTATTCTAACTGCATAGTTTACTACTACTGCATCAAACCAACCACACCTTCGAGGTCTTCCCGTAGTTGCTCCAAACTCTCTACCTTTTTGGCGTATATATTCTTCCATTTCCCCTTGCATTTCAGTGGGCAAAGGTCCTCTTCCTACTCGGGTAGTATAGGCTTTAGTTATTCCTATAACTTTGTCTATCTTAGTAGGACCTACCCCTGTTCCCACACAAGCACCACCAGCAATTGGATGAGAGGAAGTCACATAAGGAAAAGTACCATGATCAACATCTAAGAGAGTTCCTTGAGCACCTTCAAATAATATTTTTTTATCTTCCTTGATAGCTTGATTCAAATATAAGGACACATCCATTAAATATTTTTTCAGTAATTGACCATATTCTTGATATTTTTTTATAAGGTTAATCTTTTCTTGATTAGACATCTTAAGTCCATATAATTTATTAAAGATTTCTTTCTTTTCTTTCCAATTAATCTCTAATTTTTTTGATAAGGACTTTTCATCAATTAGATCTACCATTCTTATCCCGGTACGAGCAATCTTATCTAGATAAGCTGGACCAATACCTCTTTTAGTCGTACCTAACTTATCTTTTCCTCTTTTTTTTTCCTTTAACTTATCTAAGGTTTTATGGTAAGGCAAGACAATGTGGGTTTTAGGATCTAGGAATAATCTACCGTCAATTTCTACACCTTCTTTTCTTAAATTTTCCATTTCCTGTAATAAAGATTCTGGATCTACTACTACTCCGCTACCGATAAGGCATTTCTTCCCGGGGTGTAAGATGCCAGAAGGTATGAGGTGAAAGATAAATTGCTTATCTCCTATTACTACGGTATGACCAGCATTGCAGCCACCTTGATATCTCACGATAATGTCTGCTTCCTCGGAAAGTAAATCAGTTATTTTTCCTTTTCCTTCATCTCCCCATTGAGATCCAACTATCACTAATGTTGACATAAAAATATTACCTGCTCCTTCGATATTTTAGTAGGGGTCGAATTTATTCGACCCGTTTTTTTACGGGTTTGATGCCTGCCTGTGCGTGTACCTGTCTGCCGACAGGCAGGCGCACGCAGACAGGAATCAAACCCCTACCTATTACTTATTACGGACAGACACAAGGTCTGCCCCTACATATTTCTTCTGTCTTCCTAACTATACGCTACCCGCTATACACTATCAGTGCGTATGCAATACGCCCCTACTTTTTTCTCTTTTACTAGTATATGCTGCATACTATATATTAACTTGGTTCCTGTATTCTATTTTCTTCTTTACTAACGACTATTTGACAAATATCAACACATCGTGAACTTAAAAATATCAACACATCGTGAACCTTAATGGTATTTTATATCAACACATCGTGAACTATACAACTTAAAATGTTCTATACTGACCTTAAAAAAGGAGGTC
>Ga0210044_10002043_pt1 | contig 30440 bp, 25 predicted proteins | sample CryGey13umfilter_2_FD_183959 | JGI IMG/M metagenome (GOLD analysis project Ga0210044, IMG submission 183959) | Groundwater microbial communities from aquifer in Utah, USA - Crystal Geyser 4/9/14 3 um filter (SPAdes) (version 2) | ecosystem: Environmental > Aquatic > Deep subsurface >... | reverse complement strand
GGGCGTCGCGCACACGCCTCTCCAGCTCTCCGACATCCTCCTTGCAGAGTGTACGGATGCGATTCTTGTAGTTTCGAGCCGCTTCCTTCGCGAGGTGGTCTCGACCTTCATAGGGCGAGTCGAACAGCCCTCGCTCTTTGGCGAGCACGTCGTAGTAAGCCTCTTTGGGATCGCAGTGGGCACGGAGGTCCTTCCAAACCCATGCTTTGGGGAGGTCGAGCCCAGCGAGGACCCAGACCTCGACCTCTTGCTGCGCGGCTTCCGCCAGAAAGACGCATTTTGTGCCCGCGAGGAACTTGGCCGCCCGGCTCTCGAGTGCTTTGAGCTTGTCCTTCCGGCTCACTTCGCAGTCTCGATCCACGACGAGCAGAAACACACGAGTCATGCCCTTGTAGCGCTCCAAGATCTCCTCGAGCCGCTCCCACTTCAAGGCTTCACCGACCCCACCCAGCAACGGGTCGCGACACACCTGCACCCGAGCCTTTACGTCCAGCTCCACGAACATCTTTTCGATGATTGGCTTGAGGACGTATTGGTCTTTGCGGAAGTCTTCGGGGATCACCAGCACGTTAGTGGCCATCTTCAGCCTCCGTGAATTCGTCCGTTTCGCTGAAGATGGCGGCATCCTCGAGCCAGCCTGCTTGATGCAGCCGTCCCAAATCTTGCGATGCCAAGATCTCCTTGGCTCTGGGCAGGCTCATGATCGGGATGAGTCGAGAGCCCTCGCTGGTCTCGCTGCGATAGACCAGCAGCGCGTCGTTGCGAGCCTGCTCGTCGAGGAAGGCGAGGAGGGCTGGGTTGTGGGTGGTCCCGATGACCTGGATGTTCAGGTTTTTCGAGGCCCGCTGCACGAGGTCCAATAGAAGGTGCAGTCGAGTGGGGTGGATGCCGTTGTCGAGCTCCTCGAAGAAGTAGATACGGCCAGAGTCCTCACTCAAGAGCGCGGCGACCAGCGCCAGAAAGCGGAGCGTCCCATCGCTTGCGCTGTTGGCCGAGACCTCGAAGCCGTTGGACTCCTTCAGGTAAACGAGGACTTTGCCGGTGTGATCGGCCTTGAAGTCGAAGTCGACGGCGTCCATAGGGGTCAGCGCGCGCAGCCACTCGAGCAGGGTGGCTTTGTGCTGCGGGTTTACACAAATCCCCTGCAGGACTGACGACAGGTTCTCGCCCCGGTCGCCGAGGATGAGCTGTCCCGGCTGTGAAGGTTGCCGCATGGCATCGGGGTCGAGGTCGAGAAAGCGCATCGAGCGAAAGACCTCGAGCACTGACTCACAGGCATTGCGCGCGTCGGCCGACTCATGGCGACTCTCCGCGAGCTGCGAAAGCACTGGACGCGATGACGCGAAAGCGATCGGCTTCCCATGCTTCCTGTTGTTTCCTCCACGAGGATAGCGAACCCGAAGCTGATGCTCCCCAGTTTGCTCAAGCGGATCGTCCTTCGGATTCGAATCGAAAATAAACGACCTGGCCGTGTGAAGGCGTTCTCCCACAACAAGAGGTGGACCGTCGATTGGGACAGCAACTATTAGTTGGTAGTAGAAGCTCCGACGGCTGGGGGTGCGGAGGATCACCCCAATAGCAAAACGGCCGCACCTCTCGTAGCTCGCCTCCATAGCGCCACCGCGGATGCCACGCCACTGCAGAACACCTCCAGGCCCATACTTCTCGCCGAGGATATCGGCGAGCGAGTAGCCCAGGCCCACCCCGTGCAACACTCGCAGGGCCTCACGGAGGTTGCTCTTGCCCGAGGCGTTGGTGCCCACAATCAGCGACAGGGGCCCGAGCAGGGCGTTCCCATTGTGAAAGCTCTTGAAGTTGTGGAGCACGATGGATCTCAACATGGCTTCCTCTCCAACCAAAATCTGCGACGCGACCCGCGCCGCCTAAAGAGCTAAGGGTTAAGTTTTCTACCTTAGCTCTGCTTGTTTCATAACCTCTGGAACATTCGTGCGTTTTTAGCCTTTCGTTAGTTTTCCACAACCCGTCTCCGACTCCCGGTCCGACTCCCCCTCTCCGTTGAGGTCCGACTCCCGGTCCGACTCCCCCTCTCCGTTGCGGTCCGACTCCCAGTCCGACTCCCCCTCTCCGTTGCGGAGAGGGGGCCGGGGGGTGAGGTCCGCCTCAAAGCAGCCGCACCCGCACCCCCGCCCGCACCTGCTCCAACAACTTCTTCTTGATGTCGCTCACCAACGCCTCCACCTCGGGCTCCGTCCCCACCTCGCGGTTGCGCAAGTGCAGGTCGACCCGGACGATGAGCGGCTTGTCCTCGCCTTCGCTGCGAATCTCGTCGAGGATTTCGTTGGCCTGGTCCTCGGCGCGACGCAGCGCCAACACGAAGGGGTCCTTGAGGGCCATCAGGGTCGGCGCCACCGCCTCGGGGGTCGTGTCGGTCATGGCCAGCGCGAAGGGACGCGACACCCGGTGCGACTGGTCGGCGGTGAGCGTGGCGAACCCCTCGCGCGCCTTCACCCTCCCCCGCGCCTGCTCGGCCTGGGCGCCCTGCCACTCCAGCAGGCGCTGCCGCTCGGCCACATAGCACTGGCGGATGGCGTCCAGGTCGTCGTCGAGGGCGCCGATGTCGCGCCACGGGCGCTCGCCTCCGAGCTGCGCCTCGAGCCGCGCGGCGGCCGTCACCACGTTGGACGACTCGACGCCCAGCTCGGCCAACTGGGCGGCCTGGAACGTAAGCATGTTGTGGGCGCGGGTGACCGCGCGCAGCGCCTCGTCGCTCAGCTCCGAGTCGTAGAGCTGCAGCAACTGGAGGCCGTCGCGCAGGGTGTCTAGGTGCTTCTTGACCAGCTTGACCGTCGGCTTGGTCTGGCGCGCCGTGCGCACACAGTGCTCGAGCGCGTCGCCCAGCCTCTGGAAGAGCTCCGGTCCGCGCGGCGACCCCGGCAACTGGTTGAGCTGCGTCAGCACCCCGCGCAGTTTTTGGGCCTGCGACGAGAAGTGCTGGGCCACGGCGTCGGCGATGGCGTGGTCCTCACGGTCCATGCGGTGGCCGAGCTGCTCCTCGAAGAACTTGCAAATCCGCGCCCGCGCCGGGAAACCGATGTCGTCGTCGCCCGCCGGGAAGATCGTCGCCCGGCGGAAGGTCCGGTCCTTGTCGAAGAGGTCCCGCACGTCGGCATCCCGAACCGCGGTGATCTCCCCTGCGCCATCGGGCTGCAGCCGCACCTTGCCGGCCCGCAGCAGCCCCGCCACACAGGCCTTCACCACGTTGGCGGTGTAGCCGTAAGGCGGGCCGCCGAAGTGGGCCAGCAGGGTCGAGCCCCCGAGCCCACCTTCGCTCTCGATGTGCTCCTGGATGCGGCGCGGCACGACGCCGCTGCAGGTGGGGACGTAACGACCTGCATCGAGCTCAACGATTCCCAAGTCCCCAGTCAGAAACTTCGATGGCAAACCCGAGAGCTCCAGCTCCACCAGCTGCAGCAACTCCGAGGGCTGTACCGGCGTGGCCTCGAAGTGGGGGAAGAGCTCGGGCAGGATGCGGGTGCCGGCCGCGTGCAGCGCCGTGGCGAACGAGGCGCCCTGCTCTTGGGGCGCCAGGCTGCGGCCGCGGAAGTACAGCTTGCCGGCCATCCAGGCACCCGCGATGCCGTCCCGCGCCAGGTTTTCCAGGTCCTCGAGGCGGTTCTGCTCCTGAGTGAGCAGCAGCTTGCGCGCCGGGCTGAGGGACTCGCGCCGCGGCTCGTGCTTCTTGAGCATCGCGCGGGAGCGGTGGAGCTCTCGGGCGAGGTGGTCCACATGCTCGCTGTCGCCACACAGCCACACCAAACGATCGTAGAGCGCGGTCTCGCCGCTGCGCTTGACCCAAGCGCTGTCGAGCCGCTCGTCGCGAGTCAGGAAACGGAAGTCCACTCTGACCACGGCGTCGTCGCGCGGGTCGACCAGGGAGACGTCCACCGCGCGGCGGCCGTCGGAGAACTGGCCGGCCCAGGGGAACGGCCGCCCTTGCAGACGCGGCCGCTCGGGCTTGGCCAACAACCAGGTTAGGCCACTTTGCACCACCTCGCTGATGACCTCGCGGGGGGCGCCGATGTCCCGGCGCTCGCGTTCCCACTCTTCACCCGCCGACGACTGCACCTTGTAGCCGTGTTTTTCGGAGTAGCCGAGCAGGTTGCGGCGCCGCAGGGTCTCGAGGGCCTCGGTCACGGCGGCCAGGTGGTTGCCGCGGTCGACCCGGTCGTAGAGGCACTGGGCGACGAGCTTGGCGTCGGTGGGCAGGGTCTCTTGGAGCAACTCCAGCAGCGCCACGGCCTTGGCCGCGCGGACCATGAAGCCGCTGGCGTCGTCGGCGCACTGGCCCAGCACGCGCGCCATCGAGCCCTGCACGTCGGAGTCCAACGCCGAGTGTTGGACGTCGTAGATCTTGTCCAGCGTGATCAGCGAGCCCACGGGTTGCTCCGCCAGCTTCTGGTCGCGGAAGAGCTCGCCCAGCAACTGCAACAGACCGCGGATGTCCTGGTCGTCGCCCTGGCTGCGGTTCGAGTGGATGCGCAAGGCGCTCGTGACCTGCAGGATGAGGTCGATCTGCCCCGGCAGCATCGGGTAGACCTCCACGAACTCCTCGGGCGTCACCGCGTCACAGCCGTAGGCGAAGAGCTTGAGGTCGGGGCGGTGGCGTTCGAAGAGCGCTCGCAGCTGCGGCTCGACCTCCGCCTTCTTCTGAAGCAAGCGCTTGTGGACGACGTCGCGGATGTTGTTGACGGCCAGGTGAACGCGGAAGTTGGGCGGGAAGCGGTCCTTGGTGTGGATCAGGAACGACTCGTCGGCGGCCTCGTCCAGCTTCTGCTGCCCCAGCGCCAACAACCAGACCCGCCCCTTGAGCTGCGCGCCCAGCTGCTCGGCGAAGGCGCGCAGGCGCTCGGCCCGGTCCTTACTGGAGAGCACGTACTGGGAGACCTCGTCGATGACCAAGAAGAGCGTCGCCCCCCGCCGCCGGAAGCCGAGCATGTCGCGGATGGCGAGCACCGCCTCCTCGGGCGACTCGGAGCGGGTGTGGGTCCCGCCGCGGCTGATGAACCAGCTCATGGGATCGGTGTAGCGCTCGGGGAACATCACCGACATGACCAGCGAGAAATCCTCCTCGGCCAGGGATCTGTCCTTCACCTCGGCCCAAGGTTTTCCCAGGGTTTCTTGGGCGACGCCCACGAAGCGAGCCCACTCCCCGTCTCGCTCCAAGCGCAACTCGAAGTCGGCGACCAGCGCCTGGGTGCTGCAGTAGCCGAGGCGCTTTTGCACCTGCCGCAGGGCCGCGGCGTGCAGGTGCTCGTTGTCGCGAGCCACGCCGCCGATGTCGAAGACCACCGCCAGCGGGTCGATCTTCGTGCGCAGCGCGCGCCACGCCTCGCGCAGCTCGCCGCCCTTAGGCGAGGTGTCGCGCTTGAGCCAAGCCTCGACGAACGACGAGCCGTCGGGCAGGGCCGCGCCGTCCAAGGCGAGCCCCAGGAGCTTGGCGAAGCTCGACTTGCCGGAGCCGTAAAAGCCCGAGATCCAGGCGTTGGGCAGCTCGGCCCCGCCCGGCTTGTCCAGCTCGGCGGCGATGTGGGTGAGCAGGTGCACGTACTGCTCGTGGATGCCGTTGGGCACGCGGCGGTGGTTCGGGTGCTCCTCGGGCCAGCCGCCGGTGATGATGTATTCGGACGCCTCGGCGGCGATCTTGTCCGGGCGCTGCTCGTGAAAGTGCACCACGGGCGGGATGTCGCGCTCGACGTCAGAGATGAAGAGGTCGCGGAGCAGCAGGGCATCATTCATGGGTAGATCCGGGGTCGATAGTCGTTGTCGGGGCTCAGCGTACCCATGAACGAGAGGCCCGTGGGGCCTCGCCGTTCACCGGGATAGAGCAGGACCACGGGGACGTTTTGGGTGCGGCCGTCGAGGTGGCGCAGCAGCCCCGACGAACGGAAGAACGGGTAGAGCGCGCCGGCGCGCCCGATGAGGGCGACGGTCCGCTCGACCGTCTCGGGGTGGCTGTCGGCGTACTCGCAGAGCAACCGGCTGCAGTCGGCGGCGATGCCGTCGGGCCCCTCGATGAGCGGGCTGAGCCGGCTCTTGAGGTAGTTCAGGCCGCGCTCGGGCTCGATGGCCGCCAAGCGCCGCTCCATCTCGATGACCCGCTCCACCCAGCCCTCCCCCTCGGCCCGCATGCGCTCGAGAAGCAACTGCTGCAGGTCGAGGGAGAGCACCATCCAGCCGTTGGCCGACAGGTCGGCGCTCAAGCGCTGCACCTCGCCGCGCAGCTTGAACTCGTCGCTGGGGTCGTACTGCACGATGGCGAAGCGGTAGTTGCGCATGGTGCTGATGCGCGGCCCATTCTCATGGATGAGGTCGCGCCGCAGGGCGACGAACGCCTCCTGCAACGGGGTCTGCGGGAGCAGCGGCAGGGTCATGAGGCACCTCGGTCGGAAAGAGCGGCAGGAAACCGAGCGTCGGCCCACTCGCCCAGGTCAGCGAAGCGCCAGCCGAAGTCGAGCACATCTTGCTGGCGCTTGAAGGCCAGGCCCGGCAGGCCGCGCAGCCGGTCTTCGAGGGTGCCGCCCTCGAGGCCCACCGAGGCCAGGTAAGGGTTCTCCAGCAGGCTGCCCTCGAAGCTCACCCCACGCAGGAGATAGAGGAGGTACTCGAGGGCGTCGTTGGGAACGCGCGGCAGGACGACGGGGCGCGGGTCTCGGTTGGTCGCGACCAACCCCGCAGTGTAGGCGGACGAGAGCAGATTGCTGGCGAACTTGATGCGACTCGCCAGGGTCCACTGCGGCAGCCCGTGTTCCCCCATCCAGCCGACGACCCAGTCGCGGGTGACCTCGGCGCGGGGCCCGGCGCGGCGCGTCACGAGAGCGCTGCCGGTGAACTTGCGGTAGAGCGGGTCGGCCAACTGCAGGTGCCAGTGGCAGAGGCAGGCGCGGGTCTCGGGCGACATCTCCGGCCAGCGGCGCAACACGGCGAGCGCCGGCGGGAAGGCGTCGTAACGGACGCGCAGGTTGACCAGCAGCACCTCGACGCGGGCCAGGCTGCGGGCGCCAAACCAGTAGGCGTCGAAGGCCTCCTGCGGGGTCGGGCGAGCGTCGCCGGCGGCCTGCGCCCAATAGGCGCGCGAGTCCTCGAGCTCCAAGGCGCACTTCATGAGGCGAGTGTGCAGCTGCGTCGCTTCGCAGGGACGCGCCGTCATTGCTTCTTCCGGTAGTGCGGCATGGGGTAGTGGTCCGCGGCCGGCGCCAAGGCGGCGACCAGGTGTTGGACCTGTCGGCCCAGGGTCGAGGGCGGGTCGCCGGCGAGCCGTCGTCCGATGGGGGTGGCCGAGGAGTCGGCGTCGCCGTGGCCCTGGACCCACTCGAAGAAGTGGGCGCGGTTCCAGCTCGGCACGATGGCGCTCAGTCCGGGCAGGGCCGAGCTGGGGTCTCGGCCGGAGCGTTTGAGGTCTTGGAGGCGTTCCTCGAGCCGCTCGTCGAGCTCGAAGCCGAGGCTGAACAGCGAGAGGATGGCGTCGGGGTCGTGATCCTGTCGGCGCAGCTCGGCGTCGGTGCGGCGCGCCGCCTCACGGGCGCCCTGGAGCACGGCCCAGGTCCAGGTGCTGGGGAGCAGGCGTTGGAAGAGGTCTTGCCCGCCGAACTCCGAAACCAGGTCACAACGCCACCAGCCGAGCCGCTTCTCCTCGCCGCCCTCCCCTGCCCACGCGACCACGAGCTGCGCGGTGAGCGCGGCGTCGAGCTCGGACATGGGGATGGGAGAGAGGTCGGGCGACGCCGACGGGCTCTCGACTTCGAACATGCTCATGGTCCTCCTGGAGTGTGGACGAAATGAAGCAAACTCAAGTGCAGCCACGGTTAGAGCGTGGTCTGAGGTCAAAGTCAACGGGGGTGGAGGGCTGCGGACAGGAAGCGACCGGACGGAGGGGGCTAGTCGGCGAGTCTGTTCGGGCCCCGCCGCTCGCCAGACCCCACGTCGCCGTAGGCCAAGAGCTTGCCGAACGGCAAGTGCAAAAAGCCACGCTCCTCGGTGCTGCATCGCCAATCGCGCGTAGGCACGCCAGCTGGCTCGCTTCGAGCCAGCTGGCGTGCCGAGTAACGCGCGAAAAGTCCGATCGCTCACCCGAACCGTCACACGTGGGTCTGCTCACCGTGCAGACCCTAGGTCCAACACCTCCCAACCCCGATTGCACGATGCGCAGACCCTAGTCCGAGCCCTCGAGACCCCCATTGCATGGTGCGCAGACCCTAGTTGGAGCCCTCCACCCCCCATTGCACGTTGCGCAATCAGGCATTCGAGCCCTACACCGCACAGAGGCACCTGGGAGGCCTCGAACCTGGGTTTGCAACTTTTCGGCGGCCCCGAACGGCGCCGGCGATGCCGAAGAGTCGTTTAGACTCGAAGGGTTGCGCGCATTGCCGGCCTTCGGAGGTCGACCCCCAATAGCAAAGGGCGCGCGCTTCGACAAGAAGCGCGCGCCCTTTTTGCGTTTCAGCTCAGCTAGAAATGACAGATTCTCACTCGACAGCGTGCCGCCGCAATTCCTGGGCGCAGCACGCTGCGCCCCTACAAGTGCTTTGCATCGAGCCCAGGGCAACGCCCTGGGCGTCGGCCCCTCGGGGGCCGAACAATCCCCAGCCCAAGGCGGAGCCTTGGACGATTTGACTCGGCCGCAATTCCTGGGCGCAGCACGCTGCGCCCCTACGAAAGCTTCCCAAGGCGATCTGCCCACCCCGACTCGTGCCCCCCACGCAACAATCCTACCCACTGGGCCACTCTATTCTCCCCCGCGTACCTGCCGATGTTGCATCCACCAGACTCGAGGCCTTCGGCCCTGAAGGGGCCGATCATACCAGCCCAGGGCAACGCCCTGGGAGCCCAGGGCTCACCGCCCACCGACAAACCGAAGGCGGCGGCTTCATCGTCCGTCGGCCCCTGCCGACTCACGGGCTCGACATCCTCGATCCGTTCCTCCTCATCGACGAGATGGGGCCGGCCGAGTATGGCCCCGGTGAGGCCGTGGGCGCGCCGGACCATCCCCACCGTGGGTTCGAGACCGTGACCTACATGCTCGACGGCGAGTTCGTGCACGAGGACTCGGCCGGCCACAGCGGCACGATTCGCCCTGGAGACGTGCAGTGGATGACCGCCGGCGCCGGCATCGTGCACGCCGAGATGCCCTCGAGCCGCATTCGCAAGGAAGGCGGCCGCGTCCACGGCTTCCAGATTTGGATTAACCTCCCCGCCAAGTTCAAGATGACGCAGCCACGCTACCAGGGCATCACGGCCGAGCGCATCCCCAAGGCTTCCAGCGCCGACGGCCTGGCCACGGTGCGGGTGGTCGCCGGCGAAGCGCTCGGCGCCAGCGCCATCATCGACACCCACACGCCCATCGTGTACCAACACTGGACGTTGCGCGAAGGCGCCGACGTGGTCCTCCCGCTGTCGGCCGAGCACAACGTGTTGGTGTACGTTTTTGGCGGCGCCATCCGCGTCGAGGACCGCCCGTTGAGCGACGGACAGCTCGGCATCCTCGGGGCGGGCGACGCGGTTCACCTGCAGGGGGCCGCGCAGAGCTCCGAGGTGTTGCTCTTGGCGGGCGTGCCGCTGGGCGAGCCCGTGGCGCGCTACGGACCTTTCGTGATGAACACCGAAGCAGAGCTCCGCCAGGCGTTCGTCGATTTCCGTTCGGGCGAGATGGGCGCCATCACGCGCGGGGCGAGGGTGGATTGATGGGAAAGTGGGTCGCACAGCGGCGAGAGGGGCCCGAGCCCAAGGCCGGCGAGGAGAGAGCCAACAAGAAACCAACGCCTCCGAGCTACGACAAGGTCATGAGCAAGGCGTTGGCGCTCCTGGGCAAGCGGGCTCATGCCAGCGAGGACTTGCGCGAGCGGCTCGGCAAGTTCTGCGAGGACGCCGCCCTGGTGGGCCAGGTCCTCGCCCGGCTGCACGAGCTGGCCTATCTCGACGACGCCCTCTTCGCCGCCGACTACGCCCACTCGCGGCTGCGCCTCAAGCCCACCGGTCGGCGTCAGCTGCAGCAGGACCTGCGGCGCCGCAAGGTGCCTCCGGAGCTCATCGAGCAGACCTTGGACACCCTCTACGCGGGCCACGACGAGCAGCAGGACGTCGTGCGCGCGGTGGAGAAGTGGACGCGGCAGCGCGGCCTGCCCAGCGACCCCAAAGAGCGGCATCAACTGGTCGCCCACCTGGCGCGACGGGGGTTTCGGTTCGAGCGAATCCGCACCGCGCTTGACGCGCTTCGTTGAGTCTAGGGGGTTGTCGTGAGTGTCGCTTCATTTTTAACGCAAGGGCGCCAGGAACGCAGAGCCGCAAGGAGTTTTCTTTCTTGGGAACGCTCCGAACGGCGGAATCGCAACCATGGCAAAGAGCCCTTAGCGAAGTCCCTTACTAGAAACCCTCTTGCGTCTTAGCGTCTTTGCGTCTTTGCGTTGAAATCGAGGCTGTGCAGCCACAAGCCCCCATCCGCCGACCGGAGCTCTCCCTCGCCATGTTCGACCTCGACTCCATCGCCTCGCTCCATCCCGTCCTCCAAGCGGCGCTCGCCACCGCCTTCACCTGGGGCATGACCACTCTGGGGGCGGCCGTGGTCTTTCTGCGCAAGGACCTCGGGCAGCGGCTTCTGGACGGCATGCTGGGGTTCGCCGCCGGCGTCATGATCGCGGCGTCTTACTGGTCGCTCTTGGCGCCCGCCATCGAGATGGACCGAGCCCACGGCGGCAACGGCTGGGGGCCGGCCGCGGGCGGCTTCCTGATGGGCGCCTTCTCCCTGCGCCTCATCGACTACTTCCTGCCCCACCTGCACCTCGGCAAACCCATCGACCAAGCCGAGGGCGTGCCGGTCACCTGGAATCGCAGCACCCTGCTCGTCCTCGCCATCACCCTGCACAACATCCCCGAGGGCATGGCCGTCGGCGTCGCCTTCGGCGCGGCCGCCACGGGCTACCACTCGGCGACCCTCATCGGCGCCATCATGTTGGCCATCGGCATCGGCATTCAGAACTTCCCCGAGGGCCTCGCCGTCTCCGTCCCGCTCCGCCGAGAGGGCATGACTCGGAAAAGGGCCTTCATGATCGGGCAGCTCAGCGGTATGGTCGAGCTCTTCGCCGGCGTCTTCGGCGCCGCCCTCGTCCTCTACGTGCAACCCCTCCTGCCCTGGGCCCTCGCCTTCGCCGCCGGCGCCATGATCTTCGTCGTCGTCGAGGAGGTCATCCCCGAGTCGCAGAACGGCGCCCACAACGACACCGCCACCATGGGCACCATCCTCGGGTTCGTCGTCATGATGGTCCTCGACGTCGCCCTGGGCTAGGAGGGCGCAGGGCGCTAGGAGGGCGCAGCACGCTGCGCCCCTACTAGGGCGCAGCACGCGGCGCCCCTACGAGGCAGACCATGATCAACATCCCCAAAGACCAACGCCCAAGACTCATCGCCTCCCTGCGCCGTTACATTGGCGAGGAGCTCGAGCTGGAGCTCTCCGAGCTGCAAGGCGAGCTGATGCTGTCGTTCGTGCTGGCCGAGCTCGGCCCGACGATCTACAACCGCGCCGTCTCGGACGCCCGCGCCTTCATGAGCGAGCGCGTCGCCGACATGGAGGGCAGCTGCTACGAGCCCGAGTTCGCGCACTACGCGCCGCAGCGCCGCAAGTAGTCTGGGACGGCCAGCCCCTCGCGCTCGGCCAAGCGACACAGGTCGTCCGGCAACGGCGCCCGCAGGGCGAAGTACGGCGGGACCTCGAGCGAAGCGGCGTGCAGCGCCGTGCGCGCGTGGCGCTGGGCGACCTCCGGCGGAGCGTAGCGCGCGTCGCCCAACAAAGGGTGGCCGATGTGCGTCAGGTGGAGCCGAATCTGGTGGCTGCGCCCCGTGAAGATGCGCACCTCGAGCAGCGACGCCGAGCTCGAGGTGGCCAGCACGTGGACCTCGCTCTTGGCGGCTTGTCCGCCCTGAACCACACCGTGCGCCCTGCGCTCCTCGTCCCAACCCACTGGCTCCTCGATGATTTGGTCGGCACTCAGCACCCCGGCGCAGACCGCCACATAACGCTTCTCGCCGCGCTGTCGCATGGCCAGCGACAGCGTGTCCACCAGCCCCTTGCGCCGCACGAAGACGTTGACGCCGCTGGTCTGGGCGTCGAGCTGGTGGACCGCCCAAACGCGCCGTCGCGTGGCCTGCATGAGCAGAAACTGGGCGCAATTCGGGTCCTCGAGGTTGCGGCCGGTCGAGGGCAGCCCGGCCGGTTTGTCGAGCACCAGGATGCCGTCTTTCTCGAAGAGGATGTGGTCGCGGATGTTCATCCCTTACCTTCCATTCCAGTCTTCGACTTCGGTGTGCTCACCACAGAGAGCACAGAGAGCACAGAGAGCGAGCCATGAAGGAGTTGGCTCTGATTGACATACAGACGAAATCCATCTGAGTCTCGCCAGCAACCCCCGCTCTGTGTTCTCAGTGCTCTCTGTGGTGAACCTGGGCTCCAGGAAATCACCCGAAGCCTAGTCTATAGTCTAGCGTTTATGCGGTCAGGAAGAGGGATATCTACGTAATATCCAAACAAGCCACCGCCGCGCTGGTCGAGAGCTCGTTGTTGTCCTCGTGGCATTCGTTGTTGACCGAGCTGCCGTCGCCCGGATCGTCGACCACGACGACGAACTCGAAAGAGCCCCCCTGCAAGGGCAGCGGGATGTCCCAAGTGAACGAGACCGTTTCGAAGTTGCCAGGAAGCATGACCGCCGTCGTCGTCGAGGTGCCGAGATAGGTGCGGCTGCCGTCGGCATTGACCAGGTAGAATGAGACCGGCACCCCGCTGCCGACACCCTGGGCGCCGTCGTTGTTGACGTCGACGGTGAGGGTGAGCTGCGCCGGGCAGGCGCTGATGTCGAAGTCGAGGTTTTCCAGCGTCAGATCGGGGGCGAAGAAGAGCCCGTCGCTCTGGGCGTTCTGCCGGAAGTTGTTGAAGACATCGATGTTGCGGTCGGCCACCTGGGGGATCTTGCCGTTCTCGGTCACGTTGGTGATGGAGTAGGCGTGTTGGTTCCAGATGCGTCGGGTGGAGACCCAGTTGTCCTTTCGGTCTCCGAAGACGCGGACACCATGACCGGCGCCGCTGACGTCGAAGCCAGGCCAGTTGAGACAGGCGGTGGTGATGCTCGGCGCGTAGTCGTTGCGGATGGCGATGAGCTCGGCGTTCCCGTCGTTGTCGACGTCGACGATGATGGGGTACTCGTGGGTCGTGCCCGAGGTGTTGGGCAGCATGAACTTGTCGCTCAGAGGGTCTGCGGCGGAGAGGCGAGTGTCGTAGACGTGGATGAAGCACTCGTCGTTGTAGACGGCCTCGGCGATGCCGTCGCCTTCGAAGTCGAAGATGGAGCTGCCGGTGACGTTGGAGCTCTGGTCCTGCGTCGCTTTCGAGAACACGATCTGGCCCACCATCTTGCCGGTCCCATCATCGACCTCGTCAATAATGACATAGTTGGAGGCCCCGGCGACCGCGATCTCCGGTTGTGGGTCGTCGTCAATGAAGTTCCCGATGGTCGGCGGCCCCAGAGAACCCCCAGGCCCAGGCACGGACCAGCGCCACGTCCCGTCCCACGAAAACAGGTTGATGGCGCCCCCACTCACGGTGACGAGCTCGGGGTGGGGCTCCGCGTCGAAGTTGCCGATGGCGGGGAAGCCGTCGCTCGCCCAGTTGGCTCCGGTGGAGTCCTTCAGGCGGAAGAGCACGTTGCCGAAGCCGTCGAGGATGCAGAGCCCCGTGACCACCTCTGCTCGCTTGCTGGGGTCGCGGTCGATGTCGGCGGCGACTGGAATCTGTCGACCGTTGCCGCAACCGGAAGCTGCGGTGTTCCAGACCTCGACGCCGGTGTGGTCGATCATGCTGCCGCTGGCCAGGATCTCGACGTCGCCGTTCTGGTCCAGGTCGACCAGCGAGGCGCCGCCCCAACCCATGTAGACGCCGGGCCGCTGCCATTTGATGTCGCCGTTGTCCTCGAAGGCGATGACTCCGGCGTAGCTCGGCAGCGACGCGATGACCTCGGGCCGGTCGTCGCCGTCGATATCGCCGATGGCCACCGAAGAGGCGCCAGCGACCTGGCTCTGCGTGAAGACCATGAGCTCTTGCCCAGTGTCGCCGCTGACCACGCGGATGTACCCGGTGGCCGTGTACTGGCTGCCGGTGAAGGTCGAGAAGACGACGTCGGGGATGTCGTGGGTGTCGATGAGGCCGTCGCCGTTGTCGTCGGTCATGTTCGCCACCGCGGGCGCCATCATGACCTGGTGGTAGTCGGGCTCGACGGTAGAGCCGCTCCACTCCCACTCGACCTCGGGCAAAAAGTCCTCGGTCGGGATGTAGAAGCAGCCCGGCAGCGCGGCGATGGGCAAGCAGTTGCCGATGGTCGTCTCGCAGTACTCGCCCGCGGGGCACTGGTAGTTCTCCTGGCAGGGGATGCCCGGCGCGACGCAGGTCTCGACGAAGCACAGCTCACCCGCGCCGCAGCACGTTTGCTGCGCCCCGCAGAAGACCTGCGTCGGACAGGCGAGCACACAAGCGCCGGCTTGGTCGTCACAGACCTCGTTCGCCGCGCAGCAAGTCTGGGTGGGCCCGCAGCGAACGCCGGAGTTGCAGCCCGCAGCACAAGCCCCAAGCACGCACTCGAGGGTCCCAGGGCAGCAGACCTGGTCGTTCCCGCAGCGCGGCTTACCATCAGAGCACGCGTCGGTGCAGACCCCCGCGACGCAAGTTTGGCCCGCCGTGCAGCAGGCATTCGAGCACGTCACCACTCCGGGCTCGCAGCTCAAAACCTCGGCGCTCTCGTCGAGGGCAAGGTCTTGCAGCTCGGTGTCATTGGCCTGGTCGGCCTCAGTGACGTCGACGCCCACATCGGAGGCGAGGTCCACAGACCCATCCTCGAGGACGTCTTGGTGTCTGGGAGTGCTCGTCGACGTGTCACCGCAACCCCAGATAAACGCTGCACAAACCCAGACGGCAATGGTCAGCCAGCTCGCGCTCTTGAAACTAATCACTGTGCCTCCCTGCTCAGAAAAATCCTGCCTCATCATAGCCATAGGCCGGGCCGCGAACCAGCACGGTGTCAGCAACGGGTTCGGCTCGCCGTTCAGCGAACCATGCACACCGGTTCTGCGGCCTGACTTCTACGGACACAATCCGGCCGTTGGCGGAACGTTTCTTTGGTTTCATGATGCGAACTGCAACGGCTGTGGTATTCAGTAAGCGACATCAACTGTGCATCCGATGGAGACGCCTGATGGAATCCGAGCTCAGAGAACGCATCGAACGCCTGCGAAGGCTGGCCGACAACCCCGAAGAGAAGCTCGAGCTGGGGCGTCTGCAGCTGCGGGTCGGTGAGCTGAGCGCGGCCCGAACGGTCTTTCGCAACCTCGCCAGCCAAGGCGTGCAGTCCGCGGTCCAGGAGCTCAGAGCGCTGCGCAAGACCGAGCTCATCGTCGTCACCGAAACCGAGTACAAGGCCACGCTGGCGCGGTATCGAGACCAGTACTCGCTCATGAACTGGCCGAGAAAGGAGAGGGCCCGCGCCATCCTTCTCCACTCCATGATGAGCAGCCTGAGTCGTCGGCGCTACGACGCCACCGACCTCTCCAGCATCATCGAGTGCGCGCTCGCCGACCTGCACATTCAGGGAGACTACTGTCATATCCGTAGGTATTTGGTGACCGTAGGCATGCTCGACCGCGAGCGGGATGGCTCGGCGTACTGGCGCAGTGACCTCTATCGCGAGAACTTCGAGTTCGACGTGGACTCGAAGCTCTGAATCGTCAACGAATTCGAGGACCCAACTGCTCTCGTGGACCTCCACTCAACGAGGCCCCCATGAGCTCACGACGAGACCGCTCCTCAGCTCAAACTCTCTGCATCTCCGCGCCTTTGCGTCTCTGCCATGAAAATCGGGTGGGATCGGGCGGCCTCTCTCTGATATTGCTTCGATCTTTCACCACGAAGAACACGAAGGAGAGGAAGGAGAAACCAGCCTCTTCGTGCTCTTCGTGCTCTTCGTGGTGAACTCGATGCCGACCATCAACAGAGGGTGGTCCGAAGGTTTTCTCACCTCTTGGGTGACGCGCAGCGTCTCAGGTGACTGCTGCCATGAAAATCGGGTGGGATCGGGCGGCCTCTCTCTGATATTGCTTCGATCTTTCACCACGAAGGACGCGAAGGAGAGGAAGGAGAAACCAGCCTCTTCGTGCTCTTCGTGCTCTTCGTGGTGAACTCGATGCCGACCATCAACAGAGGGTGGTCCGAAGATTTTCTCACCTCTTGGGCGACGCGCAGCGTCTCAGATGACTGCGATAAGATCGAAGCAATATCAGTCACATGTCGCCAGAATCCTCATCGCAGTCAGCGCGAGCAAGAATACATCTCGCCTTTGAGGACCGCGCACTCGGCGCAGTCCTCTGAAGCTATGCTCGAGGTGCGTCAAATGCGCAGCGCCTCGCCCACCCTCGGACTCAGAACCACCGTCTCAGCCAATCCTTCTCGAAAAGCACCTTGCCCGCATGCCAGTGCCGGCCGGGCTTGTACGCCTTCACCTCCGGGGTCGGCTCCGCGTAGAAGTTCCCGCGGCCCAGAGCCGCCTTCCCATCGCCAAGCTCGATAAAACACTCACCGTGGCCGTCGAAGCTGGCGCTCTTGCCCTTCCCCTCGATGGCTAGGGCGATATTCTGAGCCACGACAAGGGCCTGGCTGTGGGCAAAGGTCCCAGCTTTCGGCAACGGCTTGCCGAGCGTCAGCGGGATGCCAACGACATCGCCGAGGGCGTACACTTGCCCGAAACGCGTCTCGAGCGTGTAACGGTCCACCGGCACCCAACCGCTCTCGCCGACGAGCCCGGCCTCTCGAACGGCCGTCGGCGCTCGGTGTGGTGGGACATAGGCGAGCAGGTCGAAGTTGGCCTCTGGATGGTTTTCGAAGTGGATGCGTCGCGCAGCTGGGTCCACCTTGGTGACCTGTTGGCTCGGGTGATAGGTGACGCCTTTGCCCTCGACCATCTGGCGAACCCCCGCCGAGAACTCGGGTCCCGTAACGCCCATCGGCCCAGGTTCGGCCGTGTAAAGGTCGACCTGTACCTGGTCACGCACCTTGCGCTTGCGGCAGTCGTATTCGAGGAGCATTGCGGCCTCGTAAGGCGCGGCCGGACACTTGTAGGCCGCCGCGGCCGTCAGCACCACGATGCGTCCCGAGCGGAAATCCTTGAGCGCACCACGAAGGCTCTCGGCTCCGGCCAGGGTATAAAAGCTATGGCCTGCCTCGGCCAGGCCCGCAATCCGTTCGGGCGCCAGCTCGGCGCCGAGCGCCACGACCAAAAAGTCTGCCTCGAGGGGCTGTCCCCCCAAGACGACTCGCCGCGTGGCGGGGTCGATGCTCTCTATCTCACCCGTGATGACCTCAATGCCCTTCTTGCGCAGCCTATCGAGCGGTTGCGAGATGCTCTCTGCGCTCCGCAAGCCCGTCATGAGCCAGAGGAGCGAGGGCGCGAACAGGTGCGTCCGCTCTCGGTCCACCAGCACGATGCGGTGCTGCTTGGACAGCTTCTTGCGCAGCTCGACTGCGGTTACGAGCCCGCCAACGCCGCCGCCGAGAATGAGGATGGTCTTGTTGTCTTTGCTCATTTTTTTGTCTTTGCTCATTTTTGTGCTCAAAACGTCACCACTCGCTCGGCCCATAGGGTCCAATCCGTCAATTCGTCGAGGGTGCTGCGGCTCGTCCCCTCGGCCAGCTCGCCCTCGGCCATGCCGCGTGCGTCCATACACGTGCCGCAGACGCCGACCTCCCCCCCGCGTTTCGTGATGGCGCGCAACATGACCTCGAGGTTGTAATAACCTTTCGGCACCTTCTGGTCTCGCTTCGCGCAACTCGCTGCGTCGCCGATGAGGAACACTCGGACGAGCTCGCCCTCACGTTTGGCAAGTGAGCCCGCGAGCCGCAGGCCGTTGTAGCTGCGCTCAGTCCCATAGGGCGGGTCGTTGAGGATAAAAAGTGTCTTGCTCATTGTGTGACTACCTTCGCTAGAAATGGGTCTATTCACTCGACTTCAACTGGCAAACCACGGGCTCGCCAGTCGAGCACGCCGTCCTCCATTCGGATCGCCGAGAACCCTTGCTTCTTGAGCAACTCGACCGCCTCGATCGCCAGGACGCAGTAAGGACCGCGACAGTACGCGACCACCTCGCGCTCGCGCGGCAGCTCGGCGAGACGACGAGAGAGCTCACCCAGCGGCACCGACACTGCCCCTGGCAGGTGTCCAGCTCGGAACTCCTCTGCAGGACGCACATCGAGCAAGGTCACCGCGCCGCTGCGAACGCGGGCAACCAAAGCGTCGCCGTTGACGGGTTCCATGCTGCCGCGCTCCTGCAAGAACGCCCGGGTCACTTGCTCGATTTCCAGAAGCCTGGAGGCGGCAAGCTCCCTGAGGGTGCGGAAGAAATCGCTGACCTCTTCGCTGGCCACCCGGTAGGTGACGTGGACGCCTTCCTTCGCGGTTTCGACGAGCCGCGCTCGGCGCAACACCTGCAGGTGGTGTGAGGTGTTGGCGAGCGGTTGCCCAACCTGCTTCGCGAGCACGTCGACGCTGCGCGGGCCCTGACAAAGGATGTCCAGAATCTCCAGCCGTGGACCGCTGCCAATGGACTTCCCTATGCGGGCGATCTGCTCGTAGATGGAATCTTTGTACTGTCGGCTCGAAGACGTCATGTCGTGCCTCAAACGGTCAAATGGTTGTTTGAGTGTAGTGCCGCCGCACGCAGTGTCAATTCATCAATCGACGCACTTCGATCCTGCGACGGTGGGCGTTACGGCGGGCGCGACGGCGGGCGCGACCATGGAAGCGTCACAAGGCGAAGTCGCGGTGGCGGGGGTTTGTGCTGGGCCAGATTCGTCGCATAGTGTAGCAGCAGCACGAGGTGGAAGCGGGTTTCACCTATCACGCTTACATGAACTCTGGAGCCAGAGGGCATTTCGATGCGAGTCAAGGTCGCGAACGAAGCCGAATGGACCTCGCTGGTGCAGCAACTGCGCGAACACGGCGGCGTCTCCGTTCGGCCAGACAAGCCGCCGGCGGCGTTCTCACAAGTCGAGGTCGCCTTCGAGGGCCCCGACGGCTTGTTGGCGGCGCTCGCTGGGACCGTTGTGCACCTCTCGCCTGACGGTCTGGTGTCCGTCGTCGCGACCGACGCCAAAGCGCTCGAGGGCGTGGGATTTGGGACCGCATCATCGAATCACGAGCCGCAAGGCGAGGTGAAACCCCTCTGGGCAACCTACGACGAGCTCTCCAAGCACGACAAGCTCAAGCTCGCCCAACACGGCAACGTCGAAGCCAGGCGCCTGATCCTCAAGGACCGCGACCAGACGCTCCATCCTCACCTCCTCAACAATCCTGGCATCACCGCAGGCGAGGTCGCGGCATTGGTTCGTTCGGGTGGCGCTGGCCCGGCGTTCATTGCCCGTGTGGCTGCCCGCGCGGATTTGCTGGGCAACCCTCAGATCGCGGAGGCCATCGTCATGAACCCGCAGACCCCCGTGCCACTCGCCGTGCAGCTCATCGCCAAGCTGCCCATCGACGTCGTTCGCCGCATCGCCAAGGCGGGAAACCTGCGCATGCCCATCGTCTCCGCCGCCCGCAAGCGAGTGATCGTGAAGTAGGACTTCGGCGAGGACGTCATTGTCGGGGGATCAACTCCGCTTCGATGGGCGTCTCCGAGTCGCTGAGCTTGAGCGTCCTCTCGAAGGTGTGGTGGTCAGCGAGACGGAACTCGACGTGCCGTTCGCCGCACGACGAGTCGACCGTGCACGGCGAGCGCTCGCACTTCAGCTCGCCATCGACGTAGACCGCCGCCGCGGGGGTGCTGCTGGCCTTGATCGCACAGGTCGCCGCGTCGCCTTCGAAGGCGTCGACGCCGGTCGAGACGTCGGCGACGGGCGTCATTTGGGTGGCGGCGACGTTGGCCTTCGTCGCTTCTGGTGCGGGCGAGTCGCCCGGCTTGGCGTGCCCGGAATGGGAGAGCATGAGGTAGAGCAACCCTGCCAGCACGGGGATCAGGACCAGCAGAAAGATGGCCACGCCCCGGCTGGGAGGAGCCTCGTCGACGTCATCTTGGTCCTGCGCCTTACGGATCGCCGTCAAGGAAGCCTCGCTGAGCAGCGAGACGGCGCGATCGGTCTCGGCGTTGTCCACCTCGCCAGGACCTACCCAAACCGGAGACAGCCTTGGAACGGAGACTTTGAGCTCCGAGACGGGAGGGAAGTTGAGGCCGGGTCGAGCGGCATCGGTCTCATCGAGCACCTGTTTCAGGTTGAAGAACCCGGACTCGGTCCTCTGGCCCCGATTCGCGGCCTTCATGGCCGCGGCTTCTTCTTCTGGAGTGAGGGCGAGCAGCGCGTCGGCGAGCTCGAGGCTCTCGAGATCCTCGTAGAACTCCAGCGCAGAGGAGTATCGATTGGCGATCTCCTTCTCCAATGAGCGCGCCAAATAATGCCCCAGCAGAGTGCCCTTGAGCGCCGCTGGATACTCGATGTTCGCGATGATCTGGTTGGCCAGAATGTCGTAATGCGTTCCGCCGGTGACGGCTGGGCGACCGATCAGAAGCTCGTAGAAGATCAGACCGGCGGAGTAGACATCCGAGTAAGGACCGAGCTCGAGGTTGCGGATCTGCTCGGGGGCCATGTAGCGCGGCGTCCCGAAGTTCCCTTGGCCGGTCATCGTGAGGTTCTGGACGGCTAGGCAGTCGGTCGTGTCGAGCGCCTTGCCGATGCCAAAATCCAAGATCTTGACCCAATCCCGCTCGGCGCCCATGCGCGTCAGCATGACGTTGCCGGGCTTCAGGTCGCGATGGATCATCGACTTTTCGTGGGCAGCGACCAGCCCCGAGAGGACCTGCATCATGATCCGCTGCGCTCGCGCCATGGTTACGCGGCGTTCGCGGACGAGCAACGACTGCAGCGACTCCCCGCGCACCAGCTCCATGGACATCCACAGCAAACCGTCGTCGTTGCGTCCAAAATCATAGAGTCGAACGACGTTCGGACTCTCGAGTCGGCGAACGAGGTCGATCTCCCTCAAGAAGCGCCGGACGAGGTCCGGGATGCCTTGAGCCACCTGGGAGTTGGTGTTGACGACCTTGATCGCCACGTCACGGTTGAGCTTCTTCTGGTGGCCCTTGAAGACCGCGCCGACCCCCCCCTGCCCCAACAACTCCACAATGGTGTAAGGCCCAAGCTGATCACCGACTGTGGGCATCCCGCTCATCGCGTTCGCTGCCTCCGACACTCCGTCCACCGATTCACATCCCCCAACCTCTAGCACAGGTGAAGGTTCGATGGCTTCTCTCCTGAAATCAAATTCTCGGGCTCGTCGCTACTCGGCAAGAACGGTCGCCAATTGGCAGGTCTTTGCTATGATGCGCAGGCTTTCCGAGAGGGAGAACTTGATGACTGATACTGAGAAACTCATTTACCTGAGCAACCTCGTCATCGTCGCGCGCTGCGATGGCGAGACCGCCACCAGCGAAGTCGAAGTGGTGACGCGGGCCTGTGCCGAGATCGGCGCGTCCAATTGGACACTCCAACAGGCCTTGAACCAGTTCGGAGACCCACTTCCATCCCTGCGCGCCCTCGTTCGCTTCTCCGATCGTGTGCGCAACCTCGAAGACATGATCGCGATCTGCATCGCCGACAGTGAGCTCTCTCCTCAGGAGAAGAAGGTGATCGCAAAGGTCGCCATCGACATTGGGCTCTCACAAGACCAGACCAACCAAATCATCAGCCAGGTGCTCGCCCAGCGCTGAGCGCGAGCGCAGGGACGGGAGGGGGCTTGCTTCGAGCCACCCCTGCCCCAAAAAAGCGAGCGAAATCCCATCGACGACAATCCTGGAGAGATCATGGATGACCACGTAGCTCGATGTCACCTCGTCGCCAGCGTCTTGGCCGCCGACGGACGTGTCACCCCCGACGAGAGAGCCTTCCTCAACCAGATGATGCAGAGCCTAGGCCTCGACGCGAACCAACAGGACGAAGTCATGCACTTCGAGGGCGCCGACGAAGCCATCGCGCAGGTGAGAAACCTTCCCGTGGAGTCGCGGCGTATCGTCCTTGACGAAGTCGTCCAAGCCGCCCTCGCCGACGGCAAACTCGGCGCTCTCGAGATGGCCGTTGTGCAGCGAATCACCGCCGCGCTGGCTCTCGATAACTAAGGACTAACATGAATCAAGACGCGAAAAAGACCGCCCTGCGGATGATCCCATATGGGACTTTCATTCTCACGAGCGAGTCTCCGAAAGGCACCGTCTCCGCCGCCACCGTCAACTGGGTCACCCAGGCCTCCTTTACCCCGCCCTTGGTGGTGGTCGGGGTCAAGAAAGACTCCGGCACCTTCGCCATCATCTCCGAAAGCCGAGCCTTCGCACTCAACGTTCTGGGCAAAGGGCACAAAGACCTCGCCTTCAACTTCTTCAAGTCCCACGAGCGTCACGGCGATTCGATTGGAGGGCAGCCCTTCGAGCACGGCCCCCAAGGAATGCCCCTGCTGACCCAGCTCCCGGCTTGGCTCGAGTGCAAGGTCGTCGACATCGTCGAGCACGGCGACCACGCCGTTGTCATCGGCGAAGTGACCGAAGCCGGTGTGCGCGCCCAGCCCGAGGGTCGCGCCGACGAGGCGACGCTCTGGCTCAGAGACCTAGGCGAGAAGCTCTTCTACGGCGGCTAGCCGGTCGACGTGACCGTTGGGCTCTTGCGACCCGCTGCATCCCTTGCGGCGGGGCTCTTACTGGCTCAACGGGCCACGAGCTGGGCCGCGACACCAAGGTGTCGCGGCTTTTCGTACCGGACATGACTAGAATCCCACCTGCCGAGGCGCTCGCGGGAACGGGATGACTTCGCGGATGTTGTCGACGCCCGTCGCGTACATCACTGCCCGTTCGAACCCCAATCCGAATCCCGCGTGGGGAACGCTTCCGTAGCGCCGAAGGTCGCGATACCACCAGTACGGCGCCGGGTCCAAGCCCATCTCGACGATGCGGGCGTCGAGCACGTCGAGCCGCTCCTCACGTTGGCTGCCGCCAATGATCTCGCCGATCCCGGGCACCAAGACGTCCATTGCCGACACGGTCTTCCCGCCCTCATCGAGGCGCATGTAAAAGGCCTTGATGTCCTTGGGATAGTGGGTCACAGCGACTGGGCCCTGCACCACCTCTTCGGTCAAATAGCGTTCATGCTCAGACTGAAGATCCGCACCCCAAGGGGCCGGGAATTCAAACTTTTTCTTCGTTTTGGAGAGTCGCTCGATGGCCTCGGTGTAGGTCATCACTTCGAACTTCGCCGTGACGAGCTTCTCCAGCCGAGCGAGCAGACCTTTGTCGATGTGCTGGTTGAAGAACTCCATGTCGTCGGCCCGCTCGTTGAGCAGGTTCGAATAGATGCTCTTGAGAAAGTCTTCGGCCAAGGCGACATCATCGAGGAGGTCGGCAAAGGCGATCTCGGGCTCCACCATCCAGAATTCGGCCAGGTGACGGCGAGTGTTGGAGTTCTCCGCGCGGAACGTCGGGCCAAAGGTGTAGACCTGGCTCATGGCCATGCAATAGGTCTCGACGTTGAGCTGACCAGAGACCGTCAGGTGGGACTCCTTGCCAAAGAAGTCTTGGTTGAAGTCTACGTCGCCCGCTTCGGTACGCGGCGGGTTGACCATGTCCAAGGTCGACACCCGGAACATGTCCCCAGCCCCCTCGCAGTCGCTCGCCGTGATGATGGGCGTGTGGATCCAAAAGAAACCGCGCTCGTGGAAGAAGCGATGGATGGCCTGGGCCAGGCTGTTCCGCACTCGAGTCACTGCGCCGATCAGGTTGGTGCGAGGCCGCAGGTGCGCCACTTCGCGCAGATACTCCATGCTGTGTCGCTTGGGCTGCATGGGATAGGTCTCGGGGTCATTGACCCAACCGACCACTTCGACGCTCGTGGGCTCGATCTCGATGCTCTGTCCCTGGCCTGCCGAGACGATCAAGGTCCCCTCGACGATCACCGCGCAGCCCGTCGTCAGTCGCTTGAGCTCGCTCTCATAGTTGGCGAGTGACTCGCTGGCGACCACCTGGATCGGCGCGAAGCAAGAGCCGTCGTGGACCTGGATAAAGGAGATTCCGGCTTTCGAGTCCCGGCGGGTCCGCACCCAACCCTGAACTCGAATGGCTTCGCCGACGGGGACCTTGCCCTCGAGCAGCTCGGAGATCTTGTTGGCTCTCATCTCTCTCACCTCTTGTTGTCTCTCGGTCTCGCCTCAGCGCCCGCAAAATAACGAAACGTCACAGGACAGGCGTTGTGACCATCTTCCGGCGACAAAGCAAGGCGTCAGCCGACTGCGTTTCAGGCCTTCTTGGGCTTCTTCGCCTCGTGCTCGAACGCGCCGCTCTGGAGCTTGTCCATGTAGACCTTCAGCTCGCCCCCGACGTCGTTGCTGAGGATGTACAAGCCCAAGATGTTGGGCACCGCCATCCCCAGGATCATCAGGTCGCTGAGCTCTAGAACGTTGGTCGCGGTGACGATCGAACCGAGGAAAACGAAGAGCAAGAACAGTAGCTTGTAGTAAATCGACGACTTGTCGCCGAGGAGCCAGGTCCAGCAGCGCTCGCCGTAGTAGGACCACGAGATCATCGTAGAGTAGGCAAAGAGGATGACCGCGATGGTCAGGAGGTATGGGAACCAGCTGATGACTCCCCCCATGGCCTCGGACGTCAAGGCAGCACCTTGGTTCTTGCTGATCAGGTCGGCATACGCTGGGTTGTTGTAGGCGCCGGTGATCACCACGACCAAGGCGGTCATGGTGCAGATCACCACCGTGTCGATGAAGGGTTCGAGGAGGGCAACGATCCCTTCCCGAACGGGATAGGCGGTCTTGGCAGCCGAATGGGCGATGGCTGCAGAGCCGATGCCCGCCTCGTTGGAGAACGCCGCGCGCTTCACGCCAGTGATGACGACGCCGATGAATCCCCCAGCGACCGCCGTAGGCGAGAAAGCCTCGACGATAATCAGCGAGATTGCGGCGGGGATCTCCCTGAAGTACACCGCGAGAATGTAGAGGCAGGCGCCAACGTAGAGGGTGCACATTAAGGGGACGATCTTTTCGGCCATCTGCGCGATGCGTTTGATGCCACCGATGATCACGGCACCAACCGCCATGACCATCAGCATCCCATAGACGTAGCGGTGCTCGGCGAAGAACGGGAAGGTCCCGGTCAAGACGTTGAGGGATTGGTTGACTTGGAACGCGTTCCCCCCGCCCATCGACCCGCCGATGCAGAGGATGACGAACAAGACGGCCAGGACTTTGCCCAATCTTGGCATGTTCTTTCTGGCGAGCCCTTTGGAGAGGTACTCCATGGCTCCCCCACGAACCGTCCCGTCGTCGTTCACAACGCGGTACATCTGGCCCAGAGAGCACTCGACGAACTTCGAAGTCATGCCGAGCAAGCCGACGACGATCATCCAAAACGTCGCGCCGGGCCCACCCACACTCACCGCGATGGCGACACCAGCGATGTTACCCAACCCGACGGTCGCCGAGAGCGCGGACGCCAGAGCCTGGAAATGGGTCACTTCGCCGTCGTCGTTGGGATCATCGTACTTGCCGCGAATCACCTGGATGGCGTGCCCAAAGAGGCGAAAGTTGATGAACCCCATCCGGACGGTCAGGAAGGCCGCACCCGCGAGGAGCCACAAGACGACGAAGGGGATGCCCGAGCCACCGCCGAGAGGAATCTCGAGGAAGAGGACAGCGGCGATGGCCTCGGCCGCTTTCCCAAACCAACCGTTGATGCGGTCCTCGACGTCCCCAGCCATCGCGGTGGCTGGGATGAGGAAGGCGAGTGTGGCGACGAGCCCGGAGCTGAGAAGGAGCGACCGGCGCGAGGTCTTCGACGATTCAATCATGGGACGTTCATCGATGGAGAGTATAGGGCTGGCGTTGTGTCCGACGGTGGAATTGGCACGTGGCCGTCAGACCCGAAGCGGAAAACCTTGAGGGTTCGAAGTCATAGCCTGCGTAAGGGGCGCAATGCAAGCGCTCCCCTAGTCGGCACCGGCGAGTTAGGTTTTGGACAATAAAAAAGGGCAGCCAGGAGGCCGCCCTTTTCTATTACTTATTGCTAAGTTCAGTCCTCTTTGCTGACGAGCTCACTGAGCTTGTCCTTGAGGAGGTCACCCAACTGGGCCGTGCTGCCCATGTCGTCATCCGTGTAGGAGCGCAGGGTACCGGTCTCATTGCGCTGGACGAAGCTCTTGATCGAGAGCGCGATCTTGCGATCGACGGGGTCGATGGAGATGACTTCGGCCTTGTGCTGCTCGCCGACCTTAACGATCTGCGACGGGTCTTCCACGCGGTCTCTAGAGAGCTCGCTGATGTGGATGAGTCCCTCGACTCCAGACTCGAGCGTGGCGAAGGCGCCGAACTCGGTGAGCTTGGAGATGACACAGTCCACGACGCTGCCCGAGGGGTAGCGCTGCGGGAGGAGCTCCCAAGGATCGGGCAGGAGCTGCTTGATGCCGAGGCTGAAGCGCTCGTTCTCGACGTCGATGTTGAGCACGACGGCTTCGACGTCGTCACCCTTGACGTAGATCTCACCTGGGTTGCGGACCTTCTGCGTCCAAGAGATGTCGCTGACGTGCACGAGGCCGTCGATGCCATCCTCGACGCCGATGAAGAGGCCGAAGTCGGTGATGTTACGCACTTTGCCGATGATCCGAGTGCCGACTGGGTAGCGCTGCTCGAGCAGCTCCCAGGGGTTCGGCTCGGTCTGCTTCATGCCGAGGCTGATCTTCTTGGCGTCGGTGTCGAGGCTGAGCACGACGACCGTGATGACATCGCCCACGGAGACCACGCGGCTGGGGTGCTTGACGCGACGCGTCCAGCTCATCTCGCTGATGTGGATGAGTCCCTCGATGCCTTCCTCGAGCTCGACGAACGCGCCGTAGTCGATGAGGCTGACCACGCGTCCCAGAGCGCGCACACCGGCCGGGTAACGGCTGACGGCGTGGACCCAGGGATCCGGCGTCAATTGCTTGTAGCCCAAGCTGACGCGCTCGTTGTCGGCGTTGAACTTCAAGACCTTGACCTTGATCTCGTCGCCGATGTTCACGACTTCGTTGGGGTGGTTCACACGGCCCCAGCTCATGTCGGTGATGTGGAGAAGTCCATCGATGCCGCCGAGGTCCACGAACGCACCGTACTCGGTGATGTTCTTGACGACGCCGTCGAGGATCGCACCTTCGTGCAACTTCTCGAGCGTCTTGGACTTGAGGGTCGCGCGCTCTTTCTCGAGCAGAGCTCGGCGAGAGAGCACGATGTTTCCACGCTTCTTGTTGAACTTGATGATTTTGAAGCGGTATTTCTGACCGATGAACTTGTCGAGGTTGCGGGTCGGCCGGAGCTCGACCTGGCTGCCAGGCAGGAACGCCTTGACACCAATATCGACCGAGAGACCGCCTTTGACGCGGCTCACGATGATACCTTCCACAATCTCGTCGCGTTCGGCGGCTTCGGAAATCTCTTCCCAAACCTTCAAACGATCGGCCTTCTCTTTGCTCAAAACGCAAAGACCAGACTCGTTCTCGGTCGCCTCGACGAGCACTTCGACCAAATCTCCGATGGAGACGGTCAGTTCGCCAAGAACCATGAACTCGTCCTTGCCAATCTGTCCCTCGGATTTGAACCCGATGTCGACGATCACAAAGTCACCAACGATGTCTACCACACGACCGGGAACGATCTCCCCCTCACGAACGGTCGCCTGACGTTCTTCGAACTCGGCGAGGAGGGATTCGAACTCGATCATATCCATTGGCGCATCGGCGCTGCTCAGCTGAGTCATTGCGCTAGTTACCTCTGAAAAAAAGAAGGGTTGAGAAGTCAACGAAATGATCCCATCCACCCTGGACGGTGATCGGCTTCAATATGGGTCCCCAGCAGACTGCGTTTCGCAATCCTTTCGAAACGCTCAGAAACGCTGTTTCTGTGCATCCACGCGCACGGCCCGCTCGGAACGGCCTCATATACTGGTTTCATCTGGGCAAGTCAAACCTCGATCTTCGCCGATGCTCGATTTCTGTCTTCCAGGCTCCGCATTCCAGCAAAAAGAGAAGGCCCGACACGAATGTCGGGCCTTCTCTTTTCGGAGCCAGCGCGGCGAGCCCACCCAGGGCCATTATTGGCTATAGAGTGTCAGCTCGACTCGGCCCGCTCCTACTCCTTCATTGAGGTCCTCTGGAGGACCTGTCGCTTGGTGTCCAGGCTTAGCCGCGGGCCGCTGTGAAGCGCTTTGCCACCGCATTCCAGTTCACGAGGTTCCAGAACGAAGCCACCCAGTCCGCTCGGCGGTTCTGGTAGTGCAAGTAGTAGGCGTGCTCCCAGACGTCGCACAGCATCACCGGGATGGTCCCCTGAATGCCCGTGTTCTGGTGGTTCTCGGCCTGCATCACCACGAGCTTCTTCGCCGTCGGTTCCCAAGCCAGGATGCCCCAGCCGCTGCCCTCGACCTGCGTCGTGGCGGCACTGAATTGCCCCTTGAACGCCGCAAAGCTGCCAAAATCCTTGTTCAGCTGCGTCGCCAACTCGCCCTTCGGCTCGCCGCCGCCATCCGGTCCCATGCTCTCCCAGAAAATCGTGTGGTTCACGTGCCCTGAGACATGGAAGGCCAGATCCCGCTCGATGCCTTTCACCGTCGAGAAGTCTCCCTCTTTGCGCAAAACCTCTAGCTTCGCCAAGGCGGCGTTCGCTCCAGCCACATAACCAGCGTGGTGCTTGTCGTGATGCAGCCGAACGGTCTGCTCGTCGAGGTGCGGTTCCAAAGCGTTGTAAGCATAGGGCAGTGCGGGAAGTTCGTAGGTCATTTCTCATTCTCCTGACAATATGGGTGGCGCTCGCGCCAAAAGAAAGGTCGCGTCGGACGAGGATGAACGATCAACTCCGCCGACGAATGTCTGATCGTTCTCGGGGTGGAACAAAGGCGTGAAGAAAGATGGATAAACCTGGTCCGGCACCTTGGCTCGCCGCCACCAAGTCCAAGCACCGTCGCGTCGTTTGCCTCTGATACGAAGTGGGGTCGAGAGAGGATCATCCTCGTTCGCCAGATCCCCTCGACGATCACTATTTTCGTAACCCGCCGAAACCAATGCAGAAATATGAGACCTGCGCTCCTTTCGCAGACCGGCAAGAGCACAAAGATGCTGTTTTTTTTGAGCCGTGAGCGGGTGAGGTCCAGGCAGTCTAACAACCCCACTCGGTCTCGGGAAGGGCTAACTTCCCTACTCACCAGAATCGAACAGGCTCTTCTGGACCTTCTTGTCCCCAGCCTCCCGCGGCGCGGCCGCAGGCGCTTTGGCCTTGCGCACTGGCCGCCCGCCAACGGGCTCCATGCGCGCCACCCGGCTGAGGCGAAACGTCCGCTCGGTGGCGCGCGTGTGGCAATAGGCGATCAGGTACTTCTCGGCTTCGACTCGCTTGGGCGTAATCCGGCGTTCGGTGATCTCGCCGCGGCCGCCGGTGTAGTAGAGCATGGTCAGATCGAAGCCTTCGCGAATCGCCCGCTCCACGAGGTCGATGTGGGTCTGATCGGGGTCGTAATCCACTCCAGACAGCTCGCTCCCCGCAGGCTCGCGACTCGCCTCCAGGCTCGGGTCCAAGACCCCGCCGATCCACCGCAAGAGCTCGTACGCCTCGATCTCCAGCTTCATCATATCTTCGGCGCTCAAGCTCGGCAGCAGTCGATCGAGGAGCCCCTCCATCACGGTCTGAGACACCTTGATTCCACCCACTCTGCGGAAGTTCTCCAACAGAATGCTGGCCAACGCCACCGCCGCACGCTGGTCAGCGGTGTCCAGCGAGATGGGCTCTCCGGAGCCGCTCAGCTGCAGCGGCTCGTCGGTCTCGCTCACGCGCGACGGGCTCCCCTCGAGGCGCTCGATCATTCGACCCCTGATCGTCGGCGTCGGGACGCTCTTGCGTCGCGTCAGCGGCTCCGGCGGCGCCCCCCTCTTCCTCGCCTCGCTCGGCGTGGTCTGAGGACGTGGGTCGATCTTCGGTCCGGGAGCCCGGACCGCAACCTCGCCTGTGCCGTCTCGCCCAGCTTCCGGCTTCTCGGTCTCGACTGGTGCTTTCTTCTCTGACATCAGGTGTGCGTCCCAGTGGACTCTTAGAGGAGACTTTGCCTTAGGCGTCGTCCGGGAACAAAATGCGCATTTGGGCGAAGTCAGAGGTGGGAGGGCAAGGAGGTCGATGCAGGCGATGCCCAGCATCGTCGAAGCAGACCGACGCTGCCATCACGCCTCTGACGATGCTCAAATGGGCAGGTTGTTTCCTGACGACGCCTAAGTTCGCTAAGCGGCCGGCCACATAGATATTCTTGTCTAGCGGTCAACGGCCAGCAAAAGAATTCTATCCGACGCAGTGGTTGTTCTG
>Ga0210044_10002039_pt1 | contig 30529 bp, 24 predicted proteins | sample CryGey13umfilter_2_FD_183959 | JGI IMG/M metagenome (GOLD analysis project Ga0210044, IMG submission 183959) | Groundwater microbial communities from aquifer in Utah, USA - Crystal Geyser 4/9/14 3 um filter (SPAdes) (version 2) | ecosystem: Environmental > Aquatic > Deep subsurface >... | reverse complement strand
CGGAGGCTTCCGGCCATGAATCGAACGAACAGCCCGATGCCGCGTCGACGACGCCGACGAAGGTAGTGCGATCGATCTCCGATCAACTGCTGCACTTGCGCAAAACCCCCGAACGCATTGGCCGGTGGAATCGTACTCGCGGAAATGTATCGCTCCGGAAGTTGTTGGTGCGAACCACTCATGATTGATCTCGTTGACGGCCGAAGCGGCTTTCACTTTCTATCGCATCTATCGCTACGCAAGCGATTTCAAATTATTTGAGGAACCGATTCCGGGGCATCAAGTTCCTGGCGGATAAAGGGCTGTCTGACGGGCAAGAAGCGCAGAAGTGCGCCTCGTTTCGTAATCCGGCAAGAGCAGATCGTCTCCAAGGGCGCCAAGGTTGGTCCGCTCCCGCCGGTAGACGTTGTAGGCGGCGCCGCACATACCGAAGACGATGAAATATAGTTCGTGTTCAAGCACATTCTGCGTGCCGGCAAACGTAAAATAACCGATCAAGATTGAAGCGACGGCCATCGCTTCGAACTTCATTCGTCGATCGCGCGTTCCGAGAGCGGCGGAAAACGCGCTGGCGGCGGCGAAAATGTAGAGGAGTAGGTAACTCAGGATTCCCTGCACGCCGCATTCGGCAAACATCTGCATAAACGAATTGTGAGTTCGCAGTAAGCGATCGGGAACGGGAGGAATGCGGTAATACGGATAATAGTAAGCCCAGCCATTGGCTCCGATACCCGTAAAGGGATGACTCGTGTACATATCCACTGCCATCTGCCACATGGCGATTCTGGTAAGCGCTTGTGTATCGGCACTTCCTGGATCGGCCAGTCGATTGGCGGCAACATTCGCATCGAGTGCTGCAAGCACGAGGACCGCGGCTACAAGGGCGCTCACGGCGACGGCCATCTTGAGGACTCTGTGCCTGACGGGGCAAAGGAGAAAGACAAACATGACGCCGGCAAGGAATCCGGCGGCACTACTGCGTGATCCGGTTCCGATGATGTTGAACACCATTACCGCCAGCACCCCGCCGAAGAGTACTTTTCTCCAAAAGGATCGATAGTAGAGCATCAGTCCGAAAGCGAGTACGGCGGGCAGACTCTGTGCAAGCCCGTAAAAATTTGGCCCACCAGACGGTCCGATGATTCGAAAGGCGCCTTTGTAGGTTTGCAGGACGTTGATGCCGCTCCCGATGTCGGGATTGGATTTTCCGAGTCGCTCGAGGATTCCCTTGCCGGTAATCGGCTCACTGAGGGTCACAATGGCGACAAGTGTACCGCCAATCACGAGCGCAAGGATGGCGCGGTGAAAGGTGTCGCGGTCGGTGACTCCGATGAGGAAGATGCACATGAGCACCACAACGTTAATTCTACGGAAGATGTAAATGTACGCCAATTCGGGATGGGGCATGAATATCACCGAAAACGCGGTGGTAAACACATACAACACGCCGGCGATGACGAGGGGTTCGATCAGGCGCCGCCCCCATCCGGGGAGTTGGGCATTGAACATGGCGGTAAGCATGTAGATGACCGTGATGCCGATCGCCAGTTTCGTCGCGTTGATGCTTCCGGAATTATTGAAACTGAGAACGCGGTCCCAAAGTACAAAGAACATGATCAGGTAGATGCCGATCCGCCAATTAATCCCGAGCGTGACGAGCGATGCAATAATCCCGATGATGCCCGCGGTCACCGCCAGCGGAAACATGACGTCGGATTGCCGGGTGATCATGACGCCCAGAATATACATGAGCGCGAAGATCGGCATAAAGAGAAAGGCAAAGAAGACCCATTGCCTGCGAGATTGACCGATGTCACCGGTGGTCAGCATGAATGTGAAATCTCGAAACCCGAAATCTTCTCCGCCTCAATGGACCGATCCGCACGGCGTGCGAATTTGAACGGATGACGACCCGGCGCAATGTCAAAGCCCTATTCAAACCAGATGGCGTCCAACGGCCGCATACCGAGCGCCATACCTTGTTCCGCCAATTCACGGACGGCTCCGCCTCGCGTCTTTCCGCGTCGGAGACTCAGTACGAGCCGATCGCAGCATTTATAAAGTGCAAGGAACGGGAAACTGGTATCAACAGGCGGCGCGGCAATGACGATCCGATCAAAGCGTTTCTTAAGGGAGTTGGTCAGGTTCGTCAATTGCCCGGTTGAAAGCAATCCGAGCACGTCGGCCGAACCGGCGGCGATGAGAGCGCAGTTCGGAAGTCCGGAATGTATGGCGGCCAAACCGTTGAGCCCCCCGTTGTCATTCATTCGACAGGCATCACCCAAATCTGGCCTCGCCGAGGAAATGGCTCCGGACAGAAGTTTCGTACCCGAACCGAGATCGATCAGGCAAGTTGGTCGCCCCCACTTTCCCCAGAGTGCGGCGAGACTGACGGCGGTGATGCCGAGGTACTGGTTGGCTTTGATGGCACTAACGCCGACCGCCACGGGATTAACACGGGCGGCATGATCAATCGAAGAAGCGAGTTCTCCGATGGCCATGGATATCCGGGCCGACCCCGGTGCCTGGATCACGGCTTCGAAATGGCGAGTCAGAGGATGACTGGCATTCCAGACCGCGGTCGATCCGGCTTGCGATCCCTGCGTGTTCAATGCAACTTCATTCGCCGATGCTGAACGATCTGTTTCTATAGTCATGGCTACACACTTATACTTTTGGTCATTTTGCGGAGCGACATTTTCGGAACGACGGCGGCCAGACGAATTCCCGGAATGGTCGAGGCCTGTCGGCTGCTGAGTAATGTTTGATTGAGATAATCGAGTGCAACGGGCAAGACCAGGGCCATAAACAAGCCAATCGCAATTGCCAGGATGACGGCGAGCAATTTGTTCGGGCGGTCGGGCTGTGCGGGGGTGTTGACGCTCATCTTCTTGACGACCTGCATTGCGTTGAAGATATGCTCTTGCGCCAACTGCGTTTCAAAGGATTGCTTCTTCGAGGTCATATTGTTCAAGTCGTCAAGTTTGAGTTGCAACTGACGATTCATCTGGCGAAGCGTGGTGTCTGCCGCGATTGCTTCCCGCTGCTTTTGCTGCATTTTCACGATCGCGTCCTGCGTTCCCTTCATTCTTGCTTCGACAAGGGCTTGCTGTGATCTCGCATCCAACCAGCGATTGAACAGATTTTGATAGCGAGGATCCCAATCGCGCGTGATCAACGAGCTCGTTTGTTCCTTTGATTTCTCATTCGCAAGAGCCGACTTAAGTTCCTTCTCCATTTCACTGATTTGTCCATCCAGCGTTCGAACCTCAGCGGAACCGGACTTCATGGAAACCAGTAACCCGCTTCGCTGCGATCGCAATTCGGTGAGATCGCGTTGAATTCGCTGGGAAGCCAAGTCGTTGGGTTTAATTTGCGTTCCCTCGCGCGTCAAATCAATGAAAGGTTCGTATTGCTTCAGTTCGTCCTCAGTCTGCCGAATGGATTGATCAAGGCCGGATTTCTCGGCGGCGATGATATTGACCTGTTGGTCAAGCGTATTCAAATCGTCTTGTACGGAATTCGCGTAGCTGAGTGGGTTGATGTATCCGATACTCTGCCGAAACTCAGTCATCCTGGCTTCGACGGCTGCGAGATCGGCCTGCTTCTGCTCGATGATTTTGCTGACGGTCGTCAACTCGTTTTGAATGGCGGAGCGAAGAGAACGATCCATGTATTCCTGCACTTTTTCGAGAATCTTATTGCCGACCTCGACGGTCATTTTCGGATCGGAACCGTAGACATACAACGGCAGTTTGGAGGTTCCCTCCGCCGGTGCGATACTCAACCAGCTCTTGTCGAGTTCCTTCTTGGCCTTGACTCGCCAATCGTCCTTTTTGCCGAAGATGAACTTGAGCATCAGGACGTATTTGATTCGCTCCTTGATTCGCTCTCGCCACTTCTTGCTTCGTTCCACGAGATAGGTATCCAGGTGCGTTTCATCAATAACTTCGTACTGAAGCGAGTGGTCATGGACCAGTTCGGTCAGGTTACGGGCGAGCATTCCTGTTTGTACCGGACTGGTTTCGACGGTTCCTCCGGACGCGATGGTGAGTCGGGGAAGGTCGGTCTGCGAGATCAGGACGGTGGCGGTCCCTTCCCACACGGGGGTCGAGAGAATGGTCGCGCCAAGCACCACGACGACCGAGAGAACGAAAATGATAATTGCCCCGATCCAATGCTTGAACCATGACCGGACAAAATTGTCGACCATCATGGATCGGACTTCGGGTAACGGCCACCCCAGTTGATCGAATCCCTGCGGAGCGGTATCCCTGGCCGAGGCGTATCTCGGGGCGCTATTTGGGTCAGAATTCATCGCTGTACCATCCTGATCTCGAATTCATTTTCTGAACATCAACCCTGTCATTATCGACGATCTACGTGTCCGGCTTCACGATCGCCCGATGGGTACATGCGAACTACGATCGCTGCCCCGCGCATGGAATGTAAAGCACGCATTTATTGATGAAGGTATTCACTGTACCGCTGGTCTCGGCCCGGAATCATGGTCTCTCCTTTGATGATTCAACCTCCCAAATCCTGCGCCCCATAATAATAGTCGCGGCACCAAGCGTATTCACGGTGCCCACCGGCGTAAAGGTCATGTGATCCCATATGTCGGTCTCATGAGTCGCCGACTCAACTTCATATCTGCGCGCCGCCTATAAACGCCTAAGAGGCAGGCACAACATCCGGACGAAAGAGAGATTTCCCTCATCATCATTTGATCCAGAAGTTTTTGGTGAGGGAATAACCTGATAAGGCCATTGTATCATTTTCGACAAGAGTGTTCATTACTCGTTTCTTTTCAAACAATTACAGTCCTCGCGTCGTTTCGGGTGACGGGTTTTGAAAATGACGCGACCGATCTCCCTTTATTCGTTGCTTCAGTTTGACGTACAGCTCCAGAAGTCCAGCCAAACCAAGATGTTGCCGAAACTCAGAATCCTTGAACCATGCAGATCCGATGCGCGGCCAATCAAACATCGTGGCGGTCGATATACGGACCGAAAAGCGGAGACTAAGTCCGACTGACATCCCGACTTCGCGCATGGCTTGCTGCGTTTCAGAATTGAATTGCCCAAACGGATACGCCAGGATGCTGGCATCGGTTCCATACCATTCCTGAATACGTTCGCGACTGGTTGAGATTTGCGTAATCTGCTTGGCCAGCGGGAGATGCGTGAGAACAGGATGATCGTGAGTGTGAGGTAGAACCTCCCAGCCGGAATCAGCCAGTCGATCCAACTCATCCCTGTCGAGAAGTGCTCGCTCCTTATACCGACGGTCAAGTCGAAACCACTCGGGCTTGAGGCCGACCTGACTCGTTACGACGAAGGTCGTACCGGTCATACCATATTGATTCATAATGGGTTGCGCTTGTTCTAGCACTGTTGGGAAAGCGTCATCAAAAGTGAGAACGACGGATTTGCGCGGGATCGACTGTCGTTTGTCGAGCAATTTCAACACAGTACGGAGATGCAGGGTTTTCCAGCCGTGCTCGGCCAGAAAGCGCACCTGCTTTTGAAACAGAGTCGGGCTCACGGACAAAGATGTCCCATAATCGTCAATGCTGTGATAGACGATGATGGGAAGACGAAACCTCCGTTCGCTCAAGGGGTTGTAAGTCGTTTGCTTGTTCGAATCCTTGAACGATTCCGACGATGCTTCGTTGTCGATTGCTTCCTTGATTGTCGGTTCGTGATCGACCACTGAGATTCCTCGGATATATCGAATTGACGACGTCTGAAACTGGTTCGGTAACCTTACTCGGCCGATAGTAGATAGGTTGAGCGATCGTTAATAATCGTTGTCTATTACAAACTATACCCGGATAGTGGCGATTTCACAGCCGAAGGCAATAATCAGGCCGCTGGGATTGTTTGGAGAAAATTAAGAAGCGGTGGAGGTTGGTCATGCATCAGGCAATAGGGAATGAGAGATTGGAATCGTCGTCGAAGATATTTGCTGCAATTGGTGTCATTTTTTTAGGGGCGTTGCTCTCGACGATGATGCTGGGGGGCTGTCACAATCCCAACAAGAATCTGAAGGGGGCCAAGGAGGGGATGCAGGCCGCACCGGTTGCGGAAGCGAACACGGAAGTTAATGACGATGCCATCGATCCGGCAGTGCTTCGCGAGATCGTGACGGAGACGGGCTCCACGATTCAGGCGGGAGACGAGATTGATGTTGCCGTTCTCCAAGATGAAAAACTGAACGGCTCCTACCGAATTGACAATGACGGCGGGTTTCAATGGCACTACATCGGACGCGTCAAGACCGACTCGCTCACCACGAATGATCTTCGGCGCAAGTTGACGGATGTTGTGTCGGAATTTCTCAATAATCCATCGGTGACAGTGAACTACAAATCGCAGCAGCCGCGCACCATTCGAGTACTCGGCGAAGCAAAATCGCAAGGCCATATCCAACTCAAGCAAAACATGCGACTCATTGACGGCATCGCCGAAGCCGGTGGACTCACCGCCGACGCCAATCAACGCGAAATCATCCTCATCAGAAGCGTTTCCCCAACCGAAATCAGAGCGGGACTCTTCAACTACCGCCAAGCAACACTCAATCCGCTCGGCGGCGCATGGGCCGACAACGTCGAACTCCAGCCCGGCGATACCATCTTCGTACCCAAAAGTGGGCAGGCGCAATGGGCCGCTGCAATCTCGTTCATCGATCGACTGGCAAACGCCGCAGTCGGCATACAACGATCCATTGTCCTCTACCCCGACATCGAAAGCGTGATCAGCACCGGCGACACCGCCGGGCGCAATACTATCGTTGTTCGCTGACCCGTCCGCAGTCTTTTCGCAAATCGATCCGTGAATCCACGAGGAATTGCCGAATGACCAGCCCTTCGACCGACGAGGATTGGCAGGTTGTCGGCCACGCCGAACCATCGGGTAAGGGTGGATTGATCACCGATCGCCCGCTGCGAATCGCCTATTGCATCAGCCGAACATTCGAACGCTTTCAGGGAACCTACGGCCGGTACTGCGGGCAGGCGCGACTCCTGCGCGATGCCGGCCACGATGTCCACGTCTTTGCCGTCAACCGCGAACTCAACCTGCCGGAAGATGAGATTCATTACGGTGTGCCGGTTCATCGCGTTCCCGTGCAATCCAAATCATGGGGTGGACCGAGAAATTTCCTGAACTTTCGCAAGATGCACCGCGCACTCTTCGATTGCGTGGCTGGCGGAAAGTTCGATGCGGTCAAGATCATCGGTCAGGATTTGTCCCCGATGATACCGATCATTCAAAAACGACTTCGCCTGCCCGTCATTTTTGACGCCCATGAACCGCAAATATACGGCTTTTGGACCGGACCAAGACGAATGCTTCTTCCCATCATTTACGGCCTTGAAAAACGCTACAGCAAAATGGCCCAGGCCGTGCAAATCACCGGTAACTGGCAAAAGAACAAATACGAGTCATGGGGGTGCAAAGACGTAACCATCGTCGGAAACCAACCACTCTGGGACGAACGCATCGAAGAATGGCCCGAAGGGAAGTACGACGACATCAAGAACGGCGAACCAATCATCTTCGGGCGCCTCGGGACGGTGTATAAGGGAACGGGACTGCATGAACTCCTTGAAGCGTTCGCCATCATTCATCAAAGATTCCCCGACCGCGCGCTGCTGAAACTGGCGGGCAAAGTTGCCGAGTATTACGAAGAAGAATTCGAGCGAACGATTGAGCCGTATCGCGATTCGATTATCTCGAGCGGAGCATACAACACGACGGACATGCCTCGCTTGTATTCGAAGATCCACGTTTCCGTTTTGACGTATTTAATGGATGCGAATTTCTCGTATATCAATCCGAGCAAGTTTTACGATTCGGTCGGCAACGCGACACCCGTCGCCATGACGCCAATCGGCGATACCGGCGATTACATCAGGCGATATCGCTGCGGCCGGGTGTTTGATACCGAGAATATCGAAACGGTCGTCGAGGCGATGGAGTACTATTTGGAAAACCCAGAGGAAGTCGAGGCGGACGCCCGCCGTGCGTTTGAAGCCTCGCTCGGCGAATTTCATTGGCGTGCCAATCAGCGTCAACTCGAAGAAACATTCCAGAAGATCGTCCGCGGGTGAATCCCTGACATGCCCCCAAAGATGATTCAATTCTTATGAGATTCCCGTTGACCTCCGGGTGAGATCAGAAACTCCACTCTTGGGATTAATGAAGGAAGCCATAAAACCTTAATTACTGGAATGTACCCTCCACACGGTTCCTCAACCTGCATGAATCGCGTTCGACGACCTGGATGCAAACCGTTTGCCCGGCAAGCGCCTCGGGGACATAGTACTCAAACTATGCACGCCCTTGCGTATCCGCGATCGCGCTTTCGATTAGGCGCGGGTTAAGCATGCTCCGCCCCTTGCCGCGACAAAAAAATACGTGGTCGCGGAACCATCTTTCGCGCGTCTCGAAGTGATCGATGAAATGATTCAGTGTTTGTGTTCATATGATTCTCGACATTGGCATAATATTTTTCGCAACCAGCGGCCGTTAATTGATGCCATTGAACGCAAGAAATATAACGGAGAGGGCGGGATGCACTGCGCGGCGCCGAAGCGGCGTCGTCCCCGCGTGGTGCCGCTGCGCGTCACTGCGTGTTCGAATCCCTCAACTCCCGGTATTTGTCGGTTGGGAATACAATTGATGCCATTGAACGTAAGAAATATAACGGAGAGGGCGGGATTCGAACCCGCGGTAGAGATATAACCCCTACGCCGGTTTAGCAAACCGGTGCCTTCAGCCGCTCGGCCACCTCTCCAGAGGATTTTCGTCGGGGTTGCCTGATGAATGAGTCAAGCCAACCACCCTCGAAATCGCCTCTGATTCCAAACCGGCCAATCGTTAGGGTCGTGATCATGCTTGTCAAACGATCGGGCGAAGGTCTGCCTCGAAATGCGCGGCGACCACGCTCCATATCCGTCAATCACGGTCGGTTCAGTTCGCAGTTTTTGCGAACTTCGCAGGCCGGGCCTCGTATCAGAATCAATTGGCGATCATTTCGGAGATTGGGACCTCAAATCTCCGTATTTTGCGACATCTTCGTTTCAATCTGAAGCACTTTTTTTCTCTATCCCCCGCGAGGAGACCTTAAATCATGGCTGACCCCGCTGCCCGCAGAATCGGTTTGCGCCTCAAGATCATGCTTGGAATCGGGTTTCTTCTTGTGATCTGCGTGATTGTTCAATTGGTGATCAATCCGAATGTGTGGCGAGACCTCAATGAAGGGTACCACATCGCGATTGGAAAACCAATCAAAACCGGGATGATTGATCGGGTGGTCGTGCATTCGCGAGACGGACGCACTTATTTATGGGCCGGCGAACGAATCAGTCAGCGGTTCGACATTACGGAATTTCAACTTGAGCCGGAATCGCTCCATTACGGTCTCGGACGGGAATACTTCTATGCGCCGACCGAGCCGCAGTTCATTTCAAGGAGTGATGCTGATACCTGGTTGCATGACGCCACGCCGGTGCTTGCCGTTGAAATTGAAAATGAAATCAAAGTATACCCTATTCCAATCCTTCGACAGCACGAAGTCGTCAATGACGTCGTTGGGGGGCGCCCCGTATTTGCTGTATATTGCGTGTTAGCCGATTTAGGCGCGGTATACGATCGCCGATACGGAGACGAGACGCTTTCATTTGCAGTCAGTGGATATACCTACTTTGACCCGGACGTCTGGGACGGGTTGGATGCGTTCGTCCTTTGGGACCGGGATACGGAGAGTCTGTGGTGGCCACCAGTCGGCAAAGCGGTATCCGGTGCGCTCATTGACACTCCGATGAAAGTCCTTAATGAAGAATGGTGGTCGCAATCGACCTACGGCAACGTAAAATCAATTTACGCCGATCGGGATTTTCTCGTCCTTGATCGAGTGCAGAATTACGTTCCGCCGAAGGTGGTAAAACGTCCTCTTTTGAGTACTGCGGATTTGGTGTCGGATGAATTTTCGGATGCGAAATCTCATTCGATTGCCCCGCGCTGGGGCGAGAATTCCGACGCTGATCAGTAGCGGGAATCGCCATCGCCTCGAAGGGCGCGCTGCGTGCCGGCAATCGTGCTGCGCGACCATCGAGAAAAGAGGGGCGAACCGATCTGGTTCGACCCCAGTTGCGATATTCCTTGCTCTATCTCGTCGACTGCACGAAAACCTTCGGTCGCCGACGGATTTCGACTACTGAACAACATCTTCAACGAGGATCGACGTATTGCCTGATTCGGCGGCTTGAATCCAGATTGTCTTACCCTGCCAATTGCCGGGAACTTTTCCTCCGATGGCCACATGACCGGAACCGTCTGCCTTTCGTTTGCCCGCGAGAATCGGATTCAGAATTTCCAGATAGACGCCTAGGACGTTTACGCTCGTCCACCCTTCGCCGGTGAGCGAATAGGTGAAATAGACGCGCTGCCCCGGGATGGCGCCGTCCACGTCCAGCGTTACATTCTGCCCGGCGACGAGCGGTGAAACGACGAGATCCATTCGCTCGCCTCTGGCTTCGCTCACATCCAGCACGAACAATCCTCGATCAATATCGCTGACGATAATGGTTCCTGAATCGTAAAAAGGATAAACACTCCAGGCGCCGGAGAATCCGGTATTGTCATTCGCCGGGTAGGTGTCGAACCATCCGACCTGTGGCGGATCGGTTGGGTTCTTACTGATATCAAAGAGCCTCAATCCGCTCTTGTAGTTTGCTTCGTAGAGGAATCCATTGCGAATGTAGAGGTTGTGATCAGTGGACGGCGTTCCGCTTGTGAAGGTGGAAGCGAGGAACGGGTTGGAGAGATCGCTCACATCAAAGACCAGCGTACGAGTGGTCGGCGTATCGCCGTTCAACTCATCGAGTTCATCGTTGAGATAAACGTATTGGTGATTATCGTCGATCCAGCATTGATGTGAGTAATTCAATCCGGTATACACCGTATGCGAGAGTCGCACCATATTGGATTTGTCGGTCATGTCGATGATGTCGAATCCGGATTGGCCGCTGGGGCAGAAAGCAATCTCCCTTCCGGCGTATTGACCCGTGGTGTAGGTGATGATCTGTGCATCGTGAACATGGTTCCCCGTTGGGTTCGTCGACCCCGCCACCGTGGGATTCAACGGGTCCGACAAATCGAGAGCCGTGATCCCTGAATTGATATTCGATGCACAAAGATAGGCGAATCCGCTGTCCTCGTTCAGCGCGATATTGTGAGTGGAAAAGGATTTAGTGGCCGCCAAAGTCACCACTCCATTATCGATATTGCTCATATCGAGGATTTGCATGGAGTATCGATCGCCGATCGTGTAGCAGTAATGCTGATAAACCTTCATGTCTGCGGTGAAACTATTGGCATGTGTCTGGCTGTGAATAATAACCGGATTGACCGGGTCAGTGATCTCGATAAAAATTGTCTTGGTGGCGGTTCCCATGATGGCGTATTCCCGGCCGGAAGGAGAGGTGTATCCCCAACAGTCGTTGCCGCTGGAAACCCCCAACTGCCCGAGATCCAGCTGGCTGTAGAGTTTGACTTTGTTTGCGTTGAATTGGGCGTGGGCGGTGCAGGCGGTCGCCACGGTGAGAGCGGAAACGGCTGCGGCGGCCAGGAACCGTCCGTGGGAGCGCAGTGTGCGGATCATCATGGAATTACTCCGATCGTTGGGGATATTGAGCCACATCCGGAATTGGATTTCGATCCAGACGGATCATCATTGGAAAGAGGCGGGATTGAAGTCTACCGGCAAAACGCTATTCGTGTCGGCGGGGATTATCCGTAAGTGATACGAAAAGCCGAAACGAAATCTCTATTTCCTTCCGCAATTTTGTAAACCATCGTAACTATTTGCTGCCGACCCTGACTCTGGGACGCCGGTCTTCTGCCTCCTTTGAGGTGGGGAGTCCGAGTCGATGATCTTCGGTCACGGCGATGACCGCGCAGTAGACGGTAGCGGCACGGCACTCTTTCCGCAGAACATTGGATGATTCGATGATACTCGAATGCGTGGTTACGATGTCATCAACCAATAAAACCGAAAATCTTCGAATTGGGATGAAGATGGCGGGATGTATCGTTCCGGAAACATTGGAGCGACGGTCGGACCCTCGCACGGCCCGTTGCGGCCTGCCAGGCGATTTACGAAGAGCATCCAGATAGGGGCGGCGAATCTGCCTCGCGACGACCCTGGCGATGATACCGGAATGATCAATGCCACGTCGAATTCTGCGACGGAAAGTCGAAGGCATTGGTATAACAAGGTCAATTTTTGGAACCATTCCTGCGTCTGTAACGCTGCGGGCCAAATGTTTCCCTAAGAATATTCCCATCGCGTGGTGCCTTTGAAATTTGATCTGCTGCACCCAAGTTCGTAAATCGTCTCGATAAGCCCCGAGTCTGACGATCTCCGTCCACGGAAACCGTCGGTGTCGGCAAGCCGGACATCTTCCCTCAGACGCTCGAAAGTCGCATTCGGCAACGCTCCGGCCGCAATTCGGGCAAAAAACTCGGCCTTTCGCCTTCGCCTCGTCCGGCCGCCAGCCGGCACGCTCGGCACAAACCTCCGGTGGCGGTAGTGTTACTCCGAACCAATCCCTTTCTGCACGATGACGGTGGCTGCTCTTCAAAAGAATCTTGGACTTTCTCAAATCGTTCAATCAGAACAGAGCCAAATTCGTATCTTGAGGTGGTTCTCGGGAATACGAATACCAGAAAACTCGTTATTCTGCAACCTGACTGTTCCAAAATTGGCAAAAACGTGTATCTATATAAATATAGATTCATAATTGGCACTGCAACCCCGTTTATGGGACCATCTGGGCATTTCAGATGACGTCCCGGGCTGGTGGAGATTTACGGTGCAGGAGATTCGGTCGCCGACGCATGGTTCGATTGCCCCTGCTTACGGTGACCGGCCTTCGGCGTGAGAGATCAATTGAACCTGCACGAGTTCGGGTTCGGGGATTTTCGGCTGCAAAACCGACCGTGCTCATGTTGCGATCTCGAGAGCCACGACCATAGTCCGATGGATGATTGATTGACGAAGAGACCAGACAAAACAAAACAGGAGACTCCTTGATGAATCTGAGAACGAAGAAATGCAACAGCCTGGCTGCGAGCATATTGCTTGGGGCCGTCGTTGCCGCAACACCGAGCACTACGTTAGCGCAACAATTCGACTCATTTAAAGTGACGATGCAATCGTGGATCAAGCCGACCGACGTCGGTTCAAGCGCCGGAAACGATTGCTGGGGATACACGTCACAGTCCGGGCGCGAATATGCGTTGATGGGATTCAACAACAAACTGTCCATCGTCGAAGTGACTGACCCGGCGAACGCGAAGGTGATCGCCAACATCAGTCACAGCAACAGCTCGTGGGCGGACATCAAAGTCTACAAGCGTTTTTGTTACGTCGTCAATGAGTCGGGCGGAGGGATTCAGGCGATTGATCTGACCAACATCGACGCCGGGACCGCGACCCTCGCAGGAACATTCGGTCCGTCGACCAGCCACAACGTGGCCGTCAACGAGGACACAGGGTTTCTCTACGCCACCGGTTCGAACACCAACGGCGGCGCCCCCGTGATTTACGACCTCAACCAGAATTCCTCTAATCCGCCGGAGGTCGGGCGCGTCAGTGGGAATTATCAGCACGACGTCCAAGTAGTGCTGATGGCGGACGGAAAGGAGATCATGTTCGGCGCGAGCGAAGGTCGAGGCATCGACATCTTCGACGTAACTGACAAGGGCAACATCAAGTTTCTCTCACGAACCACCTATCCGGGAGTCAGTTACTGCCACCAGATGTGGTCCAACGATGATCACACACTCCTTTACGTTGACGATGAATTGGACGAACTGAACGGCAAGACGCCGACCACCCGCACTCTCGTGTTCGACGTTTCGGACCTGTCAAACCCGGTGCTCTTGAACACCTTCACAACCGGCCTCCCGTCCATCGACCATAATCTCTACTATCTCGACGGTTTCATTTACGAATCAAACTACACAACGGGCCTGCGGATATTTGATGCAACTTCGAACCCAATCGATCCCGTCGAAGTCGGCTATTTCGATTCGCATCCCGAAAGCGATGCTGCTCAATTTGAAGGCGCCTGGAGTGTCTTTCCGTTCTTCAAGAGCGGAACCGTCATCTTGAGTGATATCAATCGCGGATTGTTCGTCCTCGATGTCAGCGCTGCACGCTCCGGCCTCGACTTCTCCTACCCCAACGGACGACCCAAATTGACCGATCCGTTCGGCGGCACGTCATTCCGCGTTAAGGTTACGGGGCGCGGCGTCGAGCCGCAACCCGATACCGGTCTCCTCCACTACAACGACGGAAACGGATGGCTTGAAGTTTCCATGACGGATACCGGCAATAACACCTACGACGCCGTCTTCCCGACGACCACGTGCGGCGAAAATGTTCAGTATTATGTCTCGGCCGAAACAGTGAACGGCGATGTGGAAACCGACCCGGCTACAGCGCCGGCGATCGTCTACAACGTCATCAGTGCCGGAAGTCTCACCGAAATCTTTGCGGATGATTTCCAGACCAACCAGGGTTGGAGCGTAACGAACGTCAACCTGCAGGATGGGGGCTGGGAGCGCGGCGTACCGGTCGGTGACGGTTCACGAGGCGACCCGACGGTTGACTTCGACGGGTCCGGACAATGTTACCTGACCGGGAATCGCAACGGTAATTCGGATGTTGACGGCGGTCCCACCATATTGACGTCCCCCAATATCGACTTGAGCGGTGGCGACGTCATCGTTACCTATGCCAAATGGCTGTTCAACGACGACGACGATGCTGACAGCATCCTAACCGAGATCTCAAACGACGGCGGCACGAATTGGACCTTCGTCGATGAAACCTTCAGTACGACAGGCGGATGGGTCGAAGCGAGTTTCCGCGTATCCGATTTTGTCACGCCGACTTCGACTGTCAAAGTTCGATTCAGCGTCGCAGACAACCCCAACGATTCTGTAACCGAAGCTGCCATCGACGCCGTTCAAATGTTGCGGACCGAATGCACCAGTGAATGCCTTGACCTTACCGCAACGAATTTGAAGTCGGGCCAGGCCGCCAACTTCACGATTTCAAAGGGTACTCCGGGATCGCGAGTCATTGTTCTTTACGCATTCAATGTCGGGACTTTTGATCTTTGCAATCAGGGCGAGCCGTGGTGCGTTTCCTTCGGCATTGATGTCCCGCCCAGCAAGGCGCGGAAGCGCATTGTCGTGCAGGGATCATTCAATAACGCCGGCGTGTTCTCCAATGCTCGATTCATTCCCAACGGTACAAGCGGAATGCGCATCCTTTTCCAAGCCGCCGAATCGGACACGTTCCCCGATCCCTGCATGTCGAATATTCTCGATATGACGGTTCAATAGGATCAATCGAACCGGAGAATGTTCAGAATGGTTCGGTGGACGACTTGATTGAAACTGCAACCCCGTCAGCAGAGACGGGGTTTTTCATTGCCTAATACGCCGAAACGGGAAGAAACAGCCCATTGAACCGGTTTGTGCATTGACCAACAGACTGACTTGACGGAGAATGAACACTTGGTCCTCACGAAAGAGCACGCTGCGAGGCTACTCAAGATCGGCCGATGTGCGATAAAACACGAAAGGTACAATTGTGAATCGATCTCCATTCAGGAATTTCGCGCGAAATACCCTCAAGATGGCTGTCAAACCGCGAGTACTGATGATCTTTCTTTACGTTATTTTGTTCGCAGTCGTCGAATCACCGTTGACCTTTGCGCAATACGCCCATGATCGTGTTTCGTTGATCAAACAGATGCCGCTCTCTGAATTCGGTGATAAAGCCAACGTCGGTAACGATTGTTGGGGGTATGTCTCACCATCCGGACGCGAATATGCACTCATGGGATTGTACGGAAAGACGGCAATCGTCGATATCACCGACCCCGTCAATGCATTCATCGCCGCCGAAATTGATCATGCCAAGAGCGATTGGTCGGACATCAAGGTATACAAGAATTTCGCATACGTCTGCAACGAATCCAATCAAGGAACACAGGTGCTGGACCTCAGCTTAATCGACGAGGGAATCGTGACCCACATCCGCGATCTGTTTCCGCTCACGTCGCACAACCTTGCACTCAACGAAGAGACGGGCATCCTCTATTTATGTGGATCGCACTCGGTTTCCGGAGGGTTCATTATGTACGACCTCAAGCCTGATCCATCCGATCCGACCTACCTCGGCTACTGGCGCGGCGCGTACAACCACGATGCGCAAATCGTCGTGATGAAGCGCGGCCCGTTCAAAGGAAGGGAAATCGCGTTCTGTTGCAGCGCTGATCAATTTCTTATTCTCGATATGACCGACAAACCAAATGGTCAGACGCTGTCAAGTTCGGTCTACCCCGACATCTCGTACTGCCATCAGGGTTGGCTCTCCGCCGACCAACGGTTCTTTTACCTCAATGATGAAACCGACGAAATTCAGGGAAAGACGCCGACCACACGAACCATCATTTTCGACGTAACCAACCTGAGAAAGCCCGTTTATCTCGGCACGTTCACCTCCGGATTCTCCTCCACCGATCACAACCTTTATCAACGAGACAATTTCATATTCGAAGCCAACTACCGAAGCGGTCTTCAGATCTTCGACGCTTCGGATCCCGTCCATCCCGTCCACATCGGCTACTTCGACACCTATCCGGAGAACGATCGCCCCGGTTATCAGGGCGCATGGAGCGTGTATCCGTTCTTTCCTTCAGGCACCGTCATTATCAGTGACATCAATCGAGGCCTCTTCATCCTCGACGTTTCGGAAGCCCTCAATTCGAGCCGAATCGCGATTGAGCAGCCCGCGTTGACACACGGCAGCCAAACGACTTTTCGCGCATCCAACGCCGCCCCGAACGAAACAACCTATTTCCTTTATTCCTTGATCGGCCCGGGAGCAACTTATGTCCCGTCCGTCAACACCATGATCGGCCTGAATCAACCGCAGTTGATCGGCACCGAGAACGCAGATGCAAATGGGGATGCGTCGCTGTCGGTGCTGGTTCCCAATAACACAGCCGGCCTCTCCATCTGGTTTGAAGTCATCAACGACGGGCGCACGTCGAATGTGACGGAAGCCCGCGTGAATTGATTGCGCGGTTACTGAATTCGAATCCGCCTTGGTCGATTGGCCATATCTTCCCGCCGATCCCCTTCACCGCTTCGTGCTTGCGCGCTACAACCTACGGATGAACACACCCGGCCATCCCGTTCGCTCCGAGACATCTCATGCACCGATGGGAGTGAGTATCGCTGGAGTCGTTCTGGATTCACCGCTCATACTCGCGGCCGGCACGGCCGGTTACATTGACGAACTCGGCGAAGTTTGTGATCTCTCAGCCGTCGGGGCCGTCGTCACGAAATCGATCACGCCTGAGCCGCGCCCCGGGAACGAACCACCGCGAATCGCCGGCAGCAGGCTCGGGATGCTCAACGCAATCGGCCTCGCCAACGTCGGCCTCGATCAATTCCTGGCCGAAAAACTGCCACAGGCAGCCAATCTCAATGCGACGGTCATCGGCTCGATCGCCGGACACTCAATCGACGATTATGTAAGAGTCGCCTCGGCCTTCGACGAACGCAATGAACTCCCGATGATCGAACTCAATGTTTCCTGTCCCAACACATCAGATGGCCTCATCTTCGGTGAAGATCCGAACGCTCTTTCCGAATTGCTGCACTCCGTTCGACCTGTCTTAAACCACACGAAAATGATCGTCAAACTCAGCCCCAACGCGCCCTCAATCGTCGCCATGGCCGAAGCCGCCGTCCAGGGAGGAGCCGATGTAATGAGTCTCATCAATACGTTTACCGCGATGGCGATCAATGTCGAAACCCGGAAACCCATCATCTCACGAGGCAAAGCGGGACTCAGCGGCGCAGGCATTCACCCGATCGCGGTCCGCATGGTTTCCGATGTTTACCGTGAAGTCGCCAAGCCCCACAACATCCCGATTATCGCGTACGGTGGGGTGTTGACTTGGGAAGATGCCGCCGAATTCATCCTCGTCGGCGCGTCCGCAGTCGGCATGGGAACCGCCCTTTTCGTCGATCCCGCAATTTCCAAGCGCGTATTCAAAGGGCTCGCGAAGTGGGTCAATCGCCAAGGCGCCTCATCCATCTCCGGACTCGTCGGCCTCGCTGAATTGGAATAACCCCCACTTCACACCTTACTTCTTCCGGGGTCGGCCCGGGTCGGCTTAATTCCCCATTTGGCCGAGTCAGCGGACCAATCCCCGTCGACGGCTACAATAAGCCCCGGCGATCAGCGGATCGCCGCTTCCGCCCTTTTTGAGATTTGTGGAGGCCGACGACCCATCATGGCTGGTGAACCGTTCAATTGCAGTGTGGTAACCCCCGAAAAGAGGATCATTGACGGTCCAGTCAAATACGCCTCCATCCCCGCGTGGGACGGCCAACTCGGTATCGTTCACGGCCGGGCCCCCATCCTCGTGCGCCTCGGAATCGGGACGATGCGCCTCGATTTTGCCTCCGGCGGAACCCACTATTATCTCGTGCAGGGCGGATTCGCCCAGATGCTCGGCGACGAATTAACGATCCTCTGCACCAAAGCGGTGCCCGGCGATCGAATCGTCGAATCGGATGCCGACAAGGAATACGAAAAAGCACTCGCCGTGACGGCAACCACCGACGAAGCCGTCGAGGCCAAGCACGATGCCCTTCAAACCGCCCGCGAAAAACGACGATTGGCGAAACTTGTCGGAAAGCGCGGCATTTGACCCCGAATACCTCTGATTGAATAGATTCGACCTGACGATGGCTTACCGTCGTCAGGTCGGTTTCATTAGTAATAATGGTCGCCATGAAGAGTCACACCATCATCATCACCGGAGGAGGTGGATTTATCGGCTCCCACCTCGTTCGCACGCTGGCAGATTCGTCGGACACGGCTCGGATTGTTGCCACCTTTCACCATCACGAATCAAGAATACCCGCCGAACTTCGCAATCGATCGAATATCAGGTGGATGCGACTTCCGCTGGAATCGATTCCCGAAAATTCCGAATCGAATGCTCTTCGCGATCTTCTTTCACTCAAGAATCCGATCCGCTGCATCATTCACTGCGCCGCGATGGCAAACTTGGCTCAGGCGGAGCGCGATCCCGAATGGGCCCACGCAGTAAACGTCCGCGCAACTACGCAACTGGCAGAATTCGCCCAAGCAAACATAGCTCGCTTCATCTTCTTCTCCACCGATCAGGTCTTCGATGGGCAATCGTCGTGGTACACCGAAGACGATCCGCCCTCTCCCATCAACCAGTACGCCCGAACCAAAATCGACGCGGAATCGGCGGTTCGATCAATTATGAATCATGGTAACGGCATCTCCCTGCGAATCGGCCTCGTCTACGGTCTAAGTCCGACCGGAAGACGTTCCGCAAGCGAAAAAATCCTCCATTCCTTTCACGCTGGCGACGAACCGGTCCGCCTTTTCACTGATGAGTTTCGTACGCCAACTTATGTGCGCGACATTACCGATTGCATCATTCGCCTGCTTGAAATCGACCAAAAAAATCAGGATTGGCCGGAACTCCTCCACATCGCGGGACCCGATCGTGTTACTCGATTTGAACTCGGAATAAGAATCGCAGAACTCTTTGATCTGGATCAATCCCGAATCAGCCCGTTCAGCCAGAAGGATCTCGACCTCGGTATGCCCCGTCCGCCTGACCTTTCGCTTGATATAACGCGGGCCCGTACCTTGATCAATTACTCGCCTCGTTCGCTCATGACCGGGTTGAGGGATTGGAAACGCAGTCTATCTCAGAATCCCGAAGATTCCAGTACAATCAAATAGATGAATTGCCACGCGCTGTCAATCGTTCTGCGATTCGTTGATAAATGCCGCCGTTTGCCTATGGATCACCTTGTTCGATCGTTCTATATCCGGGTAGGCGAGGCACGATCGAGAATCGGTAATTCAAATCTTGAGAACACACCCGGAACGGCACGCATCCGGTAGAATGGAAGTGTCAAGAGGCAACTCCAATCGAATCTCGCACGCGCGTTCGAAGGTACCGCCCGTGGAATATGGATTCCAACACAAATGAATAAACTCGTTCTGAAAGGAAGAGATTATGAACACCACGCACACGATCGTCGCACCGGTATTCTCTTTGCTCGCCGTTGGCTTGATTTCGGCGATCGGCTTCAGTCAATTCTCCGGCGCGGAAACATTGATCGAACCGGCTGCGTCCGGAGCAATACAGGCCCCGGAGAAAACATCAGGCATCCGCCGGGACGAAGATACCCATCTCCTCGACAGCCGAATCGACTCGATCGGACTCTTCAAGAACGGGCTTGCCGTCGTCCAACGAATTGCCGAAGTGAACGAGGACGGCATCTACGAAATGACGGACATTCCGAAACCGGTGCACGGCACTTTCTGGATTCAGTCTACTGCAAACATCGTCGCAAAAGTGGAATCTCGCGAAATCGAAATACCGCTGCAAGAGCGCTCATCCTCAACAAATATCGAATCAGATCTCGACGGCCGAACCGTAACGTTCTATTTTCGCTCCGGGGATATCCCCCCCACGACCGGACGTGTCATCGGGCGAGGATCCCAAGCCGGTTCCGACACTTGGGATCGTAACTACGCACGCCCCGCCTATTCTCGATGGTGGTCCAACTCCGATCAATCGAGCGGTTCAACTGATTCCGTTCTCCCAAGCCCCCGATTTCTCATCCTTGAAAACGAGAGCGGCCAGGCCTACGTCGACCCGTCGATGGTCGCTTACCTGAAAGTGCACGATCCCGCTGAAACGGTCCGACGTGTGCGCCCCGTGCTTCGCTTAGCGATCTCCAATGTTGATAAGAAAAAGCCGACCGCAATTGCAATATCGTATCTTACCAAAGGAATCGCGTGGGCGCCGAGTTACCGCATCGATCTCACCGATCCCGAAAAAATGATCCTCGATCAGAAGGCCGTCATTCGCAACGAATTGGCTGACTTGGAGAATGTCGATATTCACCTCATCTCCGGATTCCCGAGCATCGAGTTCCAAAATCTTCTGTCACCGATGTCTCCCGATATGACGTGGGCACAGTTCTTTGCCGGCCTCAATTCGTCGGGCGGCGGGCCGGAAGGCATTGCCTCCAACATGGTTACGATGCAGGACGCCGAACGGAGTTTCCGAGGTGCCAGCCCAAACCAACCAGAGGCCGTCCCCGCCAGCGAAGACGTCGATCTGTATTACCATCCGGTCGGGCGCCAGACGCTCGGCCTGGGCGATTCGCTGATGCTGCCCACCGCTGAGGCCCAGTCCGAGTATGAGCGCATTATTCAATGGATTGTCGCAGATTCTCGCGATGAATACGGCCGCTACATCAACGATTGGCGACGACGACCCGACCCCAACCAGTACCGAGATGTCGCGTGGGATGCAGTTCGATTCAAGAATCCATTTCCATTTCCTATGACCACCGGCCCGACGATGATCGTCGCGGGCAATCGATTCCACGGCCAGCGCACCAGCCACTGGGTCAACCCCGATGAGGAGACAACGCTCCGCATCACCAAATCACTCAGTGTTCGCACCGAAGCAATCGAAAACGAAATGCCCGGCGAGCGTGAATCGGTCTACCTCGAAGGAAGAAACTACCGAAGAGTGACGGTCAGCGGCGAATTGAAGATGACCAGCTTTCGAAAGAAGCCGATGACCACGGTCATTCGACGGAAATTCTCCGGCCGATTGATCCAGGCTGATGAAATGCCGAAAGTGACCCTTCGCGAAGAAGGCGTTTACTCTGTCAATCAGCGCAATGAACTCGAATGGACCATCACTCTCGAACCCGGGAAGGAACGCGTACTGACCTACACCTACTCCGTCCTCGTCGCGCAATGAATGAACTCGGCGCCGACGGCCACGGGTATGCCATCAATGATATTGACGAAGTCGTCGGATGGGCCGAATACGCCCCGCCCGAATCCCAAGCCCCGCGCGGCGCACTCTGGGGACGCAACCGAATCATCGATCTCGGTACGCTCGGGAACCACCATAGTTGGGCCGAAGACATCAATAACCATCGCCGAATCGTCGGCTGGTCTTTCAACGCCGACGGAAACGAACGCGCTTTCCTCTGGGAAAAAGGATCAATCCGCGAACTCGACAACCTCGGCGGAAACGGATCATGGGCCTACGGAGTCAACGACCGCGGGCAGATCGTCGGATCTTCCGAAAACACCGAAGGCCGGCGCCGGGGACTCCTCATCGATACCGATGGCAGCATCTACGATATTAACGATCTCGCTCCCCCCAGACTCGACGTCATCTTTCACGGAGCGCGTAGCATCAACGAACTCGGGCAGATCGTAGCCAGTGCCGAACTTCCCGACGGAACCAGACACGCCTACCTGCTTTCACCCGACACCCTGTTGAGAATGGACCCGCCCATTCCCGGTACCGCCGGAACCATCAATTCCATCGAGATCACAAACGCGACACCCGGCCATCGACTTTACATCGCGTACGGAACAACCTCGCGTTCAACCAACGTTCCGTTCTGTAATTCGAACGTGAGTATTCAGAATCCGACGATGTTAGGGAAATCCGTCGCCGACGGTAACGGCATTACGAAAATCGAGTTCTTCGTACTCAAACAAGCGGCCGGCATAACCCTCTTCCTGCAAGCCCTCGATATTGATGGCTGCCACCCGAGCAATCTCACTCGCGTCACTTTCGAGTGATCATGACGACGAAGATTCGCAAACCGTCCGCCCCACTTCCTGACCGTAAGAGAGTTCGAGCATGTGCCCGTCGGGATCTCGAAGAAATGCCCAGTACCCAACCGGCGGGCCCGAATCCGTCGGCTCACGAACGAGACATCCATCTTCTTGCGCCTGACCGATGAGTCGATCCATCTCCTCGCGTGATTCACACGCCACACCCAGATGTGAGAACGGCCCCAGCGGTGAACCTGCATCATCCGCCGCCACCAGCACGATCACGAACGGCCGAGTCTCGTCGGACAACCATGCAACATCCGCGCGCTCGTGAACGATTCGCATCCTCGCATATCGCTGGTAAAACTCCACGCTTTTTTGCAAATTAGTAACCGCGAGCGCAACATGCGTTAGCCCGACATCCGGCATGACTCTTGCCTCCGAGATCGCAATCAACAACAGGATTCGTTACCACTGAAACATAAATGCATCATATTCCGGATTCTGAATCAATCCTGATCTCGGTACTAGTTCAATGTTGAATGTGTTCAGCCCGTGATGGAATCGTCACCACGGGAATACATCGCGCCATAAATTCCGCACGCGATCGAACACTCAGCGCTGCGTAGATGGCCTTCACATGCTGATGAATCGTGTGATGACTTCTTTCGAGTTCATCCGCCACCTGCCTTTCGCTCATGCCCCGCAACAGAAGTTGAGCGACCTTTTGCTGGCAAGGCGTCAGTCGATTCATGAGCGAAACGCCCGCCGATTCTCGATGTCGTTCAATTCGCATCACATACGTCGCAAGAATGCGAGTAATATTCCGAAAAATCGGCTTCGGCGGAATCGCAACATCAGCCGATTCGCCGCATGTCCAGAAATCAAGCAAGAGCGCCCCCGCATCGACATTGTCACTTTGCGGAATTCGGCGCCACGAATGCACAAACGACCGAGCGCCGTACTGCGCTTCCATCAATCGCGCCACTCTATCGATCTTCGGTTGTCGCTCCAATTCGCTCCCCGTCCAGCAGTGAAATCCCGACTGATCGCCCACCATGAAATCGGCCGGCGTCAATTGCGCCGAAACCACCGCCGACGTATAACGCCGTCGCCATTCATAGCTGTATTCCGCCACGCCGCACTTGACAACATGCGTCGAACCTGACCACGGCGCTCCCGGCGATCCGCGACGGACGCGAATGATCCCTATTCCCGTCCCCGGCCCGAAGTGATTTGTCAGATGAAGTGCCGCTTTGCTGAGCCATTCCCGCGTCGAAGTCTCTTCAAGCTCGATGTCGGAAATTCTCAGGAGATAATCGGTCAGAACGTCAAGCCATGGACTTTCTGTATTCATGCAGAGCCCCTTTCAATGGATCATTCATGGACCTCAGAAGGTGCTGCCGAGCAGCTGGCAATTTGGGTTTGCATACCCGGAAATGTGGAAATCGAATTGGTCTCGAAGTTGCTCCAATCTCAAAAACTCAAGGTCAGTTTCCGTTCCAGTCTTTTGTTTATCGGCAGAAATCACTCATTAGAACTCAGGTTTCCTAAGGTATTTTCCGTATTGTCATTCATTTCGAGGGCCAATTCGGCCTTCCGCCCGTCAGGCATCGGCAAGAGAATTCCAAATCCTCCTCCCTAAAATCATCCCATGACCACCACCTCATCTCATGATCTCCAAATTCTCGAGCGGGCCACCGCCGCAATCTACTCCGGGGAGGAACTGGCTGAAAAACTCCGTCAGTCCGATTCGACCGGCCGCCCCCTGCGCGTCAAACTCGGCCTCGACCCTTCCAGCCCTGATATCCACCTCGGCCACACCGTTGTCCTCGGACTCATGCGAAAATTCCAGGACCTCGGGCATAAGGCCGTCCTCATCATCGGCGATTACACCGCGCGAGTCGGCGATCCCTCCGGAAAATCGAAAACCCGCCCCATCCTCTCCCCAGAAGAAATCGACACCAACGCAAAAACCTATCTCGAGCAGGCCACCCTCATCCTTGACGATTCCCCCGACCGACTTGAAATTCGCCGAAACAGCGAATGGCTCGGAAAAATGGACCTCGCCGACATCATTCGACTTGCAAGCCAGATGACCGTTGCCCGAATGATGGAGCGCGACACCTTCGAATCCCGCTACAAAGCGGGCCAGCCCATCTCCATCCACGAATTCCTCTACCCCCTCATGCAGGGATGGGATTCCGTCTCTATCGAATCCGATATCGAACTTGGAGGCACCGACCAGACCTTCAACAACCTCGTCGGCCGCGATCTGCAATCAAACGCTGGTCAAAAACCCCAAGTCGTCATGGTCTGCCCGATTCTGCGCGGTCTCGACGGGCATCAAAAAATGAGTAAATCGCTCGGAAACTACATCGGTGTCACGGAATCCGCCCATGAGATGTTCGGAAAGACGATGTCCATCCCCGATGAACTCATGGAAGAGTGGTTCACGCTTCTCACCGAAATCCCACCGGAAAGAGTCAGTTTACTTTGCGACCCCGCTCAAACCCACCCGCGAGAGGCAAAGGAAGAACTGGGTAACGCAATTGTTACTCGTTTCCACGGCAAGGACTCCGCCGATGCCGCCGCCGCCGAATTCGCTGCCCGATTCCGCGAAGGGCAGTTGCCCAGCGATCTTGAAACCAAAACAGCGTCCAAATCGCCCATCTCGATCATTGAACTGATGCGCGAAGCCGGATTCGCCTCAAGCAACGGCGACGCACGCCGATTAATGGCCCAAGGCGCTGTTTCGATCAATGACACGACGATTCGCGAGCACACCGCCATGATCGAGGTGCCGTCCGCAGGTGACCAAACCAATTGCATCCTCAAAGTCGGGAAACGAAGGTGCTGCCGGTTGGTGGTTTAAGGGCGATTCGTGAGTGATTTTTAGGGCTGCGGCGAATAGGATATACCGCGGCGATTTTCGCCGTTTCTACGCTGAATATGGACGAAATGCCCGAATCACGACTAAGGACGACCAAATGACGACTGCGACCAACACGATCACTCGCTACCGGCTGATTGATACTCCCCTCGGAAAATTCCGAGTTGAACTGCACTCCGACGGAACGATAACCACCGCGTGGGCGGACCTGCTCGACAAGGAACCACCCAAGGAATGGATCAAAGGCGACCTCCTCCTTCCCGACCTCGTCGAAGACCTCAATAAATTCTTCGCCGGCGACCTCACGGTCGATTTCTCATACGTCTCAACCCCCAAGGGTTCAGACTTCTATCGCAAGTGCTGGGAAGCCGCTCGCAAAATCCCCGTCGGTACCGTTTGGACATACGGCGAACTCGCCAAAGCCGCCGGCGGAAAAACTTCCGCCGCCCGCGCCGCAGGTCAGGCCATGCGCAACAATCCCCTTCCCGTCATCATCCCCTGCCACCGCGTCTGCGGGAGCGGCGGATCACTCGTCGGTTATTCCGGAGCCAGCAAAAAAGAATCGGCCGGCATCAAAGTCAAGAAGAAATTGCTCAAACTTGAGGGCTATGAACCCGACAGAGAATAATTCGCCGCGGTTCCAACAAGTGAAACACAAATTAACCGCTTCAAGCCGCGGAACGCTCGAAGCGGTTTTTTATTGATTTCTCAGCATTATTTATTCGTATATATCACTGACCGTCTTCGACCTCTTGTTTCCGACGTTGCCAGTACATCAATCTTCGTACCTGCACCCAAAGCACTACCACAATCAGCATCATCAAAATCCACGCCAGTAGATACTTCGCAGCATCTCAAGCGTGCGCCCTTGAAAACCCACCATATTAATGAACGTACTCGACGCCAGTTGCACCACGACAACCCAGCTGCGACTCCACTTGGAATCAAACATCACCAAATAATCCTGAGAAGTCCTTTGTGGCACAAGTAATCCTCTTGGTCCAATGGAGAAAAAACATTCGCCGACATCATAGTAGCGAACAAACGGCAGTTACCTCCTTTAGCCGCCCAACTAAGAAAACCTCGTCTAACATGTCAGGTGATACATGATCCACGCTCCAACCGGCGCGCTTCGATCCGAACGACGGTCCCCGACGCGGACCCGTCTACTTTCTTCTGCTCGACCGATTCTTCCTTCTCATCCCACCGGAGAACCAGGACTTCGCCTGTCGGAGAGGTCGCCGACATTGTGCTTTCCCTTCTCCCCTCCTAATGCCTGAATGCCTCGATCCTTCAATGACTTCTTGGTTTCCTCCTACACCAGCGCGCCGCCGCAACTTGAGCCCGCGCCGGCCGTGCAGCCGTAACAATGGTCCGCCGTGCAAATCAATCGGCCAAGTAATTCCTCTTCCGTAACCTCCCACACGAACCGATCCTCAACGCCCGGCGAACCCAGTTCCAGCGCCTGATTGAAATCGCAATCGTATATGCGCCCCTGCGGATCAATATTGATCTGATGGCGACACATCAACCTCTCCAGCGTCGCCGGGTTGAACGCATCAATTAATTTCCCCATGTACAGCTCCAACTGACCGTCGCGCTCCAACTGATGCCGCCACCGCTTGATCGGCAGATTCGTAATCGTGTAAAGACGATTGAATCGAAGTCCGTAGTTGGCTTCGAGATATTCGCGATATTCGTTTTCCAGACACTTCTGCGGAGGGGGGAGCGATGGCCCGACCGGGTTGTAAACAAGATTGAGAACGAGATCGCGTTTGATGCCGTAGCCGACTTCGTTCAACTTGAAAAGCCCGAGCATCGAATCCGAAAACGCGTGGCTGCCGCGCTGCTTTTTGACATTCGCTTCAAGATAGCACGGGAGTGATGCGATCACTTCCACTCGATGTTCCGCATAGAACTTTGGGATCCAGGAATAATCTTCCGGAATCTTCCAGCCGCGAAACTCGATGATCGTCGGATTGCACCGCGCAATGACATGCCGACCTTCCTTTCGAAACGCCTCCACCATCCATCGGAAATTCGGATTCATCTCCGGCGACCCACCCGTGAAATCAACCGCCCGAATGCTCCGTTGGTCAAGCGCCCAATCCACGACCTTCCGCGCCGTGGCTTCAATCATATTGTCCTCCGGAGCCGTCCGCGCCGGCGACGAGTCGACATGACAGTGATTGCACGCCAAATTGCAGATGCGCCCGATATTGATCTGAAGCGTATGAAGAGAAAGCCGACGCAATTCGGTCTCGAACTGGCTTTCAAAATGGGTATCCGTCAGGATGGGAAGTTCAAGAATCGACATATGAAAAACCGTCTCCGAATCCGAATTCCGTGAAAAATCGCTCGCAATTCCTGCCCGCCCGTCCGCATGGGGGGCAGATTCGATCGCCCCGAATCCGCCGCCGGCCCTATCATCATGTGGGTCGTTGATCCTAATTCGATCATCACGCGCTGATTGTTCACGCAAACTGATCCAATCACCAAAGAAGTTCCGGATGTTAGGGCCTCAAATGAAGATGATCTTCGGGTTATGGGCCTTGCTGCGACTCGGTTGGAAGTCCAGATTTCGCATGCGTGGCAAATACTGGAATTGGCGAAAAGAAACCGCATTTGGCGACTTTTTGGTCAAGAATGGCGAAAAACGGCGCGCGATGCTCGAATATGGCCAATGGGTTGCAGAAATGCGAAAAGTTGCACGAAAGGGAAGATTCCTGCGCTGATTTGAACGAAATGGTCGAAAATTACACGTTTTGGCAAGATTCAGCGTGCTGGGCACTCATCTCGTGTCGCCCGGTCCGGAGCCTCGCAAATTCGCCCTCTTTGGAGGTGAACCTGGTTTACATCGACGCGATCAAAGCCGCCGTCCCCGCCAACATTCCCGCCCAACTGGTACAGATCGCCGCTTTTCGGGTTCTTCCCATCGACGAACCCGCCAGCCAGACGAAGATCGGTGCGCATATGATGCATGTCAGCGCTCTCCTTGCCGCCGGCCACGCAAGCCCTTGGCCGACCTGCTTTAGTCCGATTCCCCGACGTAATGCTGGTGCCAGTGAACCCGCAAAGATCAGCCCGGAAACGCCTATTCCGTACAAAGGGGAGGTCTGGCCGACCAGATGAAGGATTGTCAATATGACGACAATCGCCCCGGCGGTCACAATAAATCCCCGCTCAAACGTGCCCGCTGGACCGATCACGGACACGGCGCGATCGATGGCGCTTCGCATGTTCCGGACGATTGTTGAAACTGGTTTGGGCAGGTGAAAATGGCGTTTAGGAGCCGATGAAGCCGCTTTTTTCGATGACTCATTGATTGCTTCGACTGGTGCGTACAACGACTTCGATGAGTCGATGGGCTGTGGGCTGGCACTCGCGTCGGAATCTTGTTTTTCGATTTTGGCGCGATGTCGTTCTTCGAGGACACGCCGAATCGCCCGGTCGATGGCGACCGCGGTCGGCCGGGAATCATCGCGTGAATAGTCACGAAATTCTTGCGAACGTGTTGAGGTGGCTTGAGTTACGGTTGACATGACTCGATTCCTCTGCCCTTTGAATCATGGTACGATGACGGGTACGGTTCCCGCGTTTTCATTGGGTTATTGGGGAGAGCCGATGCGTGATTTCAGGCCGAGCATTGCGGTCCTATCGTCGGGATGAGGGGTGGCGTACACTGTGTATGCGGCCGGTGGATTGGCCATCCTGAATGAGGTTTGATCCTGCGAACTGGGTTTGAGAAAGGTGGAGTAGCAATATGTCCGGGAGTATGGAGAATCAGCGGTTTGCAATCGTCGGGGACGGGCAGATGGGACTCGTTTGCGCGATGATTCTCGATTCGAAGAGGATTGGTTGTTCGCTTTGGGGACATGATGCAGGGCATGTTGAGGATTTGAAACAGATACGCGAGTCGAAGCGGCATCTGCCAGGATTCAAGATCCCGAAGAGTGTGCATATTACATCTGATGATGCGGAAGCGTTTTCAAACGCTACGGTGATTGTGTGCGCGGTGCCGACGCAATTCATTCGGCCGGTGTTTTCGCGACTGCAGTCGCATGTGCCGAGTGATGTTCCGATTGTCTCTTTTGCGAAGGGCATTGAGAACGAAACTTTCTTGCGTCCTTCGCAGGTGATTGCGGAGGTATTGGATGATGATCCGGATCGACCGGCGCGGCCCTTGGCAGCGCTATCCGGGCCGACCATCGGAGAGGAACTGGCGCGATGTCTGCCAGCCACGATGATTGCGGCGTCGGATGAAATGGCTTTTTGTGATTTATTGCAAGGCGCGTTTACGACCAGTTGGCTGCGTATTTATACGAAGAGCGACTTATTGGGAGTAGAACTTGCCGGCGCGATGAAAAATGTGATTGCCTTAGCAGCGGGTATGGTGGATGGTTTGCAGGCAGGGTTCAATGCGAAATCGGCTCTGCTAGCGCGGGGGCTTGCGGAAATTGCCCGGCTCGGGACGGCGATGGGAGCATCGGTCGATACGTTTTTCGGGATTGCGGGAGTGGGTGATCTCGCAACGACGTGTTTCAGTCCGATGGGGCGAAATCGTTCGTGCGGCGAGGAACTCGGAAAGGGTAAGACACTCGAAGAGATTCTCGCATCGACGGATTCGGTAGTTGAAGGGGTGGCGACCACCCGGTCCGTGATGGCGCTTGCGGAAAAATATCGCGTGGAAATACCTATTACTTCCGCGGTGCATTCGATTCTGTTTGAAGGGCTTGATCCGATTGACGCGATTACGAAATTGATGAGCCGTGAGCCGAAGGCGGAATCGATTCGGTGATGAAGGGTCTGAGAAGAAGAAGAAGAAGAAGCATCCGCAAATTGCGCAGATTTGAGGCAGAAGGCATTCAA